>Ga0224501_10005076_pt1 | contig 10382 bp, 11 predicted proteins | sample SF_Oct11_sed_USG_4_FD_169105 | JGI IMG/M metagenome (GOLD analysis project Ga0224501, IMG submission 169105) | Sediment microbial communities from San Francisco Bay, California, United States - SF_Oct11_sed_USGS_8_1 | ecosystem: Environmental > Aquatic > Marine > Sediment | place: USA...
ATATCATCCAGGTTTGTAATACCACCCGAGGCGATTACAGGGATATTAATGGATTGTGCTAATTTAACAGTCGATTCAACATTTACACCCTGCATCATGCCATCACGGCTAATGTCAGTATAAATAATTGAGGCGACACCATCGTCCTGGAAATGCTGCGCCATATCAATCACGTCATGCTTAGAAAGTTTAGACCAACCATCAATCGCAACTTTGCCATCTTTCGCATCTAAACCGACGATAATATGCCCCGGGAATTCCAGGCAAAGGTCTTTAACAAAATGCGGTGCATTAACCGCCTTGGTACCAATAATGACATATTGTACACCGGCATCAAGATAGGTTTGCACGGTATCTTCATCACGGATACCGCCGCCAATTTGTACCGGCAAATCAGGGTAAGCTTCACAAATATCATGCACCACGCCAGCATTCATTGGTTTACCTTCAAAAGCACCATTTAAGTCAACAATATGGAGTCGACGAGCACCTGCTTCTACCCACTTCCCTGCCATTGCAACCGGATCATTTGAAAATATAGTTTCATCATCCATGTTGCCCTGGCGTAAACGTACACATTTGCCATCTTTAAGGTCAATTGCTGGTATTAAAAGCATGTTCTTGTCTCTATTGTATAAATATTAGTTAAAAAAATTACTTGGAATTATTTGTTTTGCCATCCCATTTCAGGAAATTAGCATACAAGGCTAAACCGGCATGCTGACTTTTTTCCGGGTGGAATTGCACTGCAAATACATTATCTTTACTGATTGCCGAAGTAAATGGAAATCCATAAGTGGTTGAAGCCTCAATCAGGTCAGGATGTCCCGGCTGGGCATAATAACTATGCACAAAATAAAAACGTGCATCCTGGGCAATCCCATCCCACATTGGGTGTTCCGTTTCCTGGTGTACCTGGTTCCAACCCATATGAGGAATTTTCAGCTTTTCATCGCTCTTAGCATCACGGAGTTCATTACCAAAATATTCCACTTTTCCGGGGATAATACCCAGGCATTGAACACCATTATTTTCTGCACTGGACTCAAGTAAAACTTGCATACCCACACAAACGCCGAACAGGGGTTTAGCGCTGGCAACAAAATCATGAATCACGTTGTCCAGGCCAAGACGGGTAATTTCACCCATGCAGTCACGCATGGCACCCACACCAGGAAGGACAACACGATCAGCCGATAAAATAGTTTGAGCATTCGCGGTCACGATAACCTCAACACCTTCTCCCACTTTTTCCAAAGCCTTGGCAACAGAATGCAGGTTACCCATTCCATAATCTATAACAGCTACGCTACTCATATTTATTTACAATTTTTATTAATCAATGAAGATAAACCAATTACCATAGAGTTCACAGTGGAACACAGAGTTTTGTTTTCTTTACTCTGTGAACCTCCGTGTCCTTAGTGGTTAATATATTTGAAAGTTTTCTATAAAGAACCCTTAGTTGAAGGCATTACACCGGCCATACGTGGATCATGCTCGATTGCCATACGCAAAGCACGACCAAAAGCTTTAAATATGGTTTCAGCAATATGATGTGCATTTTTACCACGAATGTTATCAATATGCAGTGTCATTTGTGCATGATTAACAAATCCCTGGAAAAACTCACCCAATAAATCAACATCAAATTCACCGATCATGGAACGCGGATAATCGATGTCATATTCCAGGCCAGGGCGACCAGAAAAATCGATTACTACGCGAGATAACGCTTCATCCAGGGGGACATAGGCATGCCCATAACGACGAATACCTTTTTTATCTGCTAAGGCTTTGGCAAATGCCTGGCCCAGAGTAATGCCAATATCTTCCACCGTGTGGTGATCATCGATATGAGTATCACCCCTGGCATTAATGTTGAGATCGACCATACCATGGCGTGCAACCTGATCCAGCATGTGCTCTAAAAAGGGCACACCGGTATTGAATTCACCTTTTCCGGAACCATCAAGATTGATCGTGATATCAATTTGAGTTTCGAGTGTTTCGCGATTAACCGTCGCGGTACGTTCTGCCATGAAATGCTCCCACTAGCACAAAAAATTTTCCATTATTATAAGGTATAGGTTGAAGGGATGCATCTAAAAGGAAGAAGGGAAATTCATTTTGCAACAGGAATATAATGACTATATTCAAAAGAAAGCCACCCTATATCACATTATCAAAGCGGTCTGGATGAACGACAACCTTATTTCGCCCGGTGTCTTTAGCTTCATAGACAGCTTTGTCAGCTTTTTCAAAAAGAGTCTCGAAACTATCACTTATATTCAGTGCCGCGGCGCCAATACTGGCGGTAATCGTTAAATCATTAGGTTTAGATTTTTCTATGGCTAAGCGGATGTTTTCGGCTTTTTTTGCCGCAAAATCAAGATCACAATGTGTCAGTATCATGACAAATTCTTCGCCACCATAACGTGCAACAAGGTCCTCTGAGCGGCAGCTGTCATTTAATACCTGACCGACAGATTTTAAAACATGGTCACCCACCCCATGACCATGAGTATCATTAACATTCTTAAAATGATCGAGATCGATAACAAGTAAAGAAACAGCAAATTTATGCCGTATAGCATTACTTAAATATTTTGGTCCGATATCAAATAAACTATGTCGATTATATAAACCCGTTAACTGATCAGTCATAGCTAACCGGGTCAGCTCTTTTTGCTGTTTTTTAGTTTGTTCAAAAACTCTTTTATTTTGAATCAGGTTAGATGAACGCACAATTAATTCATCGGCATCATATGGTTTAATCATAAAATCATTAGCACCGTTTCTTAAAAATGATGTGCGTTTTTTCTGATCAACTTCGCCTGATACAACCAATATCGGAACAAGTGCTTTATCAAAATCATCATAATCACGTACAAACTGTATAATGTCATCACCTGTTTCTTCGTTTTCCAGATAATAATCAGTAATAACTAAATCATAAGAATTATTTGAAAACTTTTCTTTCATCTCGGCGAGGTTTACAACATGTTCAATATCGGCCTGGTAATTCTTAAATATCGCTACCGTGGCTGCAGCAACACTTTTTTGATCTTCAATAAATAAAATTTTGCCCTTTAAATTTAAAATACGGTTATTTAAAACACTCGTTAAAAACGTTTGTATAGAGTTCAGCTCTTTTTTATTAAAAACCAGTTTAAAACCCGCATTATTTGCCTCCATCATAACTTTAGAGACTTCATCAGAAGTAAGCATGATAGTTAAGGCATCACCCATCATATACTTTTCACGAAAACGATGAAGGAATAACTCGCCAGTTGTATCATCAAGGTAACGCGAAACTAAAATAAAAGCATATTCAGGTTTGTTATCAGAACGTAACGCTTCTTCACCAGAAGCATAAATATCACACTCCACACCAATATCAGATAAAATCTTATCGAGAACACTACTGTAGTGGCGAGTACTTTCAATAATAAGGGCTTTAAGTTTCATAACTCCCTCATTTAACGACCCTCCATCAATAATGCTTTAATTTTTCTTTAGACCATGAAATCAAAAGATCCAGCAAAACACCATAAAAGTTTATTGTATGTATATAACAAATCCACATAATATTCAGGGATACTCTAAATTTATTTTGCCAGCGTCCGATATAGGCAATACAATTCGTATATATATTAAGAATAAATATTAAGAAATTGAATAAGGCGCTATTCATGATAAAAACCCAGGTTATTAAACTTTCTGAACTCAAAAATCATTGCAAAACCTGCAGCTTATATGATCTTTGTTTACCTATGGGACTGGAATCGGGTGATCTGGACAGTCTTGATAATGTCATTAAGCGTCGTCAATCGGTCAACAAGAACAATTTCCTGTATAGAATGGGCGAACCGTTAAAATCAGTTTATGCGGTACGCAGTGGTTCATTTAAAACATATTTAACTAATCCGGATGGAACCGAGCAAATTATTGGTTTTTCCCTTCCCGGTGAATTACTCGGTATGGATGCCATCAGTGATGCACAACACGTTTGTACTGCTAAAGCACTGGAAACATCAAGTGTTTGTGAAATCCCCTACGATAGGCTTGAAACGCTGGCATTAGAGATCCCTAACCTGCAACACCAGTTAATGCGGCTCATGAGTAAAGAAATACAGCAAGACCAGAACCTGATGTTACTACTGGCACAAATGCCTGCCGAAACCCGCCTGGCGAGTTTTTTACTCGGCATGTCAGAGCGCTTAAGTAATCGTGGCTATGCGGCAAATGATTTCAATCTCAGTATGTCACGAGGTGATATTGCCAACCTGCTGGGGATGGCCGTTGAGACCATTAGCCGCCTGTTGAGTCATTTTCAGGAAAATGGGGTTCTGAAGGTTGAACGTAAGCACATTACGATATTAAAACTCGATACCTTACGCAAACTTGCTACACACTGTGCATCAAATCGTTCAAACTCATCCCAGGCCAGCTAATTACCTGACCTTTTTACTCGATTATTATAATAAGTCTAAGTCTTATTTAGTAACTTGATCTAGATCAACCCTACATTTGTAGGGTTAAGGCACAATCTTCTTTTTAGACTACAGCGACACATGCTTTTTTAGTCTATAGATAATTACGTTCAGTAAATTCGTCCAATAATTAAGGGAAGGCTATGGAAACACAAAATACTTACAACTATACCGTTGTACGTCAGTTTACCGTTATGACGGTGATCTGGGGTATTGTTGGTATGACAGTCGGGGTACTGATTGCAGCCCAACTGGTTTGGCCAGCACTCAATTTTGATACACCCTGGCTAACTTACAGTCGTTTACGACCACTACATACCAATGCAGTTATTTTTGCATTTGGTGGTTCCGCACTCTTTGCAACATCCTATTATGTAGTGCAACGTACCTGCCAGGTTCGGTTATTTTCAGATAAATTGGCCTCCTTTACCTTCTGGGGTTGGACGCTGGTCATCTTACTTGCTGCAATTTCATTACCGCTAGGTATGACCAGTGGTAAAGAATACGCAGAACTTGAATGGCCCATTGATTTGCTTATTACAGTAGTTTGGGTTGCCTACGCAGTTGTCTTTTTTGGGACAATAATGAAACGTAAAGTTTCCCATATTTACGTAGCAAACTGGTTCTTCGGTGCATTCATTATTACTGTTGCGGTACTCCATATCGTAAACAGCATGGCCTTACCCGTTAGCTTAACGAAATCTTATTCATTATATCCCGGTGCGATTGATGCCATGGTGCAGTGGTGGTATGGCCATAACGCAGTAGGTTTCTTCCTCACTGCGGGCTTCCTGGGGATCATGTATTACTTCATTCCTAAGCAAGTGGGTAAACCTATTTATTCATACCGTTTATCTGTTGTACATTTCTGGGCTTTAATCTCGACTTACATGTGGGCTGGCCCTCACCATCTACAATACACAGCATTACCTGACTGGGCTCAGTCTCTCGGTATGGTCTTCTCGTTAGTATTACTTGCACCTTCCTGGGGTGGCATGATCAACGGTATGATGACTTTATCAGGTGCATGGCATAAGTTACGTACCGATCCGATTCTTAAATTTCTCATTGTTTCCTTATCCTTCTATGGTATGTCGACCTTTGAAGGTCCAATGATGGCAATTAAAACAGTAAATGCATTATCTCATTACACTGACTGGACGGTAGGTCATGTGCATTCAGGTGCATTGGGTTGGGTTGCGTTAGTTACCATTGGTGCTATCTACTTCCTGGTTCCTAAAGTATTTGACCGTGATCAAATGTATTCAATCAAACTGATTGATACCCACTTCTGGATTGCCACTATCGGTATCGTTTTATACATCACTGCGATGTGGATTGCGGGTGTAATGCAAGGCTTAATGTGGCGCGCGGTTAATGCTGACGGCACCTTAACATATAGTTTTGTCGAGTCACTCGAAGCAACCTACCCGTACTACACAGTACGTTTCCTCGGTGGTTTGTTGTTCCTCGCGGGTATGTTCATCATGGCGTATAACGTTTGGAAAACCATTAGTGGTGCCAAACCTGCGTCTGCAACTCAGTCGGCTTAAGGGAGAATTTAATTATGAGTCATGAAGTTGTTGAAAAAAATATTGGCCTGATGATGATACTCATCGTAATCGTTATCAGCTTTGGTGGTTTGGTTGAAATCGTACCTTTGTTCTTTGTTAAGGACACAACAGAGCCTGTTCAGGGTGTTAAACCTTATAGTGCACTACGTTTAGAAGGACGTGATGTATATATTCGTGAAGGCTGTTACAACTGCCATTCACAAATGATTCGTCCGTTCCGTGCTGAAACTGAACGTTATGGTCATTACTCTGTTGCCGGTGAGTCTGTTTACGATCACCCGTTCCAATGGGGTTCAAAACGTACCGGGCCTGACCTCGCGCGTGTTGGTGGCCGTTACTCGGATGACTGGCAACGAGTTCACTTAATCAATCCAAGAGACGTTGTTCCTGAATCAAATATGCCGGGTTTCCCTTGGCTTGAGAAAAACAAGCTCGATGGCAAAGACACGGCTAAAAAAATGCGTGTAATGAATACCTTGATCTCAGCGACTTGCGGTAAATGTGAAACTTACAGTGAAGAAGAGATTAAGAACGCTGCTGATACTGTAAAAGGTAAAACTGAAATGGATGCCCTGATTGCTTACTTACAAGGGCTGGGTACTGCACTTAAGGCTCGGAGGTAATCATGGATATTAATGATCTCAGAAGCTGGCATACCGTGGTGTTATTCGCGGCATTCATAGGCATTGTGCTTTGGGCATGGAGCGGTAAATCTAAACACCGTTTCAATGAAGCCTCTCAGCTACCTTTTAACGAAATTGAGCATCCTCTCGGCTCAAGCGAAGATAATAAAAAAGGAGACCACCATGAGTGATTTCTGGAGCGGATGGATTACTGTCATTAGTCTGGCAAATATCCTGGCATGTTACTGGTTAATTAAATGGGCAAGTAAACCAAGTCCTAATGAAGCTGCCCAGGGTGATGTTACTGGTCACAAATGGGATGGTGACCTGGAAGAGTACAACAACCCTTTACCACGCTGGTGGTTGTGGTTGTTTTATTTCACTATCGTTTTCAGCCTGGTTTACCTGGTACTTTATCCTGGTCTGGGTAATTACAAAGGTACTTTAAACTGGTCACAAACAGGGCAGTATGACGAAGAGATTCAGCATGCTAAAAAAACTTATGACCCCATTTTTGCTGAATTCGCCAAGCAAGACATTGCGACTTTAGCTAAAGATGAAAACGCTACAAAAGTAGGACAGCGTTTATTCCTTAACTATTGTGCAACCTGTCACGCATCGGATGCTGGTGGCGCACGTGGTTTCCCCAACCTGGCTGATAATGACTGGTTATGGGGCGGTGAAGCCGCTGAAATTAAAACGACTATCAGTGATGGGCGTATTGGCTCCATGCCACCCTGGGAAGCAGCACTGGGAAATGACGGTGTTAAAAACGTGACCCAGTATGTTATTAGCCTGAGCGGTCGTGACCATAATGCTGAAGCAGCAAAAGCAGGTAAGGCACAATTTGATATGATGTGTGTTGCCTGTCATGGTGCTGATGGCAAGGGCAATAAAGCTATGGGTGCACCTAACCTGACAGATAATGTCTGGTTATACGGTGGCTCAGCAGGTGTTATTACACAAACGATTGCTAAAGGCCGTACCGGTGTCATGCCTGCACACGGTGATTTCCTCGGCGCAGATAAAGTACATTTATTATCTGCTTATATCTACAGCTTACGAAATCAGTAAATCGATAAATCATGCGTTGTTTAGCCTGGGATCTCCGGGTTAGGCAACGCATTTTTTATTTTAACTATTCAAAATTTTTACTTCTTACCCTTTAACAACTTTGTTATTGTGTAATATCAACTCTAATAAAAGATTTTTCCCCTTATGTCACAGCCAGCAGAAAAAAATCTTAAAAATCAAACCAAACCTGAAATCGAAGAAGTTTACGCTAAACATAAAAAGGTTTACCCGCGTAAAGTAACAGGAATATTTGCCAGCTTACGCACACTTGGTGTTTTTGTTTTGCTAGGTGCGTATTACCTTGCTCCATGGTTTCGTTGGGATGGCCACCAGGCGGTTTTATTTGATCTGCCTGCACGTAAGTTTTATATCTTCGGTTTAACATTCTGGCCGCAGGATTTCTTTTATTTAGCAGCACTTCTTATTATTGCTGCTCTTTCATTGTTTTTCTTTACTGCCCTGGCCGGGCGTCTATGGTGTGGTTATGCCTGCCCACAAACAGTCTGGACAGAAGCTTTTTTATGGATAGAAAGAAAAGTTGAAGGAAGCCGTAATCAACAAATGAAACTTGATAAAACAGCAATGAATACCAACAAGTTTTATATCAAGTCTCTAAAACACTTTATCTGGATTGTTTTTTCATTATGGACCGGGTTTACCTTTGTCGGTTATTTCACGCCAATCCTGGATCTGGGCCTGGCAACTATGCAAATTGCCCTTGGCCCCTGGGAGACCTTCTGGATTCTCTTTTATGGTTTTGCTACCTACGGTAATGCAGGCTGGATGCGTGAACAGGTCTGTATTTATATGTGTCCCTATGCCCGCTTCCAGAGCGCCATGTTTGACAAAGATACCCTCATTATTTCCTATGATGAACAACGCGGTGAGTCCCGTGGTGCACGTAAGAAAAGCATCGATCCTAAAGAAAAAGGACTGGGTGATTGCGTCGATTGCACCCTTTGTGTCCAGGTATGCCCAACCGGGATAGATATCAGGGATGGCCTGCAATACCAGTGCATCGGCTGTGCAGCCTGTGTCGATGTCTGTAACGATGTCATGGATAAAATGAACTATGACAAGGGCCTGGTACGTTACACCACTCAAAATCGTATGGATGGTAAAACAACACACTTATTCAGGCCGCGTATCATTATTTACGCGGCACTCCTTGTAATGCTATCACTCGCTCTTGTTTACAGTATTGCTACACGGATCCCTTTAGAGCTCAATATTATTCGTGACCGAAATGCCTTATACAAAGAAACCGTTGATGGCATGGTTGAAAATATCTACACCCTTAAATTGATTAATATGGACACGAAGGACCATCAATATGAATTGCGAGTAGATGGATTAAAGGATTTAATTTTTATAAAACCTAAATCAGAAATAAAAATTAAGTCCGGTGAGGTCATCAATCTAGCTGTACGCATACAAGTTGATCCGGTGAATTTACAACAAACCAGCAACACGCTTAATTTTTACCTGTCTGCAACGGATCAAGCCGATCTGGCGGTAACAGAACAGGCCCGTTTTATTGGGCCTTTAATCAAGTAAACAACATCTTTATAACAGGTTTAATTCATGACAGATTTTTCAACCAGCAATCCTACTCCTAATGTACCTCCACCTTGGTACAAACAATTCTGGCCCTGGTTTTTAATGTTCTTCCCGGCACTTGCTGTTGTTGGGGGAATAATTACCATCATCCTGGCAATCGAATCTGACGATGGCCTGGTGACTGATAATTATTACAAAAAAGGCCTGGCCATCAATCAAACACTGGATCAGAAACAGCATGCCCTCAAATTAAACCTCACGGCCGATGCTGACTGGGATCAATTAACCCAGGCTATCAGCCTCAGGCTAAATGGAAACCTGCCCGAACTTCCTGCACGTTTAACCATGCACCTCGCTCATACAACCAGGGCAAAACAGGATCAGGTTATTACACTATTCCTGTCGCCTGATAAGAACAGCTATACTGGGCGGGTAAAAACTGTTCAGCAGGGGAATTGGATCATAATATTAGAACCAGAAAATCAGGACTGGCGTATAAACGGACGTGTAACATTACCCAAACAAAACAAGTGGCATCTGACTTCAATATAACAACAACTATAATAAGGAGATATATCGATGGCATCATCACAACAAAATATCCCTACTACACAAAAAGTCATTGCGGTTCTTTGGCCTTCCTTTCTTACAGCGGGTATCGCAACAATTTTATTTTTTACCGCATTCGATCCTGAACTTCTGATGCAAACAGGAGGATATGGACCTGTTACTCGTATAGGGGGCTATACTGTTGGTTTTTTTCTCTTTTGGCTCTTAACAGCAAGTACCGGTGTACTAACCTGTTATTTTCAGCGGCCATGCCATGAACCCACTCAGTCTGAATTTAATTAAATAAACTATTAAGTATGAATCTTATTTCTAATATTAATAAGCTTAAAAAACAACTACTACGCTTGCTACTGCTATTGGGGTTAAGTGGTTTATTTTGCGTAAATAGTTTTGCTATCGATAGCGATGTTGAAGATGTTATCTTTGATGACAAACCATTAGATTACGCCCTGATGCTGCCAGACTGGTTCAAGCTAAGCTTTCTT
>Ga0224501_10005078_pt1 | contig 10379 bp, 6 predicted proteins | sample SF_Oct11_sed_USG_4_FD_169105 | JGI IMG/M metagenome (GOLD analysis project Ga0224501, IMG submission 169105) | Sediment microbial communities from San Francisco Bay, California, United States - SF_Oct11_sed_USGS_8_1 | ecosystem: Environmental > Aquatic > Marine > Sediment | place: USA...
GCATAATTACCGTTATCAAGGAGAATAAAATTTTCCCATGATAATTCACGATATTCTAATACTGCTTAACGATGGGCTACAACCTTTCTAAGTAGGTAAACTCATTAGTTAAAAAGGAAGGCGTAATCATCCCGATAGGCAATCACGGTGTTTGCTGCATTGGCCGTCTATGACATGCACACACAATCACAGCTGAACCAACCCATTTAACATAACAGGCGTGCGCCCTGACTGAACAGCCCTTTTGGCAACATAGTACAATATAGCATATACTACTTCTTCTATGAACAGTTTAAGGATTTAGAGTCAATCCGAAGGGCATCGTATGTCTACTTTGGTTCCATGATATCACTGAATGGTAGTTTTAGAGATTGGACATATACATAGATTATACTATGAGGAATATGCTTGTGTTATATTATACAGGACCTGCTCATAGGCTTACAGTGATGCACGCGGGACCCAGACTCAATCATTTACAGTAGATCATTGCTTTGCTTAGCCCAATTAGATATCCGCTTGGATGTTATTCCCATTGCTAGAAGCCATGCAGTTAGTCTACGATTAGCACCCAGCCTATGGATGGTATAAGCTATAAGTGTACTAACGGGCCTTCATCATAAATCCTGCTCTGCAGTAATTCAAGGGACGTGTCAGTCTGAGAGTTTGAGCGTTGATATAGAAGTTCTTTGAATTGCACTGGCTGATTTTTTGTCCAACTAATCGCTACGGTTGTGTTGTTCATTTACTTACCATTGCCGACTTGAGAGGGCCACAATTTCAGCTAAATTTAAAAAAATACCATGACCATTACTTTATTTCAGTTAAAATGGTTTATACCAGTTCAGAACCCTAATTTCCAAGTGTTTTAGTCTACTGAAAGAAGACAACTTCATGATTGAATCTGAACGAACTATCCGCATAGCAGTTAATTGGACGAAAACCGGCTAGTGTGGCAGTACTTTGTTCAGTGATGCCACAGGTGCCCGATGTAGGCGCCCTTTTGATAGTGATTTCTTTCGTCAATGGAGGGTAACTGATATTACTCCAGTGCATTTATGATGAATACAAACTGCAGATAACAGATAGTAGTGTTTATTGAACTTTTAGAACCACAAAAAGAAAAGTATTTTGGTCAGTCGTGTATAGAATAAAATAACATACACAAGGCAGAGAAGAAGATAATGCCTTAAGATTGATCAAGCCCATTCTAAATTCACATTTGTTCATATCACAAACGCAAGCAGACTAAAACATCATTGTCTAAACAGCGCAGATGAGCATCAGTGGATTCAAACTGTGCTCTTGAAGGAGGCATAACAATGCTTGCATACAAAAACAATCAATGATTACTGAGCATCACAGACTCAACTAGGCTGTGTATTTACAATTTTAGGGTTTCATTATGAACAAACTATTAGTTTGGAAGCTTCAAAAAATACTGTAGCTAGTTTTGTTAGCTACTGAGACCAATACAATGGACGGAGCATATTGAGGTCAAAGAAAATGTAAATCACGTCTGCTCTTAGGCAGAAGATCTCAAAATGTTCGCATAAATTATTGGCAACGCGACAAAGTTAAGCAGTTGGCCGATTTTTCCTACATAGTGGAGCCAATTTGTGGTAACTTGGTCCTTGTGTTAAACTTGACGTCTTCTGATATAGGCGTGATTTTGGCGGGTTTGGCACTGGATGCAATCTTACTGATGGCAGCCCGTGTGGCGGACGCACGGCGCGATACACTCTGGTTACTTTCCTCGGAGTGGATATTCTTGGGGAGTCGTCGGCGTAGCCAGGCGTGTCTCAGTGCCTGAGACGGTGTCATTCTAGCCGCAGGATCCCACTCCATACAGCGACGCATGAAGTCCAGGAACAGAGGATCATCGCAACCCTTCAAGGCTGTTACCAGATCCTTAGAGCCAGGAGGGCCTCTTATTTTACCTCGTCGTGATCGACCACCTACAGAAATGCACATTCATAAGCATCCAGGCAGCGATTTTGAGGAGTGTACGCATACTGAGGGTGATCGGAAGTGGACGGCGAGCCTTGGTTAGTCTAATTATTTCACCGCCCAACTAAAAGGCTCTAGGCTGTAACACTCACAAAGGAATCAACCAACACCCAGCTGATCGCTCAACAAAGGGATCTTATGACTGCTTTCATTACGATGTGGACCCTAATAACAAAGTCTTTGTGAAACATCCAGATTAGTCTGATCGTATCACTAAAAAGGAGGCTTCAAAACGTGAAACTCAACATTAAAAGAATGTAACTGAACCCAGGGTTTACCAAGCAGCCGTATCTCAATTGATGAGATAGGTTTGGATTTGCACAGGAACGCATTCTTGATACCTGAGATGAAAACATGGGCCAATCTGAATCCGAAGAACGTGGAAATTGGAAGCCCAAAAACTCTGAAATAGAAGTGCCTGGATCATTAACTAGGCCTATCCTAGTAACATTAGAGGGGAGAAACAAAGTGATTTGTGACACAATGGTCTTTTTATGTTAATTTGGCAGAATGAGGCCAGGCGTGCTACAGTTTTCTGGTTCACACGGCATCAACTGGGCCTAAAACTAAAGATACTTGACTTGTATTGGGGTGCAAACAAAACTCTCTTTAATGCATGGAAGCAGTCGCTTGTGCTGCTTATGCTACAAAGAACAAAGGTATAACTCGCCTATTTGCACAAGTCCTGTGTTGTCAAGATGGCCAATATTTGAATTTGTCTGCAGTTTGAATAACCAGGCAACCACAAGGCGATAATGAACTAGAATCCAGCTACTAATACACCTCAGTGGGCTTCAAAGGCAGCTATCTATCAGTTCCCACTGTTGCTAGACTGAAGTTACTTTTTTGATGCAGTCCGTTAAATACCCATACTGTAAGGCAAGTGCCCAGTTTTAGAAGTTATCAGACACAGACGGGTCTAAAAAATCTCGTGTTGAGTGACTTGTCGCTTGGCAGAAGACACTAATTTACCAGTCGACATAAAAGGAGGCCGAGTGTTTTGAGTATTCCTAAATTAGATTAGCGCAGAGGACTGTCAACTAATCTTATTAGGAGTAAATTTTATTGGCCAGGGGGCAGGGGGTGTCAGAGCTAGTCCTGTCCAGTGGTAGCGGTTCTTTGTGATTGTGAGTGTCCAGAGGGGTGTCACTCAGAGACAAAAGAACTAATATGGATCCAAAGGTGCTAGTAGGTAATGATAATGGTTTTAACAAATGTGTTCTGTACACAGTAGAAAACCCACTACTGCTGCTAATTACCTAAGTGCATACATGAATATCTATGGTCACTTCGTCATCAATACAGCTATCGATTTCCATCAAAAGTAGGATCAAAACAGAGGGCTCCAGGGGTCTGGGGGCAGGAAGCTCCTCAAGTCTACAGTTTTGGATGATACTGCGGAGATACCCTCATTTCACAGACGAGTTTACCGGGCTGATGGGTTTTAAGTGATGACATTGAATGCTGTAATACAAGTTGTTAACAAGGTTCCAATAAGACACAACTTGCCTACAAAAACCTACAGATCTTCCCTGACTTCAACATTGGTTAGGTCTAGGTGAGTGAGTGCAAGGCCATCAAGGAAACGGTAGACTAATAGCAAGTATGGAGACGGGCGGTCTGGTAATTATCCTACCTTGTAGTACAGTGGAACCGTCAGGCATCTCGGCGACTGTGCAGTAGCGAGGATAGCCTTTGGACGAGATGAAATTCCTCGCTCGTTTGGATTGATCAAGAACTTTCTGCGGAGGCATACCGAGTAGTTCGATGATAGTGGCCAGTTGGTCGCCTTCATCCTCTCCAGGAAACAGTGGGTATCCAGTGAGTAGCTCAGCCAAAATGCATCCCAAAGACCACATATCTATCGGCATGCCATACTTGGCCCCTAGGATTACCTCGGGAGCGCGATAAAACCGAGACTGGATGTATGTGTATATTCTTTGATGCTCATAGCAACTCGACCCAAAGTCAATGACCTTCACACCGGAACGACCTTGCTGTTTAAGCAGGATATTTTCAGGCTTGAGATCACAGTGGATGATGCGGTTTTTGTTCAGAGCATCGAGACACTGCAGCATAGAATGAGCGAACTTCCTTACGAGCTGTAAGCTGAAACCTTGGAACTTGTTTTTTTTTATCAGCTCATACAAATTCATGCTTAGCAGCTCAAATGTTATACAGATATGATTACGGAAGGTAAAGTTTTCGTACATGTGTATGATATTCATAGTGTTATCCTTGTCTTGTTTACGAAGATGCTCAAGGATGCGAATTTCCTCTTGAGCTTGGCGGTGGAATCGTTTTTCATTTCTTACCATTTTGAGAGCAATATGGGCGTGAAGCTTATGGTCATATGCCTTCACTACCTGACCGAAACTGCCTTTACCGATAACTTTCAGAACTTCATATCGATATGCAATATGATCATGTGGAGTGTGGAGATAACTACCATTCTCATCATCGTATCCATTGTTGCTCGGACCACCCAACAATCCTTGTCGTTTCTTAGCGTTTTGTCCAACGAAATAAATCTGAGGATAGTTGAATACTTCATGATGCTCGAATGATGAAAGTTTCTGCATATATTGTTTCATCGCAGTTTCTGGACTGATGGCTGCGCGTTTAGTAGCTGAGCCAGACTTCATACTTCCAGCAGAGTCCATTCGATTTAGGGTCTTGGGATTTGAGTGGGAGCCGGTAATTGCTCGGTCGCTATGCTGGTTGCTCACCACTTTGGTCGATGATGCAGTCTGTTTATCGTCATACATCGACTGCACTTTTACACCAGCTATATTTCCACTTGATCCTTGTTTGGTGAGGGGTGGTAGATGATGACTACTGTCCATGCCGTAGTGTTCTCCACCCAGTCTGCCCTGGAGGGGTATTTTTATCTTAGTCGACATGGTACTACTAGTACTACTATCACTATGTGACACTAGCCTCTAGATAATTTCCAGTAGCTCACAGAGGCATTGAGGAGAAAAGTGACGATTGAATCGAACCGACTGGAAGACACTCACAAGTAATCAGGTGTGCAGTACTATCGTTTGAGCTGTATCTCTGCAGATATACACTATGTATAACGTGAAAAAGTAGGCTGAGAAGAGCGATCTTGTTGAGCTCTTTCTTCATGGAATGTCAACTAGGCGATTGACTCGGCATGGGACCACGTGACCATGGCTGACCAATAGAGTCTCATCTGTTGCTTGGAAACAACGCCCTAAAAACAAAGGGCTGAATTAACCAATAACGGAGTTGAAGATAATCACGTGGTTTCCGCGGTTTGAATTCGACTACGGTAGGACAACTCCTAAGAGACCAAAATGTCGTGACCCAGCTTTCCGGTCTCTTGCGGCCAAGGAGCCCGATCGTAGAGTTATCCTCTCTATGGAGAACACCTGCCCAGATATACAGCGGTCGAGTCATAAACAGAGACATAGAAACAGAGATATAGAAACTTAGATCGCGATATTATCTTCACGAGACTTGCTGGGGATTACGAAATCGAGGCTGCCATTGTATCATATACAAAATAGCCTATTTTCAAACAAGCTCTGTTAAAAGAAATACTGGGCCAATCATATTAAACATAGTATCATCTGAAAGCTCCAAATCTACTCTATAAAAGCCTACCCAGGAAAATTAGATACTAGTCATTGTTTGGTCAGAGGGCCTTATTAGATAGGGGACAATGTGGATACTGAGATCATGTATAATCATATAGAGAAGATAACTCATATTATGGTCTATGCGCCTATACAGTAACAGTTACTTACCATTTTACCAGTAATAATGCCGAGTATAGATTATAAATCTGTGTAGATGTCTGGATGAGATTACTAGCTCACTGTTTGGAGAGCCTGTTGCAGTGCCAATTGAGTCCATGTACTACTGCGTGACGTAGGCTCTGTAATACCTGTCGTATTCATGTTTATGGGGGTGTCGCCAACTTGCTACAGATATGAGCCCATTTTGTGGAGACCTATTTATTCTACTGCAATATACATGTATGCCCAACATGGACACTTTGATGCTCCCATGACCATATATTTGGGAGCCATGTGTTGCCCATTTGAAAAACTAGTCAGGACTATTACCCGCTTGTTTTTTTGGAAATCTGGAGATGTCAGTATACGTAAAGCGCCCCACCTGTACAATTTGATCGGTTGCTAACGGATTTCCAATGGTAATCATTGATACTGATGGTCTGTTCTTTGGTAGAGTTCATCCATATCTCAGTCAGACATATGATGCTCGGTTTGTGGAGCTCCGCACAAGCAGTCAGTTTCACCACAGTTTCCATTCATTCAGTGATCGGCAGTTGATATACATCAGTGTGTGGTAATGGCTTTGAGACCTCTATGGTCTTATTGTTGCAGGAATTGTCAAAAGGTTTGCCGGTTGATGGCTCTGATGATTTTTGCTCGGTGACACTGATGAACTGGAAATGGGGCGATGGGCACCTGGCCCTCCTGACTCCACTTCTATCCCTATGCTACCTGCAGTCCTTTGTTTATAATCTTTTTGCTTGTTGCATATGACCCGTTCTGACACCCCTAGGGGCCATGTGTGTGAGATGACCGAGAGATAGCACATTCGATGCAATTTTTCCTGAATTAGTTAACCGATGCCTTCCTATATCCTTTGATTAATTAGCAGTGCATTTCAGAGATCTACGAGTTGATGCAGGTTTCATTGAAATGCCTCGGTATATGCTTGTACAATCAATTAATAACCAGGAGCTTCCAAGAGGCACAGCCTTTCAGCATGGCGCTTATCTTCAAATAACACAAACTATGGACGCTAACACGTGTCTTTAAACAATTCTGATCAGATTCGTGTGAAAACTTGTAGTGCTATCATTCGATACATATCTTTCTTCTATCATTTCTGAGTTTCTTCATACCGACATGGCAGCAATGATGTCATAGTTCTGTAATCGTAGTGGAGCAACAAGTTTTTCCCATATATTCTTTAGAATGAAATATATTTTTATAAATTCAGAGCCCAGAGAGGAGGATAAAAGCCCAATTTCCGCTGACTGCAGCAAACAATCTTATAAATCACTAAAGTCAGTTTACCCTAATACCGAGCACTCGCACGCACGACTCCTAGTCCCAGTGTGATACTGCCTGCATGCATGTCTCATAGAGTAAAGATAATGGCTGTGTAACTAGTTTACTGTAGTTCATATCTTATGTGAACATATGCGAATTGTGAAAGCAGAGTAGTATATCACTCAGTGTCAGTCAGTGACATAATGCCACTGAATCTACGAATCGATCGGTTTTGCCTTACCATAAAGCCAGAAAACCGAAGAGTGGATGGTTAGAGGCTTGGGCCTTTAGGTGTGGATTTCCCAAACATGACTCAATCGCAGAAATTCAACGTTATGACAAACATTTACGCAAGACCTTCTTTCCAGGTATAAAACAGCGTGAACTAGCACCGCTCAATCCACCTACCAGGTAGCCAGCAGAATATCAGGTACGCTACATCACTTTTCGCTGTTGATTGTGTTAGTACACCAAGTATTTAACCTCGAAACAGGTGAAACACTAGCTAGTACTAGTAGTGGTCTACATCATGGGCATGACCACTCATGTCATGACTCAATCTCAACGACTCATTGACTCACCATGTGATTCTTCCGACAGTGGCAATGCTCATGCCCAGGAACTGACCTACTCGGTATCCAGTTTCTGAATAGTTTTTTTACACCAATACTTGGACTCACTGTAGACTTGAATATTAAAGGCTTGCACTTCAGTCTGCATGGAAAACTGATCGGTTAATTGATTTGGTTTCCAGGCTTAGTTAGTAATTATTTGCTCCAAGGCCGGAGCAGTGAGTGAGTGACAACTGATTAGAGGGTCTACAATATTTGATGGGTTTGGAAATTGGTGTATTTATGGCCTACACCTTGGACATATTATCCGCGCGGGTATACTTGAACATTGATGCCTTACCCGTGCTATCATGTGAGCTGTAGTGAGAGTACGCATGCAGGACTCACCTCTATGGAGTCCTAACATGAAGTCCCTTTCCAATACACCGGGCTCCTAGTAGATGGCTGAGGGCTACTCCCAAATTGGCAAAGTTCAGAGGCCTACAGTGTGGTCGAGTGAAAGAATCTTGCTGGTTGGAGTTTTTGAAACACACCTCAATACCTCAATACAAATGTTGCAGCATTTTCAGGTCTGTCATTTCATTATATAGTAGTTCCAATGAGACCCGGCCTCCACAAAAATGAGTGCTGAAGTTGTTTATTCTTTTTATAAGTACAAATGAAACAAGCCATCGATCCCTGGAAGAAGGCGCTGTAGTCATGAATATAAAAGACAGTAGTTCACTAGGGGCCATATAGGCGCACTTCGGTTTGTTTTTATTTTGAGGCTAAGTCCGATGTTGAAATAGCTTGTAAGTATGGATTGATGATGAGAAAGGGGTATTCGGACTTGTATGTAGCATACTTATATTTGACACTACTAGTACTCGTCAGCACAGACGAGCTTTTATTTCAATTGTACATGTAATTCCTTGACCTAATCAATACCTACGCAACAATAGAAGTGTTTTGAAATCGATAGCAATCTCACTGAAGCATGAGTAATGTAATGATTACTGGTATACATACACGTAATGGGTACGTGTCTATGTGTGCAGTCACTGGGTGTGAGCAGCCACATCATGATGATTCATATATTACGCAGCCACGGATCATACACAAAAATACATTGCATTCCAAGCCAATTTTTTCATGGATTTAAGACGGACAATAACTTGTTTTTTGTACAATTTTTGGGTTTTTCAGCCTAAGCGCGTAAGCAAAGCTCCCATGTTCTAAGAACCCCCAAGTCAAAGACGCCTGTCATTGATCTTTAGGTCACTATCAATGAAAGAGGTCCAGTGAAGGCAAACAAATTCCCATTTAAAGGACAGGGTGGCCCCATAGCTGCCCTTTCAACCGACTTTCTATTGTTATATGTTCTACATGCGCCAAGTGTTCCTTTGCCTTTTCAGGTACTTGAAGTGTTATAACACCCTTATATTCATGCTGTCACTTGATTGAGTCCCTCTTACTATAATGTGATTCTTCAGTAAAAACACAACTGCATCAAAATTGACAAATCTTCACCATGTCAAGTATTGACCGCTAATGTGTTGCGTGTTCTAGAAAAAGCTACGATGAATTTCGGTTCGAAGTATGTGTACTACTATGATGGAGCGTCAGATGAGGAATCTATTTCTGATCACTCGGACGACGAATATCAGGTGCAGGCAGCATCGATACGGACAGTGCCACAGGTGAATATGTAGACCTCGGTCTCACTTTGGTTTCTGTTTTATATTTATCAGACTGGAGGGTTTAGACCGTCTTATTTACCAGCCCTCCTAAGTCAGACGCCGGTTCTGAAGCGGTAGGAGCAGTAACAGCTCACACTCACAAGGAGCTGTCACACTGGAAAACTTGATGCTGTCATCAACCGTGCCATGAGAACCATCACTGGCTGCATGAGATTCACACCAGCAATCTTCTTGCTGGTCTCAACAGGACTAGAACCGATGCAAATCCGAACGGCAGGGTGCCAAAGGTTGACATTGAAAGCGAAACACCTTCTCCACGAGGCGCTTAATAACCGACCACAGAAATGTCTCAAATATTGAGTCTCTCTCATTGACAGGGTTAGCCTTGCGCCCGATCGCATTTTCCCATCAGAATATGTGAGATCTTAACACTATGGTCAACTACCAAAATTCATAGACACCTTTTCACTCCATACTCCTGGTTGTGACTTGCCTTATAAGACCTGGGCTGGCCTAAAAAGAGTCCTCCCTGCTTGCGCCAAAACAGATGACACTCGCTTTGGCCTGAGGAGCACCCCTAACTGTGATTGTGGACACCCACATAAGACCCTAGACCATCTGATGAAATGCCTGCTAGTGACTTCAGTTGACTTTGGTGACCCGAAGTGTGTGAATGCTAGAGCCATGGCGTGGCTGGAACAGATTGAGGTGTAGCCGTCATACGAGAGAAGATAGTGTCAATGTGTGTTTTGGACATACAGTCCAGAGTCCTATTCTCCTTGAAAAGTATCGTTTCAATCCAGTGACACGGAGTCACTGATCAATCCCTAAACCGATTAATTCGCTGTAAAAGCGTGGATGTTCTAGTTACGGCTTTTCGTCCAGTCTAAACGATTGGCTTTCCTGCTTATCTGAGCTTCATTTGGAGACTGATAAGCTGTGATAGCCATTATTTTACATTGGCATCAACAGTTCTTTCCACTGAAGTGCAACAACTTGCTCTTTTTTTGGTTTGATGATTGTTTGATGATTCTATCCATATAAAGTTTGAAGCAATCTCG
>Ga0224501_10005079_pt1 | contig 10379 bp, 8 predicted proteins | sample SF_Oct11_sed_USG_4_FD_169105 | JGI IMG/M metagenome (GOLD analysis project Ga0224501, IMG submission 169105) | Sediment microbial communities from San Francisco Bay, California, United States - SF_Oct11_sed_USGS_8_1 | ecosystem: Environmental > Aquatic > Marine > Sediment | place: USA...
AATGCATGAGAATATGACTGTTGCCTATTATAGGACAGATGCTGCCAGACCTCCAAGAAGCCGCATCCTCTGAATACTCACGCGTAAGCAAACTGAGTCAAGAATTCAATGGAGCATTATACGAAGTACCAGGAGACATGTATGGGCATGAGGGGTATTTTTTGTACGAGTTGGTCACTGAACATCCATACGAAAGGCCCCAACAGCACTCATATGAAAAGCTCCACCCATCATCTTTCTCAGCTACTCAGTCAAAGGTGAGCGAGTTACGAAATAATATGGGTAAATATTCATCAGCTGTGTTGAGTGGTCAATTATAAGTCCAGGTGCCAAAGAGAGGACTGACTACACTCAAGCTGAATATATATAAAACACCAATTCAGCTCAGCGGATATAGTTGCGCTGCGTTGCGTGCGTCCAGGAAGTTGTTTGTGGAGGGTAGACTATAGGCTGTTGCATTGCAAACTTGAAATAGGTGTGGATTGTTCACTTGCCACTTCTAGCGGTGTGAAACTTGCCATCCCAAAATAGAGCATGCTGCCAGTTTCATCAGGCAGCAAGGGCATCGGTATGCCCGATGCGCGGGGGGAGTGTCAAGCTGTTGGGACGGATCATGGGGAGTTGTCCTGAAGTAGGCTCCGAAACAACGCCTGACCCATGATGACCTGCGTATCGAGCAGTGGATGGCTACCACTGTCTGCATTACCATACACGCGTAGCTTGTCCATGACATTCGTCGACTAATCTTTTGTTTAGGATGCGCCTGCCTGCATGACTGATGATTTTAAGTTTTTACTGAGACACCCAAACTATGGAGAAAAGGTCTCTAATAAACAATAGCAAACTGTATGAATGGAGCACACATGCTGTATGACTATACATGTACTTTCATTTGGGTGTTTCTGATAAATTCCGCTTCATGCCAGGCTGGGAACCCAGCACAAGGGGCATTGCATAGTCATTGTTCAGTGCCTGCAACCAAACAATGGTCTGAATTGAACTTCCCGCAGTGCAATTCAGAATTTAACGTTCCTTGTTCATTGGGCATTTTGGTTGGAGCTCAGAAGACGTCAGATACCTTTCCTAGCACCGTAATTGACTTTCTGGGATTGGCACCCGTAGATCTCTATACAGTAGTCATGTATTCAGACCAGTAGGCCATCTGCCTTGACATCTGTGACTGATACCACTATGAATGAACCTAAATTGTCTCTCATCCTTTTAGTTGATGCGAATAGCAGATTCTACGGAGGAGAATCCCGATACCGGCTATGTTTCCATACCCCACGGTAGCATATACCACAGACGGGGCAAATCTAACAGACCTCAAGCTAATAACCGAAGCAGCGGAGGATTGCCAGAAGCAATAACTAAAGTTTGTCGCTTCAACGATGAAGTAACACTACTGCATAGTTTGGTTGAGCAGAGCGAACGAACGAATCTCCTCAAAGGTGATGGCAGGAGGCGTTCAAGTTTACGGACAGGAAGTGTAAGAGACGGTGCAGCCGAAGGATTTGCTAAAGGCAGTGTGTCTCGCGGAGGTAGCGAAGCGATACCGGATGGTACAGACCGTCGCAGAAGGCGTTCAAGTTTACCGACAGGAAGTGTAAGAGAGGGTGCAGCCGAAGGATTTGCTAAAGGCAGTGTGTCTCATGGAGGTAGCGAAACAATACTGGATGGTACGGGCCGTCGCAGAAGACGTCGCTGAGTGTTTGATGAATTACATCCTTTATGCACACTGTGAGTGGTTATTACTGCAAGGTTGAGTTTTTGAGAACTTCTGTTTTGTGTACTATTTGTGTATGCTCAGATATGAAATCCTGCCCAAATTTGTTCATCTCAATGCGTGGCCAGGGACAAGGAACCCTCACTGCCAGAAATATGATCATAGTAAGCCATTGCATGCTGTGACATGATGTAATGACAGCCATTGTATGAGTATATGGATAGACAAACCCTAAGCTCAAGGGCAAACAAACAGACAAACGACGTAAATTACGAAGGAATCGCAACAGCTATAGCATAGCAACAGGAAACGACTCAGCATTAACGGCCATTCAACCTAAATCCGCCCCTGAGTTCCAGCATAGCCTCTCCGCTAACCAAAGGGCAACCTCCATGAGCCTAAACAGGGAACAACAGCGGAAGGCAATTTGGTGCATTTAAAATCTTCTTATTGCAGCTCTTGGAAGGAAAATGTGGGGATAAAGATCCCTTACTGCTTCATCAATAGAAGTCAGGGAGTTCCATGGTAGATGTAGACTGTGCAGCTCTCGCTACAATTACATCACAAGTGACTTTCTTAATACCGACAAGCAGACAACTTCAAAATCCCATCCATTTTATTGAGTTGTCTACCCTTTATCCTATATGAAATTTGGACCGAATCGAGCGGAACTCTTCCATTCAGTGCTGAGCTTGGACTGCTGTGTGTTTGATCAGCCTTGGACTTAGAAGTGCATGGGTATTGAGTGCCACATATTCATCTAGGCTAAAGCATTTAGTCATTATCCGTACGCTTTCCTGCAAAATACTTCTTTCATATCCTGACCATCGTCAGCTAGGGGACTGCAGAAATTAGCCTAATGAGTCTTTGACCCTCTGTTTCCCAATAATATGCATGATTAGAGGCCATTCAGAGTACTTATACAGATGTAGTCTAGATTTGACAAATGTGACAGAAATGTCTCTAATAACCCCATGGTAAGAATCAGAATTGTGGTGAAGTGGAGGCATTTACAACCTAACGCAGACATCTAAGCATACAAGCAGCTATCAGATGCTTCAGCTCGGTAACCTTGGTGTCAGCTGTTGTCCAGTCCACGTCATATTGGTTTGATTTCATTTGATAATTTTATTTTACTTGGATAACTCAAATAACTCAAATAGGTCAGATTTAACATCAAGGTCCATGAATAAGGAAATATTCAAACAAAAAGAAAAACTTCCAACTAAAGGAACTTATCATTTTGATCAATACGGATTTAATATGTTTTCTTCTTGTCCCTCGTTTTAATCTGGTATTCTACAGAATTACAAAAATGTGAATTTCTCATGACCTAGCTGGCTTGTCATTGTATCATGGGATGGCACTGAAGTGGTTCCTATTGCCTTCCTCAACTTTCTCATCGATTTTGTCCAGAACAATTTATTTTAATACGGTCGCGTTTTCTTTCAGATGGCGCTATATAACCCTTACCTCTCAGGAACGACATGTTGCTGGATCCACCACAAACTCATAGTTACAGACACAAAATGTCAAGTCAAACACGGTGGTTTCAGGACAGTGTTGAAGCTGCTTAATCCTGGTGATATGTGAAGAGTCGATTGTGTCAAATGTCTGACAACCAGAGTTTGGTTCTATTTGGTAAACTGTCTCTACAAATAAACGGGGTTTTTATATCTACAGAGGGGCGCTGTGGCTGAGTGGTTACGACGCTTGCCACTGGTGTTGATGGTTTTGGGTTCAAAATTCGTTGCCTGTCCAAGTTGGGTGTACCGGGCATGCCAGCTAATAGATGGGGCTCTATCTTTGTTTGCCTATTGAGATCTTCAGCCCTCCTAGAGCCCTAGGTGCACCCAGCTCCCAATTAGGGCAACTGACTGAAAGAGCAGTGAATGAGGGATGTAAGGCTCCTCCCTGTCTCCACTCACCCCCGTATTGACATGAGAAGAAGTCTGCCTCGGCCACAGTATCATCCAGAGTAGTAGGGGACAGTGTGTCAGCTTCCCTGTCCACCGGTGCTGCTGTCGGAGCTAACGTGTCAGTGTCACCCTCTGCGGGTGCCAGAGTTGGGGCCAGCGTATCGGCATGCGGGTCTGCCGGGGCTAGTGTTGCCATCAGAATATCAGCATTCTCATCTTCAGGGGCCATTGTGGTCGCAAGGGTAGCACCTTCATCTTCTGGGGCTATTGTTGACACCAGAATATCACCATCATCCTCAGGTGAGAGTGTTGTCACCAAATCATCAGTAATCTCCTGCAAACCAGCCACGGTGACCCATGTTGATCCATATGACAGGTAGGTTATTGGCTACAGTGCTTTGCTTGAAATCGTTGGATCTTGAGTTCAAACCCTTATCATCCTGGGCCCCAACCCGCTTCCAGAGTTCCGAAACCTTACCACTCCATAACAAGCCTTGGGAGTCTGCTAGATAGCATGGCTACGTGACCCCAATATGTATTCCGTGATGGGCAACCATTATCAAATGTAATTAGGACAGCAAACTCAACTACAGACTTAAATATTTGTGGGAAATGTGAATGGCTGAAAGTTAGGTAGAATACAGTGCCAAGGAAATATAATTAACAAAATGGCATCGGCATCACGCAGCTGCCATAATCAAAGATGACATATTTATAGGGGTATAGCTATTCGCTACCTATAACCATAGAATCATTTGTAAATAAGCGCACATTGCCGCTGCATGACTAGTCACGTCACTAGCCCAATAGGTTACCGGATCATGTTATGTTATCAGATAGAGTCGCCCTCTCTGGCTGTGATAACAGGTAGAGTGGATAGCTCCACACAGACAGACATATTACTAGCTGGGTATTAATAGATTATGGAAGGAGCTAACACACCACGGCTCTGCGGTCTCTGCTCAGAGAAGCTCCTACTGTCAGTCCAATCAGGATGCAGAATAGTACAGAATAACCCTCCAATCTATAGATAGAGAGAGAGGATAACTCCAGATATTCTCAGAATTAATTGCTGAGGGTGAATAAGATTATTAGTTTACTACTGACTGTGCTGACGGGTGTTTTCGTAGGGTGTGTGTGGAGAAATATAGGAGCCACACCTAAACGCCTGTATTTACAGTTTCAGCTGAGAATTTTGTGAAGAATTTCCACTGACAATGTTTGTTCCGATCTAAAATCTAATTTAATTATTATGCTTAGAAAGCAACGGAGATTTCCAAGTGAAATTAGACCAAGAGCACCAACCTTTGTATCAGCTGTTATGTTCTTAGCAATAGTGATACAGCAGGCATGCACTAGACAGCCATTTTACTTTTTTCGTTATGAATATAAACATCAACAATTAAGTGCATAAATTAAAATATGATGCACTTTGGGTATACTTATTTCTACCTTCAGAGAGATAAGTTGAGATTTGTGGCTTTTACTGTTACATTCTGACAGTAATAAAAACAATTTCAAAATGGCATTTTAGCTTTTTATCAGGGTTATATCATTAACTAGAAGTTCGTCTTGGGTGGGAAAAAATCTCTACGCTGCCAGACTAAATTAGAAAATTTGACTCAGAAAAATTGATATACTCACAATACATTTATATATCAACAGGACAACGGAATACTCAACAGTTAGAACCGTGGGGGTAATTATTGAAAGATTCTGGATTAAAGCCCTAATCCTGAGCACCCACTCTAAGAACGGGAACCTCACTTAATTCCTAGCTCCTACCACCTACCAGCAAGCATCAGGCTTAGGAGGTCCCAGCTCCTACCACCTACCAGCAAGCATCAGGCTTAGGAGGTCCCAGCTCCTACCACCTACCAGCAAGCATCAGGCTTAGGAGGTCCCAGCTCCTACCACCTACCAGCAAGCATCAGGCCTAGGAGCTCTGTTAAATAGTATGGCCTAATGCCTGGTAAGAAAAAAGAAAATATGTTACCTCGTTACCCTATTATAACATATTATATATTACGCTGCATATATTAAATTACCTTATCATGGTGGTCAGTGAATCCTTACATAGATATGCTTGGTAAGGTTTCAGCACTTGCCTTTTATACCTAAATAGGAAATACCTGTCACCATAGAAACGGGACTAACTGAAGTGATGTGTGGTCACTAAAACTGACTAGAGTCTTCTTATAGAGAAAACTCTATGGCTTCAGGATGATGGTCTGGTTATATACGTGAGATGTACCACCAGGTACGCATCGGTTAATTATCTTTCTAAAAACACACGTGAAGGGTCTAGCGCTAATCAATAGGACCAATCATATCAAAGGATATTTAAGAACAAAGGCAATATTCCTTTCTGTGTGGAAAGTATTTCATATTAATTTGGATATATACATGTATACATGTATAGTGTTTGAGGTTTTTGAATTAGCATTATTTATATCGATCTTCTGAAATTTCCTAATCAATTAAATGTAAATATCAATTTTATAAAAATCAATAGTAAAATATGTTAATTCAAAAACCTCCGACTCCATCAATTTATCCATGGGTTGTTTTTCTTATAAATCAACTCTACAGTGACTTATCAGTCACCACACGGTTTATCTGATCTTATATGATCATCGTGAGACTGAAAGCATTTTCCTCAGGGGCACCGTTTCACCCTTTACCACCACTCCAGCTGTAGGTTCAGCCTTGGGTCCTCCCAGACCTGTGTACCAGGTAGCATATGTGATCAGCTGGGGATAATCCTCTGAATTTCACTCCACATTAGCCGTGAACAAAAAGGACAGGCAGTGAGATAGAATGAGCTGTCAAGACTGACTATATCAAGGTATACCAAACCCCACTCTATCTAGGTATACCAAACCCCACTATATCTAGGTATACCAGACCCCATTATATCTATAGGTATACAAGACCCCTTTATACATGTATCTATGTATACCAGAGCCAGCTATATTTAGGTATACCAGACCCCTTTATACATGTATCTAGGTATACCGGACCCCACGATATCTATGTATACCGAACCCAGCTATATCTAGGTATACCTGACCCCACTATACCTAGATATACCGGAGCCCACTATATCTATAGGTATACGTAACCCCACTCTATCTAACTATACCAGACCCCACTATAGATAGGTATACCTGACCCCACTATATCTAGTTATACCGAACACCACTTTATCTATGTATAATAGACCCAAACGATGAATACTCAGCATTCTGCACAGCGGTGTCATACTAATGCTCCTCATAGATCCATAAGGTGTATGTGCCTTGAGGTTTCAATCTTTTGAGCCACCCATGAATTCAGGAACCTTTCACCATAAATGCTTTCAAACTAAACACACGACGCAATACAGCATTGCATACGCATAATGCTAACTGTGAGCTGTAAGGTTGCTTAAAAAGAAAACAGAGGTGGAAAAACAGAGACCCGTATCCACTGGTTGGGACCTTCACTATTTCGACAGTGGTATTCCAAAGTCACAGAGAGCAATTTGGAGTGAGAGGATTGCTTAAGGTCTATACTAGAAAAACACCCCGCCGGCCGCAAGACTCGAGCCCGCAATTCATAGGTTGACACATGCGGAGCATTTCTTGTCAGTGTGCTCCCAACTTTCAAAATTACAAGTTAATTCATCCATCGCCTTTTGCTTGCAGCATTTTGATCATTGCTAACTAATGTGTTTTTGCTAGTTAGCTTAAGAGGTTTCAATTTATAAGTTGCATTGAGTCATGCATAACCACGTGTGGCTCAGACATTTTTTGCTAATTTGACGTGTAGCAAACCCGCATTAGGCTAATCCGTATCGATCAATTTACCACCCGTACCATCAAAACACACCACCTTTATGAAGTCTGCATACTCGAAAACTCTATCTGTCCACCTTGCAGGGATTTCTTCAAAGCTGGGGAAGGTGAAGGCTGTGAGATATCCTTATTGCTGGTACATGGCTCACTAACATCCACTTCCCCCACGTAACCTTGGCTAAAGGACATTATAACATTTACCCCACATGAAACTGACACCGAGTCTCTTTGACCTCACTACCTAGTGCCCAGTGATAGGATTGGCCAATATTTATCTGACCTCTCAAGCCTGAGGCTTGTTGTAGCAGTAGGAGCTCCGGATGTACGTGAGGAAATTATACTCACCGCGGGAGCTTCCCATGACTGGAATTTGAATCTAGGTTCTCACAGTTGGGAGCCCAGTGCTCTACCACTGAGCGATCCTGCTATCTCAAAGATAGAAACCATCCTGTCTTATTATCTTATCATCACACATCCATCTGGCTTAACAGGACAGGACACAGACCCACTTGCGGTGTTCCTCCTAAAACAAATTCTTGCACAATTTGTTGAACAAAGTGTCCGAACTTATCATCGCCATCTCACAGATTGAGCCGTATCAGTGTGTTAGATACTCTACCATCACAAAACTCTCCACGATGTCAGCATGCAGAGAGGGCTGATAATTTCAGCTCAGAGAAACATACATCATTGATTAGATGAGGAGGTACAAAACTCTCATGCATTATCCGACTGTCTGGTAAGAAACCGTAAGCATGCTTCACCCAGTTACACCTAGATATCAACTATATTGCGATATATCTAATAATTCCCACAGAATGTGAACATGACTGGCTAACTTTCCAGCCATCAACTATGTTACTCTGGTATATATCCTGTTGCGACAGACTAATATTTCAGTACATGTCGCTTGTTTGGGATAACCTCATTTCTTTATCTGCACTCAGCTTCAACCGCAAAAGATGCAATGCAAACTATTGTTTACATGCGACATTTACTCAATTAAAGGGACACCCACTCTCATGCCTCTTTGGTGGTTTTCTCTATTTGGATTTTGTGTTTCTCTATTCAAACGGAATAATTCTAGTTTTGTTTAAAGTATGTATAGTTTAGCACTCCTTTAACTAAAATAAAAGGTTCACCTAAACATAAAACATTTAATCCCCCTGTTGTCTATCCAGTAACCATCCTGTTTTACGTTTACTAATACTAATACTAATAATAATAACACTAATAATAGTAGTAATAATAATGCTAATAATAGTAATAATAATAATAATAATAATAATAATAATAATAATAATAATAATAATAATAATAATAATAATATGTATTTCACAGTTCTATACCTTGCTGCTATTCAAAACACAACAATCGTTCAATTATAAAAGTAACAAACTAATTAAATGACAATGAACTTTGTTTCATTTTATAATATGTTGCTTGCATACATTTTGCATTTCACCTACAGCTTCCATCGGGGTAAGTATTTAATTCTGATTCTTTTCTTCTGTGTACGCTCCACACGAATCCTGCCTCACAGATAACCTCCCAGGGTTATATATGAATATGACACTACCCGCCCACAGCCCTGATTTCTCACCTGAGAGCATTGACTACATGATGAGTTATTACGTCGTTAGTTGGCAGGGAAAGAACTGATCACTTCTCCATGACCGCATCCTTGTCTCAGCTCAGATTTGGAATATTCCTTCAGTCTCCCAAGCCTCACTTATTATCTCATACTTTATCTCCTTGCACTGCAGAAAATGCAGGCTGGCAGCGAGATTGCTTGGCTTGGGATGGATCGATACTCGGCTTAAACCTTGGCCATGACAAGTTCGCGTTGCGACTAAGTTCTCATACACATGTTCTCATTGACTACCAACTTATGACATCCCCAAAATAGAATACCCATGTAAAATAGTTGAATACATAAAACGGTATGGGATGGTTTCGTGGCTGCGGGTACTAAGGTATTAGATTTTTCCTTCTGTGTATCATATACACGTAAACATATGTAGATAGCGCGGCTAGATATATCTGATATGCCTAAAACCTTCTTCAGACAGCTGCTGGCTAATTTGGATGCTAATTTGTGGATCCTTTGGAATGTAGTGTCAGTATTGTGTATGTATCTTTGGTTTGACTGCATTGATGATTAGTGGATTGGTGGAATGCATATCAGCATAAAAATTATACACTTCTATGTCTTCTTCGGAGGAATACATGTAGCATGTAACAGGGTTATGAACATGATGTTCTTCTGTGCATGAACTCTTCAGGGGTCACCTCAGAATACTCGTGAATCACATCACAGAAAAATTGCATTCTCCTTACTGGAGTGCTGCTCTATGGAATGCTTAGCTGTCAATTGAAAAAGTTTGAATTATAAATTGACCTCAATTCAAAGAAAAAGTTAGACCCCTTCGGTAACATTTAACAGTTGATTTCAAAACATTATTGTGTGATCTCCGGAAGTGATCAGTAACATGAGCAGCCACTGAGTACCAGCACGGCACCCATTGAATGGCTAAACACTGCCTATGGACTGGTGCTGTCTCTGACTCCGTTTCTACTTATTGAAATTCAATACTCTTTACTCACGCGGAGCTAGAGAAGACTGATGCCACCAAGCTGTCGCACACTCACCGGATGAAAATAAGGAAACAGACAGAAAACCCGGCTTCATTTACCTTCAGGCAGAAGTCATATTTTATTATATTGTATCGAAACATATCATATCACATTGTATCTCATTATCTCATATAGGATCATATCATATGCGCATATCATATGTATATTATGAGGCCAGACTATAGGAGTATAGGTCATCCTATAAACATGCCTTTGGTTTAGTAATGCTTTCCATAATACACATGGCACAAAACGACA
>Ga0224501_10005080_pt1 | contig 10379 bp, 7 predicted proteins | sample SF_Oct11_sed_USG_4_FD_169105 | JGI IMG/M metagenome (GOLD analysis project Ga0224501, IMG submission 169105) | Sediment microbial communities from San Francisco Bay, California, United States - SF_Oct11_sed_USGS_8_1 | ecosystem: Environmental > Aquatic > Marine > Sediment | place: USA...
CTAGCTCTTTTGGTTTGCTTAGCGCGCGCGCTATCGGGAGTACCCAACAAACGACACCACATGAATCATTCTGGTCATCCCACTCAGGGAAGTGTTCCCTAAGGATTTCTCTCGGAGTGAAATGAAAATCCTCTATAGTCCTCTCATACTCACTGAATAGCGGATCGTCGCCATCTGCAAAACCCACCAGAGGGCCGCAGAAGATTGGTTCATCATCTACTGAAGTAAGGCGTCTCCAATCACAACTCGCTACCAAGTTCTCAATGACTTGCACTATAGACATTGAGGCATCTTCACAAGACAGCCAAATCAGGATGGCTATAAGTATTTGACGCGCGAGTATGCACTTGGGAATTGGCTACAAGAATTGAAGGCGGTCTGATACTTGATCAAAGCAGTAATCTTTGACATGGACGGAGTTGTAATAGATACAGGACTCATACATAGTACTGCAGAGAAAAAGGTTCTCAATGAGATTGGAATCGATATAACTCTTGAGGAAATCAGGAAATATGCTGGGGCTGCGTCGAACGTATGGTTCAAAGAAGTTCTCAAAAGGCACAGCAAAGTTGCTGATGTTTATGAACTCAAAAGGAAGAAATTTGACATTGTGTACGAAAATCTGGAGAAAGACATTCCTGTTGTCCCAGGGGTACTAAGGCTAATCGATTCCTTGAGGAAAAACAAGATAAAACTTGCGTTGGCATCTGGCTCTCCGAAGGAATTTGTGAATTTCATTGTTTCAAGGCTGAATCTAGATGAGAAGTTTGATGAGGTTATTGGTTTGGGGGATTATTCAGGCAGCAAACCAGATCCAGAATTGTTTTTGTTGGCATCTAGGAAACTCGGTGTAGATCCCAAAGATTGTGTTGTAGTTGAAGATGCACATCTTGGTGTTCTAGCTGCCAAGAATGCAGGAATGAAATGCGTGGGATTCATCAATGAAAAAAGTGGAAATCAAGACTTATCAAAAGCGGATCTAATCGTTGATGATTTGAATGAGCTAACTTTGGATAAAATCCAGAATCTTAAGAGTTGAACGCGCACGTCGGATGACGATCATTCATGAGGAGGCAACCTAGAAAGGGGATGAGTTGTGCTTTCTTTGACATAGATGGAACCCTAGTTAAGGGGTTTATGATCCAAAGTTTCCCTCGCTATCTGGCTGATGCAGGCTTCGTGAATGCCGCTCATCCTGATCAGATTGATGAGATAATCTTGAACTATCATTCCGGTAGAACCACTTATCGAGAAGCTGCAGAGACTGTTCCGTATCTGTATGCTTTTGCGTTGAAGGCCAAAGACGAAGACAGTGTAAAATCTTGGGCAGGCAAGTTTATGCAATCCTATCTGGCAGAACATCTGTTCTCCTATTCAGAAAAACTAGTTCGCAGTGTCAGAGGACTAGTAGACGTCACTATTGCTCTCTCGGGCTCTCCGCACGAGGTCGTGCAAGAAATTAGGGTACTGGGATTTGATAGGGTGTATGGAAGCCGCTTCGAAGTGACATCCGGTGTCTACACGGGTAGAGTCCTAACTAACCTAATTCTTGGAGAGGAGAAGGCCAAATTGGCCAGGAAATTGTCCGAAGAACTAAGCATCGATCTGGAGAGGTCGATCGCGTTTGGCGATACTGACCAAGATGAATCATTGCTTGATATTGTCGGGTTGCCTGTAGGCCTAAACCCTACTAATAGACTAAAGATGATATGCGAATCAAGGGGTTGGGAATGGCTTGCGAAAACCGATCTGGATGATATCGACAATGTCATAGAATGGTTGGGAAAACGGATTGAGACTGGCAGCATCCGACAGAATTCTTCTCCAAAGATGTGATTCATTTTCCATTCACAGTCCCTCCCTCCCGTAATGTTGATGATTTGATAAGGAATGAACGGTTCTGTCATGATTGAGACATTTAGATGATCGAATCTATCTTGACTTCTATGGCTTTCTTTGTTTCAGAAACAGTGTTGATAATCCAAGTTAGCTAGCTAGCTGAAGGAAGCTCTTCGCCAGACATAGGAGAACCACAACTTAAGCTAGAAAAATGAGCGATTTAGACAACTGCCTAGCTAGAGACTAGTGACGAGGCGCATTTTCCAGTAACAACGATTATCGGAAGAAAAGAAACCCCTCTATGGTGACTCCGCTTGAGCGCGCGCGAAGATTGAGTAACCGACTATTGGTTAAGTATATAGTATTTTGGTTGTGTCTCCCTTTCAGCTCTTAGCACGATGAAGTCAAATGACTTGAGGAATTTCCAACCTCCCCCTTCAATCATGGACACTTCTATGATAGTCTGCAAGACCTGGTACAACACCATGACCGTCAAAGCTAGTACGAACTTTTCCTCATCTATGTCAAGTGCCTTGATTCCTTCAATATCAAAAAAGCTACTAACCCCCACAGGCCGCTTAAATGTGTGGACATAGTTACTCGTAGTTCTAATCTCTATTTCGTTGGCTTCGAGGACTACTTCAACTAGAGCGTGATCTTGGAGAATTTGATAGATCATGATTACTCTCTCTCCATCAGTCTTGATAGCTTCGTAACCCTTCTTAGTCAGTCTCAATATGCAATTGTTCCTGACATTAGGCATACTCATCAGTTCGGGAGGATTGACCTTTGCTTTCATTGCATATTGTAGCGTTTCCTCGTAGGTGACAGCTGCAAGAGTCCTATCTATTCTGTCTGCACGTTCAGCAACCTGCAATCGGCCTAGGGGTGTGAGCCGATATCTCCCCTTGATTCCATTGTCTAATTCAAACCAGCCTGTTTCAAGCAAAGTCTTCAATCTTGAGTCGTAAGCTCTTATTCTTGAAGGTTCTATCTCCAGTCTTTCGTAGAGAGTATCTCTTGTCACATAGCTTCTACCTGAAAACATCTGAAACAGATATATTCCATTAATCAGCTCAAGTGACTTTAAGTCATGAATTTGTCCGTAGAACCTTTCCCTGAATTCTCTGATCAGTTTGGGTTCTATGTATCGTTTCCCTAAGCTCTTTTCAACCATAACTCATCAGAAGAAAGTTGCGAATAGCAATGATTTAACCGTTTCTTATCCGATTATTGCTATTTTGTGCAATATTGTTAGGCATCACATAGTTTATGTTACGGAGCGTAGACCAAGTCCACAAGGCTTAGAATGCTAATGAATTTAATCATTTTCATGTAAATAGAGTGATAGCAGAAGATGCAATGTCTATTATAATCATTATCATCCTATTCTCTTAGACAAGATGATGGTCTTAGGTTCAACTTTCCTTCAAATCTTTAGGCGTTTCGATTTCTCCAAAAAAACGTCTTGCTAGCTAGCCCAATTGCTTGAGCTTGGCAAGCCCTAGGATCATGGCTCTGCTGTTATGATATGCTGATTTCCAGATGTCAGCCTTGTTGCCGAGTGGATTGCCGTCTGGCCTGATGATGTTGAACCAGTCTCCGTTTTTCCAGTCCACTTGGTGCTTCTCAATCCAGTCCAAGGTCTTCTCGAAATACCCCAGATAGACTGGGTCTCTGGTCAGATGGTACATGTAGATCCCGGCTACCAAAGCCTCAGCCTGGATCCACCAGACCTTATCTAGACGATCAGCAGGCTGATTAAGCGGCCCGCTCTCGTAGAGTCCGCCCTCCTGAGTGTCAAAGCCAAATCTAGCAGAATAGAAAAACACGGTCCTATATAGATCAGTAAGCAGACTGTCAGGAATCCCAACTGTTCTAGAAGCATGCATAAGCAGCCATACATTCTCAAGATCATGTCCATAGGAGACCCGACCATGCTCAAGCCCATGCAAGGGGGACCAATCAGAATGAAACTCCTCGGCGCACGCACCGACATTCTTTCGTACCGCCGCATTGCTTAAAACGAAGATCATCTCGATCAGTCGCTCCCGTGCAATGGGATCGTCAGTAGCTTTATAGTATGTGATTAACGCCTCAAGCATGTGGAGATGAGTGTTCATCAGCTTGACTTCTGGGATGGAACCTAGGTAGCCTTGCTCGTCAACCGGTGCATCTGACCAGTCACGGAGGAAATACTCACGATATCCACCATGCTGATCATCATGGGAACGCTTCTCCATAAGGCTGAACAACCGTCGAGCCAGACCGAGGGCCTCTTCATCCTTGCTGGCCATAGCGAACTCAGACAATGCATACAGACCGAAGGCCTGACCGTACATGTGCTTGTTAACCCGCACAGGATTGCCTTCCGAATCCACTTCCCAAAAGAAGCCGTCATTCTCAGTATCCCACATTCGATCACGTAAGAAGCGATATCCAAGTTCGGCAGCTTCAAGAAATTCCCTGCCGCCCCAGCCTTTGCTGAACAATTTGGAGAAGAACCAAACCATCCGTGCCTGCGTAACGATCATCTTGGTTCCTTCACCCATCGGCTTGCCATGGACATCATGGTTCAGGTAATAACCGCCCTTCTCACCGTCTATTGACGCAGGATACCAGAATGGCATGATATTCTGGGTGAGAATTCTCTCCAACCGTTCTCTCGTTTTCCGACACCACTGACCTGAAAAGCTTACTGTCATATCGATCAAATCCTCTCTAACCGGTTTCTTGCGCGCGCAAATTTATTAGACCTTCCTAACTCTCCTTTTTCTCAGGCTCCTCCTGAGGGTGAAGCGTCACATTGACAACATCCCCGGGCTCAATCTCAAGAAGATCCACCACCAGCTTCGGAACCGTTATCCGCCCACCCCCAATCAACCGCCCATAAAACACCTCACTAGCAAGAGAGACAGGACTACGAACACCCACACGCAGCATCTCACCCATCTTCAACCTATACCTCCACCTGACCATAAGAGGAACCTGAATACGATTACGCCTCTGAAGCTTAGCAGGAAACCTCTCAATCTCAGTCAACGGCAACCCATTCACCTTCCCCGACCTTTCCAGACCTTTTCAGTACTTTTTACACCTTTTCAGTACATTCCCATACATTTCAATACATAAGCAGAACAACTCTTAAACCCTACCATTGAAAAGCAAAAAGAAACACAATGAACAAAACACCTAGAAGGGGTCTATCAGAAAGGACACGAACACCTCTCACAAATTGTGTCCTTCCATATAAAAAATCTCTAGAAGAATGTTAAAGCTTTTATAGAACTTACAGAAATAAAACTGAGCATTATTAATCCTTATACTCTCACGAAGGGGACAGAATTGCCAAACAGGCTAGATTCTAAAAGAAAAAGGTACATACTAAGCCTTCTCATGACCATGCTCATCGTCCTCGTTCTCCTATACCCAACCACAACAGCCACAGCCATATCAGTAAGCATCAAAGGACTCCAAGGAGCAACCGTACCCAAAGGCAGCACACAAGACTTCGACATCGACGTAATGATCGAAACCGGCGAAAGAGTGCCAATAAGCACTGTGAGAGTAACCATCGACTTACCAAACGGCACATCATTGACTTACGATTTTCCGTTGACAGGAGGCAGTGAAGCAATCCTAACCCTTGGCACTCCTCAAAGCTTCAACGACACCGTAGGCTATGGCTACGGCTACTGGTACGACGAAGGCCCCCTCTATGGATATGGGTATGGATACTTCCCACCAACAGGCTATGGCTACGGATATTACCAAGACGGGATCGGATACGGCTTCCGCGGTCTACAAACACTCAGATGGGACGCGACCCTAACTAACACAGTAGGTCTACCAGAAGGAGAGTACAAAATCAGAGTACAGATTCAATCCAATGGCGTTTGGTGGGGAGGACCCCCAACCGAAACAACGTTTACGATCATAACTGTTGTTACACATACTTTGACAGTGGACTCCACACCAGTGGATGGAATATCATTCGCCATCGATGGAGCCAGAGTAACACCATATTCCGACCAGCTTCCAGAAGGAACATATACTGTTGTCATGCCGTCAAGCCATACGGTTGGAACGACCACCTACAACTTTGTGAAGTGGGAAGATGACAGTACAGCCAGGTCAAGAACCATAGAACTGACCACAGACATGGCTTTGACAGCAACCTATGAGATACCTGCTCCTCCACCACCTCCCCCACCCCCACCGCCTCCAGCAAAACCGGACCTAGAGCCAACTTCGATAGAGGTGACTCCTTCAGTGCCGATAGAAGGAGAAGAAAGCACTGTGAATGTCACAGTTGAAAACACTGGCACAGAAGATGCAGGTGCATTCAATGTCACACTCGAGGCTGATGATGTTACGGTTCAAACGTTGCTGGTCGATGGCTTAGCCATAGACGAGAGCATAACTCTAAGCTTCACATGGACGCCAGCCGATGCAGCCACCTATGAATTGACAGCGACAGCAGACCCTGAAGACGCCATAGACGAATCAGCCGAAACCAACAACGACATCAGCTTGACAGTAACAGTAAGGGAAGTGCCACCTCCACCGCTACCTGACTTGACTGTTGAGTTTATTGATCTCCCAGAAGAGTTCGAAGCTGGGAAAACCTATGAGATCAAAGCCATAGTCAGGAACATAGACGGAGCCGATGCACCCAGATTCAGCGTCAGACTTGAATCTGATGACACCGGAGTTCAGACACTGTCGGTTGACAGCTTGGCCGTAGACGAGAGCGTAACCCTAACATTCAGATGGACCCCACCTGAGCCAGACACCTATGAATTGACAGTAATCGTGGATCCCGGCGATCTAATCGAGGAACTCGACGAAACCAACAACACCGACAGCGCAACCGTAACAGTCGAGGAAGTTCCTGTGCCCGTGCTTCTGCCTGATATGACGGTTGAGTTTGCCGATCTTCCAGAAGAGTTCGTGGCTGGAAGAACTTACGGGATCAGAGCTCAAGTCAGAAACATCGGGGAAGGCGACGCTGGAACATTCAATGTTGAACTCAGAGCCAACGGAGCCTCAGTACAAGAGATCGAGGTCGAAGGCCTAGCGGCTGGAGCAGACACAACCTTGACCTTCACGTGGACACCGGGAGAATTCTTCCCCGGAGACTACACTCTAACCGTTACTGCTGACTCTGGAAACGATGTGACCGAAGCTGACGAGACGAACAACATAGCAACCACGGAAGTCACAGTCTCGCCAAAACCACGCGAGGTAATATGGTACGAACAATGGGGACCAATAATAGCAGGAGCAGTCACCATAATCATCATCGTGATCATAGCCATGGTCATAACAAGACAGAGAAGATAGAACCTTCCTCTTTCTTTTCTATGCTATACGACAGAAGCATGAAATCATCCGGCCGGCCGAACCAGTCTATAGATCTGTATCAGGTAATTCCAGATCTCTCTGAGGCCAAGGTGGCTTCTTCCGCTCTTTCTAGGGCCAAAGACGTAGGGCACCTCAGCGACAGAGTTGTACGTTCCCCTTGCGAGAATCTCAAGGAGAATCTTGTACCCAACCGGATCTAGCACCACCTTTTCTATGACCTCGCGCTTGAGAATAAAGAAGCCCGACATTACATCGCTGACTTCCCGTGCCTTCGGCAGAAGCATATGCGCCAAGCCCGTTGCAGCCCTCGAGACGATTTTCCTTCGTAAGCTCCAGCCCCCGATTGCGCTCCCAGTGACGTATCTTGACGCAATTGCTATGTCATAGCCGCTCAGGATTTTCTCATAAATCTTCGGTAGCAATTCTGGTGGATGCTGCAGATCTGCGTCTAGGACGGCCAGAATGCTAGCACCGGCCCTTTCAAACCCGTCTAAGACAGCTGAGCTTAAGCCGAACTTTCCATCCCTCTTTACAACCTTGATGTTGCCGTATGCTTTATTCAACTCCTCTGCAAACTCGGCGGTTCTGTCGGGGCTGTTGTCATCGACAATAATGATCTCAAACTCTAGTGACGCCAAAGAGGATTCAATTCTATCTATAAGAGCAGAGATATTCTCCCTCTCATTGTAAGTAGGCACAATGATCGATAACAAAACGCCTTTGGAAACCTTCTCGCGACGGTTTGCTGCTGATCTCATCAACGATTCCCGAGGGGCGGCTATGATTCAACAGAACAATAGCGATTATAATCTATTTCTCTTTTATCATTGCGAAGCCTATACATTAGACGGGTGTTCAGAGCAGACGCGCCTCAGCTGGCTAAGATCAGATTCATGATAGGGGGAGCCGTCACTTTTATTTGATGATTTCAGGAAAGCATTGTAGTGGAGTAGGTTAGGATATTGCGCGAAGGAGAATCTGCGGGGAAAGCGTCAGTCGAAAGTCTGAGTAAGGTTGCCGCAGTCTGTGCACGTTTTTCCAAAGTGTTACTGCTCTCCTTCATCTTTGTGCTCTCGGCTCTCTTCATACTCTCAATACCCCTAGGGCTGGAGATCTTTCTTTTCGAGAATCTTTCAGGAAAGTATTCTCCGAGTTCGCCGATATCGGTGATGTTTGGTTTCTATCAGACTGAGCTTAGCCTAGGCTTTGTGTTCTCGGCTGTTCTATCGGTCTATGCCCTTTGCTTCGTTTTCGCTTGGAAACAGAAGAACGGGTTTCATAGGGTTGTCAAGGGATTCATGTCCAAACCGCTGAGTTTGCATCTGAGGAATTCCTTTCTTGCTTTGCCCGTCCTGTCAAGCTTGACTTTTGTTGTTGTAAGGAGCGTTCACTCGCTAGAAGAATCCTACGGTATACCTGTTGGTGAGCCCCCTCTGCCCGGGGATTCTCTTTTGGCTTTCTTTGAGCTAGCTGTTTCTCCTTTAAGGGAAGAAATAATCTACCGGGTTCTCCCCATAGGTGTATTTCTGACAGTCTACCTCTTGGCTCCGCGAAGTAGAAAGCTATCTCCGGCATTATGGCGGCAACGACTTAAGATATTGTTTCTAGCTTTCACAAGTCCTGAAGATGCCAAGAGAAAGTCTGGTTTGACGTCAGTTGCTGACTCCGGGTTCTCCGGAGGCATCAGCTTTGATGAATGGATAATGGTTCTTTTTACATCAGGTTTCTTTGCGCTCTCGCACTACTTTTTCACAAGTGCTTGGGATGTCGGCAGAATCGCCACAGCTTTTCTTCAAGGCTTGGTTGCTGGTTTATCTTATCTGATCTACGGTATTCAGATGCCCATTCTTCTACACTGGTTCTTCAATTACTACTTGCACACTTACAATCTCGCCGCAGTCCTCCATCCAAGCTTGTCCCCTTTGAGCTTTCTGAATGAGAAACTAACCTTGAGTTCTGGAGTCTTGAGTCTGCTTCTATTGACTCCGCTAGCAGTGAGAGAGCTAAGTAACACTAGAGCGTTTGCCCTTGGAACGCTTCCCCACTTCGGCAGGAATCTCAAGGCCGCCCTCATGAATGAGGGGCGCGGATTTCTGATTCGGCTTCGACATTTGGGTTCCCTCGATCTGGCCACACTTCTCTTGACATTTGCCATTCTTGCTCTAAGATTGATGATCGTAAACTATCCTAGCCCCGAAGTCGGCTCGAGATATTACGATACGGGCTTTGTCTTCGACGAGTCGTACTATGTGAAAGCGTCTAGGAAACTCATTGTTGGTGAACCTTCCAACAATGAACATCCTCCGTTGTCGAAGATTCTTATTATGCTTGGCATTGTTCTGTTTGGGGACAGCCCATTCGGCTGGCGTATCTTTTCGATAGCATCAAGTTCCGTCTCTATAGCTTTGACTTATGTATTGACGGTCACCTTGAGCAAGAGCAGAATCGTTTCCTTTGGCGCCGCGTTTGTATTTGCCACCGATATAATGGCTTTCAACATCGGGCAGATTGCTATGCTTGACGCTCCCTCCATGATGTTTGCTCTTGCTGGAACCGTGGCTATTCTCAGAAAAAGGTATGATCTTAGTGGTCTTTTCCTTGGTCTAGCAGCTCTATGCAAGCTGAGTTCTGTCTTCGTTGCTATGGGCGCAATACTATACTTGCTTATGTCGGGACCGCCCAAACGAGCCAAGATACCGTCAACCTTGTTGAGGACGGTCTCCGTAGCTTTCGTCACACTCTTGATAGGTTTGTGGATCTACGATGCAAGATACCAGGTCTTTGGCGGCAATCCGCTACAACATCTGACTTACATGTATACTTACCATGGCGGTCTTAAGTATGAGAATCCAGAAGAGGTAACTCTACCGTTACAATGGATAAATCCCTCAGATCCATTTGCCCCAATCGCATACTATATCACTACAGTGCGTGAGATTGCAAATGGCGGCATCGTAGTTTATCATCCTATTGCCTATTATGGCATATACACCCCTCTATGGTGGAGCTTGTGGATCGTGGCACCAGCAAGCCTAGTGGAAGCTGTTCGAAAAACTCGCAAGAGAGAAGAACGAGGAATAGATCTGTTCTGTCTCTCATGGATCGCGGCGACTTTCTTTCCAAATGTCCTTTTCGCTTACGCTATGCAAAGATGGGTCTACCCCTTCTATTTC
>Ga0224501_10005081_pt1 | contig 10378 bp, 13 predicted proteins | sample SF_Oct11_sed_USG_4_FD_169105 | JGI IMG/M metagenome (GOLD analysis project Ga0224501, IMG submission 169105) | Sediment microbial communities from San Francisco Bay, California, United States - SF_Oct11_sed_USGS_8_1 | ecosystem: Environmental > Aquatic > Marine > Sediment | place: USA...
CGTTATTTCCGCCCGACAGAAGTCGAAACCTTATTGGGAGATCCTACAAAGGCTAAAAAAGTACTGGGATGGACACCTAAAATCAGCTTTAAAGAACTTGTTGCAGAAATGGTTGAGGTTGATCTTAACGCTGCAGAACGTGATGAACTGGTTAAACAGCACGGCTATTCCACTTACGACTACAACGAATAATTCATGAATATTGAAGACAAGATCTACGTTGCAGGTCATCGTGGCCTTGTGGGGTCGGCCTATATGCGTCGATTGGAGCAGGGTGGTTATAAAAATATTATTACCCGTACCCATAAAGAACTTGATCTCACCAATCAACAGGCAGTGAATGATTTCTTTGCAACAGAAAGACCAGACTATGTTTTTCTTTCAGCAGCCAAGGTGGGCGGTATTCATGCTAACAATACTTATCCTGCCGAATTTATTTATCAAAACCTGATGATTGAATCCAATATTATTCATGCCTCTTATTTGAATAATGTAAAGAAGTTGCTATTTCTTGGTTCCAGTTGTATTTATCCAAAAATGGCTCCCCAGCCGATGAAGGAAGAACACCTGCTAACAGGAGAGCTGGAGCCTACTAACGAGCCCTATGCTATTGCCAAGATCGCCGGCATCAAGATGTGTAGTTCATACAACAGGCAGTACGGTACCAATTATATTAGTGTCATGCCGACTAACTTGTACGGGTTGGGAGATAATTACAATCTGGAAAACTCGCATGTTATTCCCGCATTGATTCGCAAGGCTCATGAGGCCAAACAAAACGGTGATAAGGAGATGGTTGTATGGGGTTCTGGAAAACCCATGCGCGAATTCCTTTATAGTGATGATTTGGCCGATGCCTGTGTTTATCTGATGGAAAATTGTGATGCCGATCAGATAGGTGAGTTTGTGAATATTGGCACAGGTAAAGATACGACTATCCGTGAACTGGCTGAATTTGTAAAAGAGGCAGTGGGGTTCGATGGGGAATTGACCTTTGATTCCAGTAAGCCCGATGGAACCCCAAGAAAACTGTTGGATGTGAGTCTATTAAATAGTCTTGGCTGGCAGGCAAAAACCAGCTTCAAGGATGGCCTTAAAATGGCTTATCAAGCCTTTCTGCAGGAACAAGTCCAATAAATCTTCTAATTCCTTAATAAGCTTGCATTTATCTGCATTTCTTGCTTCAATGTATAGGGTGTTCATTTCATGAACACCCTTAAATAATAACTATAACATATTGAAATATATGGCAATCCAATCAGGAGGCCGCATGGATAGCAGTGATGGAAAGGCATGGTATGTAATCCAGACCAAGCCGAGAAACGAATTTGTTGCCCGTGACAACCTTGAAAGGCAGGGGTATCCCACCTATCTGCCCGTCATCTCCCAGTCACGCCGCCGAAATAATCGCAGAATCTATATCACCGAACCCCTGTTTCCCCGTTATTTATTTATTCAACTGAATCAGAGCTCAGACAATTGGTCACCCATTCGTTCAACTATTGGTGTTGCAAAATTGGTTAGCTTCGGTTTCGTCCCTGCAAAAGTCCCGGATGAACTGATCAGTATGCTGCAGGAAAGGGAAAACACGGATGGATTGCATGAAATTACAACAGAATTTAAGTCGGGTGAAAAGATCAGGATCGAAGATGGGCCAATGACAGGGTATGAAGGCGTGTTTCTGGCACAAACCAGCAAGGAAAGAGTTATCGTGTTGCTAGAGATTTTAGGTAGGGAATCTCGAATAAAGGTAAGCCCGGATTTATTATCAAAAGTAAGTTAATTTTTAATGAATGATAAATATTTAAAAGAAGAACAGCTCACACTAGAACTTCTTGATGCGATTGAGAAGGATAGCGATATCAGTCAGCGTCATCTTGCCAAAAAGATGGGTATTGCTTTGGGGCTTGCAAATTCATATCTCAAGCGTTGTATAAAAAAAGGATTAATCAAGATACATGATGCACCTGCCAATCGATATTTATATTATCTGACTCCTCATGGATTTGCAGAAAAAAGCAGACTAACAGCCAGTTATCTTTCCTATTCATTCTCTTTTTATCGTGAGGCAGGTGATTCATGTCTGAGAGCATTTCAGAAATGCAAGGAAAATGGTTGGAATAGTATTGTTTTATGTGGGATATCTGATTTAGCTGAAATTGCATCCTTGAAAGCAATCGAAGCAAATATTGAAATCCCGTATGTTGTTGATTCAAAATCTCATGTAACGAGATTTGTTAACAAGCCTGTAATTAATACTTTTGATGTAGCAGGGCATGATGGCGCATATTTGGTCACAGATCTGTATTCAACTAACGAACAATTTGAAAATCTAAAAAAAAATATACCAATTGAAAAAATATTGGTACCAGATGTCTTAAAAATTAATCGCTGAAATATTAAGGGTGATTTAAATGAGTTGGGTCTATGTGGTATGTAAATACTACAGGGCGGTAGCGTGTTTAAACAGATTATGTGATGACTATTTACAATAGGTCATTAGTATTAAATGATATATTTATATAAGCAATGAGCATTGATCGGATTAGACAGCTTTTTTCAGACTCTATTGAAGTTAAAAGAAGAGTGCTGGAAGGCGATTGTCTGGATGTGCTTGTGGCGATGGGTAAGGAAATAGTTGCCTCTATCGAAAATAATGGCAAACTCATGCTTTGTGGGAATGGAGGTTCAGCAGCAGATGCACAGCATCTCGCTGCAGAACTTCTTATTCGTCTTAGACCCCAAAATAATCGAAAGGGCATTCCAGCCATTGCCCTTGCCCAGGACACATCTACTCTTACTGCTTGTGGAAATGACTTTGGGTATGATCAGCTTTATGAGCGTATGGTTCATACATTAGGTAAACCTGGAGATGTGCTTATTGTGATCACGACATCAGGTAATTCAAATAACATATTAAAAGCACTTTCAGTGGCCAGAAAAAATGGAATCGCGGCATTTGGTTTCTTGGGGGCAGGGGGCGGAGAGGCTTTAAAATATTGTGATAAAGCATTTGTTGTGCCTGATGACAACACAGGAAGAATTCAGGAAACTCATATTACTGCAGGTCATGCATTGATGGAATATGTTGAAGATAGTCTGATTAATAGTGGCTTTATAAATTTTCAGGATAAGTAGGTGTCAGCACATATAAAACTTGATGAGTTGGATGCGATTGTTTTCGATTTTGATGGTGTCCTGACTGATAATAAAGTACTGATAGACTCAAGTGGAAACGAATGGGTGAGTTGTCATCGTGGTGATGGGCTTGCCTTTGATGTGTTTAGGTTTATGGGTGTCAAAACTTACATACTATCAACTGAAAAAAATCCGGTTGTATCTGTCAGAGCTAAAAAATTACAGGTTCCTTTAATACAAGGTATAAGTAATAAATCCAAAACACTGGAAAAACTTGCGCAAGATAATAATCTGCAACTTTCCAGAGTTCTTTATATTGGAAATGATTTAAATGATTTTCGTGCTATGAAACTCTGTGGGTTTTCTGCTTGCCCATCAGATAGTCATTTCAGAATAAAAGAGATCGCATCCATTAAGCTAAAAACTGCTGGCGGAGCAGGTATTGTTCGCGAGTTACTTGAGGATGTCATGAATATAGACATCATTCAAACTTTATATCCAGAGTGAGGAAACTATGCCTATATTTATAATCGCCGAGATTGGGATCAACCATAATGGAGATATTGGAATAGCAAAAGAATTGATAGATGTCGCTGTAGATGCTGGCTGTAACGCAGTTAAATTTCAAAAACGCACCTTGGATAATGTGTATACAAAAGAATTACTGGATTCACCGCGTGAAAGCCCATGGGGCACAACACAACGTGAACAGAAGGAAGGGCTTGAGTTTGGGAAGGCTGAATATGATGATATAGATCAGTATTGTCGTAAAAATGGAATCGAATGGTTTGCTTCAGCATGGGATAAAGACAGCCAGGAATTTCTTGGCCAGTTTAAAACAAAGTTTAATAAAATTGCTTCAGCAATGGCCGTTGATGAAGAATTCTTAAAGCTTGTTGCGTTAGAGAAAAAACACACATTTATATCAACAGGGATGTGCACGATGGATGAAATTGAGCGTGCAGTACAAATATTCAGAAAGGCAGGCTGTCCTTTTGAATTGATGCATACAGTATCGACATACCCTATGAAAGATGAAGACGCTAATTTAAACTGTATCCCAATGTTGCGTGAGAAATTCAAATGTGATGTAGGTTATAGTGGTCATGAGGTTGGACTTGCAGTATCTTACGCAGCATCCGCTCTTAATATTACTTCACTAGAGCGACATATAACCCTTGATAGAGCAATGTATGGTTCTGATCAAGCTGCTTCCATTGAGCCAGCAGGATTAAGAAACCTTGTTGGTGCAGTGCGTAAGATAGAGAAAGCAATGGGGGATGGGCAGAAACGAATTCTTGATGCAGAAATCCCAATCGCAAAAAAGCTTCGTGAGCATCTGGGTTGGGAAGCAAGCGGAGTTAGAAATATATAAATATATACTCAGATATAATTAGTAGTGAAAATTAATAATTGCTATTTGTGCGGTAGTGCGCATCGGGTTAAGCGTTCAGGTCGTGTTCGAGATAATGCCACCTTGGAAATATTTCAGTGCTCTGACTGTGGTTTGGTTTATTTGTCTGATTTTAGCCATATTCATAAAAATCATTATGCAGAATCCGGTATGCACGAAGGTAAAATATATGATGTAAATAAATGGCTAAATGACACATCAGCAGATGATGAGCGTCGTTTTAACTATTTTCGGGATGTATTAATTGACAAAAGAGTACTTGATTTTGGCTGTGGTGCTGGCGGATTTATTGAAATGGCGCAAAAAATATCAACTAATGTAGCTGGTATAGAGCCCGACAGAGCGCTTAAAGAATCATTTAAGAATAGAGGGTTAACAGTCTGGAATAGTCTGGAACAAATTGACGAAAATGAAAAATCATGGGATCTGATCACATCATTTCATGTATTAGAACATTTATCAGATCCCATAAAAGCATTAAAGGAGTTATCTTTATTATTGGCGCCTAATGGCACCATTCTTATAGAAGTACCAAACTCAAATGATGCATTGCTTACATTGTATGGTTGTGAATCATTCCAGAAATTCACCTATTGGAGCCAGCATTTATTTTTGTTTAATACTGATACCATGTGTGAATTGGTAAAAAAATCAGGCTTAACGATTAATTGGATTCGACATGTGCAACGTTATCCTCTATCAAACCACCTCTACTGGCTTTCAAATAATAAGCCAGGTGGTCATAAGCAGTGGGAATTCTTTAATAATAAAGTATTAAATGATGAGTATGAAAAATGCCTTGCGGAAAAAGAAATGACAGATACCATATTGGCATCAATAAGATTACATTAATACTTAACAATTATCCGAGCGAACACAATTAAAAGATCAAGCAAAAAAATGGGCAAAGATAATATTCTTGAAAATAAGGAATATATTTCATTTTTATACTCATCGCAGAGACGCCCAAAGACTGATTATCCGGATAAATTGGCCAAACATCTGCATGATACTTACTATCATGGTGCTGGCTCATTATTAGATATAGGATGTGGGCGAGGAGACATGCTTAAGGCATTTAACAATACCGGCTTTACAGTTGCTGGCACAGATATTTCACCAGTTTCAATCGAGATATGTAAGCCACATCCAGTGAAGGTTTCAAACCTCGAAAATGAATATTTACCTTTTTCAGATAATGAATTCGATTATGTGTTTTCCAAATCAGTAATTGAACACTTACATAATCCAATGCCATTTCTCAAACAGGCACTTCGTGTCTTGGTGCCTGATGGTACGGCTATTATCATGACTCCAAGTTGGGTGCACACAAATTGGGGACCATTCTATCTTGATTATACACATGTTACTCCATTTACCAAACCATCTTTATTTGATGCGATGGTAATGGCTGGTTTCGAGGATGTGAAGGTTGTACATTTTCGCCAGTTGCCATTTTTATGGGAGCAACCCTGGCTTACACTATTTGTGCGTGCATTTGCAAAACTACCATTACGTTACAGTCCTATGTATGACATCAATTTACCACCAAAGCTAAATACTTTTTTTCGTTTTAGTAAAGAAGTGATGTTGCTTGGAGTAGGACGCAAACCTAAGGAATGAACTAATCTGGAGCATTGAAATGAATGATTTCTCTGATAATACCCTTTGGGATTCTTATAACACCCTTTTACTCAGTTCTGATACAGATCGTATCCGTAAATTACTTGTGCGTTACGAGCTATTCAAAATGTCTCTGGATATTCCTGGTGATATAGTCGAGTGTGGAGTGTTTAAGGGAGCTGGCTGGATGTACTGGTTAAAGCTCCTTGATCTTTACGCGCGTGGTGAGCAGAAACGCGTTATTGGTTTTGATACATTTGGCTCGTTTGCTGATACTTTGCTTGATTATGAACGCGAATCGGCCAAGGCTTTTACTGACGAAGCTGCTTTTAATGGTGTCAATCCTGATGAAATCTTAGGTTATGCTCATCAAGCAGGGTTCAAAAATGCCGAATTGATTCCGGGCGATGTTACCGAGACATTGTCAAAGTATGTTAAGAGCAATCCGGGATTCCGTATTTCATTACTTCATCTGGATTTTGATACTTACCATGGTACCAAAGTTGCCTTGGAGCACATGTATGATTTGGTTACTCCAGGAGGTTTAATTGTGCTTGATGAATATGGAAAGCGTGGTTGGGGTGAATCCGATGCTGTTGATGAATTCTTCAGTGGTAAAGGGGTGGAAATCAAAGCGGTGCATGGTTCATTTCAGCCAACTGCGTATATTCGAAAACCACTCTAACGTTGGTACGTAATACAAGAATGACTATTGGTATGATGCAGGGCCGACTTAGTAATAAGTCAGGTCAACCACTTCAATCCTTTCCCTGGGATAGCTGGCGCGAAGAATTTATACGCGCTAGTGAGACTGGCTTTGATTCCATTGAATGGCTGGTTGATGGCAACAATGACGATGACAATCCTATTGCTACGGTTGAGGGGCGTACTGAAATTAAGGCGTTAGCCGCCCAGTACAATGTTGGTATACGCTCGCTTTGTGCCCACACTTTTATGGATGGCGCTCTATTAGATGAGGGTAAAACTTCTGAAGCGGCAATCAACTATCTTAGTCGGGTGTTGGATTTTTCTGCAGACATTGGTATTGAATTTGTAGTGTTACCTGTGATGGAAGCCATGAGTATTAGAACACCGACAGCCCGGGATCGTCTAACCAAGGTGTTACGTACTGTGTTGGATGGTGCTGGTCCAGTCCTACTTTTAGAAAGCGATCTCCCCGGGGTTGATTTGGCTGCATTTGTGGAAAAAGTTGGTTCACCACAATTGGGAGTGCTTTATGATATTGGTAATGCGAATGCCTTGGGTTTTGATATTGCAGCTGACATAGCAGTTTTGGGTTCGATGATACGTGAGGTGCATATGAAGGATCGTCTAAGTGGAAATGGTCCTAGTCATCGACTTGGAGAAGGTGACACACCATTTTCTCAGGCTGTACAGGCACTGGCTAAATTTTCATGGCAAGGCCCTGTAGTATTAGAAACGCCAATTTTTAATGATTGGCAATCAGAGGCCGTGCACAATCTGGCATTTACCCGTACTTGTTGGGGTGGGGTTGATAATCAGATATGAAGGCACTGTTTGTTGGTCTTGGTTCTATTGGACAGCGTCATCTGCGTAATCTTCAAAGCTTGAGGCCAGATATCGAAGTGATGGCGGTTCGTCGCTCACGCACAGTGCCTGTACTGGATGATATCAATCAAGTTGTACAAGGTGTTACCGTTGTACAACAATATGGTGTCACTGAGTTTGATTCTCTTGATACTGCTTTGGCTGAATGCCCCGATCTGGTGTTTGTCACAAATCCATCGAATATGCATCTGGAAGTGGCAGCCAAAGCACTAGCAGCAGGTTCATTTGTCTTTATAGAGAAGCCGCTTTCCCATGATTGGAAAGGTGTTGATGATTTGCTTGCAGCAGAACGATCTCTGGGAGAAAAACGTATTGCTGTCGGTTACCAGTTACGGTTTCATCCAACAATGAAGCTGGTGAAATCATTATTGTCAGAAGGTCGAATTGGTAAGCTAATTAATGCACGTTTGGTTAATGGTGAATATATGCCCGGTTGGCATCCCTATGAAGATTACCGTGGTACCTATGCCGCGCGGAGTGATCTCGGTGGCGGTGCTTTAGTGACACAAATACATGACTTCGACTATGCGCTGTGGTTTTTTGGTTTGCCGAAACAAGTGTTTACCGTAGGTGGGCATTTATCATCGTTAGAGATAGATGTTGAGGATAGTGTTCAAGTGCTCATGGCTTGCGAGCATGATGGTAAACCACTACCTGTAATGATTAACCTTGATTACTTGCAGTGGCCCCCATCCCGTGGTTTCTCAATTGTAGGTGAGTTAGGTTGTATCGAATGCGACTTGATGAAATCAGTGGTAACGGTAAGTAACCGTCCGAGTGGTAATACAGAATGTCATGAACTTCCTGATTATCAGCGCAACGAGATGTTCAAGGATGAGCTTCGCAATTTTCTCGATTTTTCTGAAGGTAAAGCCGAGCCCGTTGTTGATCTGGAAGTTGCCATGGAAAGTTTGCGCATGGCTCTTGCTGCACGCCGTTCAATGCAGGATGGTACCGCAGTTTCATTAACAAGGCATAATAATGGCATCTGACCGCCCAGAAATATTGGCTCTGATACCTGCTCGTGGTGGTTCTAAAGGAGTACCAAGAAAGAACGTTTTGCCTATGTTGGGGCGTCCATTAATAGCATGGAGTATTTACCATGCACAGATGTCCAGTCATGTGACTCGCATTATTGTTTCAACGGATGATGACGAGATAGCACAAGTGGCTTCCAAATGGGGTGCTGAAGTACCTTTCAAACGTCCGGCTGAATTTGCTCAGGATTTATCAACCGACATTGAAGTTTTTCGTCATGCATTGCAATGGCTAAAGGATACCGAGGATTATAAGCCTGATCTGGTGGTTCATCTTCGACCCACAGGGCCTGCTCGACGCATCGCGAAGATTGATGCAGCTATAGAGATGATGTTAGAGCACCCAGCGGCAGATTCTTTGCGTTCAGTATCGCTGGCAACGCAGACGCCGTACAAGATGTGGTTTCTGGATAACGAATTCATGCACCCAGTGGTTAAACTTGATAGCGTCAAGGATTCACACTCGTTACCGCGTCAAATGTTACCCAAGGCTTATTGGCAAAATGGTTATGTTGACATAACACGTCCAGACACGGTTCTGGAGAAAGAATCGATGGTAGGTGAGCACCCTTTACCTTACATAATTGATGAGATCGTTCATGATGTGGATTATCCAGAAAACATTCCAGATGTTGAAGCCGCACTTAAAGCAATACTCGATGGCAATGATGAATTGCCTGCAATACCAATTGAACAGGATCGGTTTCCAGTATGAGGGTTATTTTTCGTGACTAGTAAAATGGAAAACATGTTTAGATTAGATGGGAAAGTGATTGTTATTACTGGCGCGGCAGGTCTTTTGGGGCGTCGACATGCGGAGGCGATTTCTGCATATGGTGGTACACTAATATTGCTGGATATTCATGAAGCTCCAGTTATTCAGTTAGCAAAAGAGTTAACTGATAAGTATTCGGTTCCAGCAGTTGGTATGTCTGTGGACATTACAAACGAGGAAATGATTGAAAATAACTGCCAACAGATAATTAAAAAATTTGGGAAAATCGATGGGTTGGTCAATAATGCAGCCAATAACCCAAAAGTTGAGGAAAGTAGCGAAAAGAATTTCTCAAGACTTGAAAACTTCCCTCTGGACATCTGGAATCAGGATGTGGCGGTAGGCCTGACTGGTGCTTTTCTTTGTGCAAAGCACTATGGAACACAGATTGCATTAAATTCAGATGGTGGAACGATTATAAATATTTCTTCGGATCTCGGATTGATGGCGCCAGATCAACGCCTCTATAAAAATGAAGGTATAGCCGAAGAAAAGCAACCAGTAAAACCTGTGACCTATTCAGTAGTGAAAACGGGACTGATTGGATTGACTCGCTATCTTGCGACCTATTGGGCAGACAAAAATGTGCGTTGTAATGCTATTTGTCCTGGTGGAGTAGAGAATGGCCAGCCAGCAGATTTCCTTGACAAAGTTTCAACAAGAATCCCTATGGGCAGGCTTGCCCAACCTGATGAATATCAAAGTACATTGATCTGGATGTTGAGTGATGCATCAAGCTATCTAAATGGTGCAATTATCGCTGTTGATGGTGGGCGTACTGCGTGGTAACCAATATTGATT
>Ga0224501_10005082_pt1 | contig 10378 bp, 9 predicted proteins | sample SF_Oct11_sed_USG_4_FD_169105 | JGI IMG/M metagenome (GOLD analysis project Ga0224501, IMG submission 169105) | Sediment microbial communities from San Francisco Bay, California, United States - SF_Oct11_sed_USGS_8_1 | ecosystem: Environmental > Aquatic > Marine > Sediment | place: USA...
CTCCAAGGAAGTAGGTGCAGCATCTGTGGGAAGGAATACTTCAGAGCTAGGAGATACTGTGGATCCTGCGGAAGAGAGAGCTTCGGAAAGATGGAAGACGTCGATTTCTTCTACGATAAGGGTGTGCTCGAGTCATGCACGGTCGTAACGGAGCCCACAAACAGGTTCAGGAAACTCGAATCCTTCATCTATGGAATAGTCTCCTTCGACGCCGGAAAGGTGAGGGTCCCCGGGAGGCTGACTGACTGCATCCTGAAGGATGAAGTAGATCTCTCAAGCTTCGAAGGCAGAGAGGTCGTCCCGAGATTCAGGAGAAGATACGCGGTTGGACGAAGCGACATTATCCCTACCATCTCACTCACCTTCTCATTTGCGGATGAGTATTATCCATATCAAGAGCACGAAATTGTCAAACCTAGCAAAGAGTATGAGACTCCGGGCATCGTCGGATACGGAGTCTACGTCTCAAAATTCAGAATTAAAGAAGGTCCTATAGAGCGCTCAGTGCCTTTCCTTGATGAGGACGCGATTACAGCGGCTGTAGAGGCAGGAAAGCTAGCTCTCATCCATTCTGGGATCGATCCATCTCTAGTCGGGAAGCTCTACGTTGGCTCTGAATCGAATCCGTACGCGGTCAATCCCATAGCTTCCAAAGTAGCTCAAGTACTGAGACTTGGGGAAGAAGAAAAGGCTGAAGGAGTACAAGGGATAGACACTGTCGACACAGAGTTCGCGTGCAAGGCGGCTACAAGCATGTTCAAAGATGCGGCTGCTCTGGTCTACTACCCCAAGACCCCCATGAAGCATGCCATAGTCATAGGTGCTGACAACTCTCAATCCGCTCCCAGAGGAGAGCCGGGAGGAGAACTCGACTTCTTCGTAGGATTCGGCGGATGCGCCTTCATCTTTGGAATGGATGACGTGATCGCCGAGCTGGAAAGCTGGTACTCATGCTCGTCCGATACTCCAGACTTCTGGAGAAGGGACTTAGAACCCTATCCTAGGCATGGGGGTCGATTCACAGGCGAGCCCGCATATTTCAAACACGTCGTCAAAGCAGGGGAGAAGCTCATGGATAAAATGGGCCTCAAGCCCAGCGACTTTGATTACTTCGTTTGCCATCAGCCCAATCTCAGATATCCAGTCAGAGCTGCTGGTGCCCTCGGCTTCAAGGAAGAACAGTATTCGCCAGGCCTGCAGGTGGCGAAATTCGGCAATACATACTCCGGCTCTTCGCCTACTGGTTTGGCTTCGATCTTGGACAAGGCCAAAGCTTACGACAGAATAATGATAGTCAGCTATGGTTCGGGGGCCGGCAGCGATGCCTACTCCTTCGTAGTAACGAATCAGATAGAGCAGAAGAGGCAACGGCAGAAATTCACAATTGAGCATCAGACGGAAAACGAGTTCATAGAGTACGTGGACTACACCACGTATAGAAGGCTCAAAGAGGGGCTTTAGCCCACTGACATAGAACTTCTAGATCAAAGTGATCCTTCTAATCATCTTGTCTGAAGGAGAACAGATCTAAGGGTAATTTCTCTCTATGGTTCTTTTGGAAACCATACATCGAGATCTATCTGTCTCATCGGTGAGCCAGATTTCTTTACCCTTTCAATTATCTTTGTAACACGTTCTCGAGAGAAGCCTCTCTGATTGCATAGGAAATCGTAAAGCTCTACCTCTCTTAATGCGCCATGATTGACAACGTAGTCAGGATCAATGTTCGGCTTTAGGAATATGTCTCTGACCTCTTCGTAGTCCGGAGAGATCTCTTCCTTAATCGATCTCGGCAAGTTCCCAATCTCGCCATATTCTCTCATCAGCGTCAACGCCTTCTTAGGCCCGATTCCTTTCACCCCCTCATTGAAGTCTGTTCCTATCAGAATGGCCAAATCGACAAGTTGCTCTCTCGTCATTTCACAATGAGAGAGGAGTTCCTCAAGGACTATCAGTTCAGGTTCTAGACGCCGAGAGATGCCCTTGCTTGGAAGGAACTCTCTACCGGTCAGAGTTAGATACCTGACGAGTCTTGGGGTTCCGAAGAGGAGAGAATCGAAGTCGCGGCTGCCGGTGGCCCAAGCAGCCTCCTTTGCGGTCATGTGGGCGGCTTGAGCCTCTGCCTCTCCGGGTGCTTGTACGTAAGGTATCCCCAGGAGACTCAATAATCTCTTGGCGTCCTGAATCAACGGCTTGGTCAACCTGCTTGTCATAACTGCCTTTGAGAAGGCTTTTGCATAATCTCTCTCTTCCAAGGCCTGTCTCCACTCGAGAGCCGCTTTCTCTCGAATTCTCCTCCTTTTTGTGATTTCAGTACCTTTGCTCTTAGGAGGGATCCCGTCAAAGATGAATAGGAGGTTGATCTCATAATCGCCTATCAAACGCGTTGATCGATACATCAGGCCGGCTAGATGAGATGTAACGATGCCGTCTGAACTCTTGAGGGGCGTACCATCTGGTGTTCTTATGAGGGCTAGAAATTGGTATAGAACGTTATTCGCGTCTACCGCGATCGTCTTTCCGCTTAGATCTTCGAAGCGTATCTTGTTCTTCACCAAGATGGGCGCCAGGTTGACTCCCATACCCATTCACAACGTGACAATACTCAAAGAGGGCGACAATCTTCCTTTCAAACAGAATAGTAATGCCTTTATCGATTCATAAGCCATTCTCTTCTTTCACAAATCTTAATTAGAATGTAGCGAATCTAGAAACTGTTGATCTGATCCATGTGTGGGATATTCGGCTGTATCTTCAAAGACGGAGAAGTCGCCCCAATAATACATGCGGCCCTAAAGAGGCTTGAGTATAGGGGATACGACTCGGTTGGCGAAGTAACCATCTTTGGAGGTAGACTACACATCAAGAAGGATGAAGGAAAGATAGATCATGTTCACGAACTGCACAATCTCGATGATTTACCCGGGAAAGTAGGCGTCGGACATACAAGATGGGCGACTCACGGGGCACCATATCAAGTCAACGCTCACCCACATACCGACTGCAAAGAGAACATCGCAGTTGTCCATAATGGCATCATCGAGAACTTTCTTGAGCTAAAGAGAGAGCTCGAGGATCTTGGACACACCTTCAAATCAAAAACCGATACGGAAGTCATACCTCACCTCATCGAGGAGAACATGAAGAAGGGAGCATCGCTAATCGAGGCCGTGGGGGAGGCCGTGAAGCGTCTGAACGGATCGTACGCTATCGCAGTTCTTTCTCCCTTGGAGCCGGACAGAATAGTATGTGCCAGAAAGGAAAGCCCCTTAGTATTGGGAATTTCGGACGATGCAGTCTATTGTGCCTCGGATATGCCCGCATTTCTGCCGCTGACGAACAAGGCCGTCTTGGTAGAAGATGATGAAATCGCTATACTCCGATGCGACGGAATTGAGATCCGAAGAGTTGATGATTGGCGGCTGGTTCAGAGGGAACCAACTGTCATAACATGGTCACCGCAGATGGCCGAGAAGCAGGGATACCCGCATTTCATGCTCAAGGAGATACATGAGCAACCTTCTTGCCTTAGAGACACGCTGAGACTGCAAGATCAGTACCTTGACCTAATGGCTGCCTTCTTGGATAGGGCTGGGGAAGTCTTCCTTGTGGCCTGCGGGACCTCATACCACGCATGTTATGCGGCTTCGTACATGTTCTCCAAACTTGCTTACTTGGCAACTCATCCGGTCATTGCCTCTGAATTCATTGAACAGGAAGGGATGGCTGTTAACATAAATAGTACAATCTTGGCGGTAAGCCAATCAGGCGAGACAGCTGACACTCTGGCTGCCGTTGAATACGCTCGCAATAGGGCGGCAACCATCCTAGGACTAACGAATGTAATCGGGTCGACGTTGACCCGGGTCTCTAGGGTCTATATCTGCCAGCAGTCAGGGCCAGAGATCGGTGTCGCAGCTACGAAGACCTTTACATCCCAGCTCTCAGTTCTCGCCCAGCTCGCGCTTAGGGTTGCCAAGGTCAGAGGAAAGGTCTCCCACCGTCAGATCGAGGAGTTCGAAGAGAAGCTAGATCAGATGCCGGACATCGTCGAGAAGAGTATTCACAGGAATGAGGAGAAGATCAAACAGCTTGCCAGAAAATATCGGGATAAGAAGGTCTTCTTCTTCCTAGGCAGGGGGATAAGCTCGCCAACAGCTATGGAAGGAAGATTGAAGCTCCTTGAGATAGCCTATGTTCCCTCCATATCTTACCCGGCTGGGGAGAGTAAACATGGACCGATAAGTTTGGTTGAGAAGGGATTCCCCGTGATCTTTGTATGTCCTAGGGATGAGACGCGAGAGACGATCATAGGGAACATAATGGAGATGAAGGCTAGGGGAGCAACAATCATCGCAGTCATGCAAGAGGGGGATTACGAGATTCGAGATCTTGCGGATGATTGCATTGAGGTCGTAGGAGAGGTGCCCGGGATACTCTCGCCCGTACCTTTTGTGGTTCCGCTGCAACTGTTTGCATACTACATGGCTGTGGAAAGAGGATGCGATGTAGATCAACCGAGGAACCTCGCAAAATCAGTCACGGTCAAGTAGACTTTGTTGTCGTTCTTACAATTCCCATGAAAACGCTGATATTTCCCTCGCGTCATACTACGTCATGTTGTCAATGAACAGATAAGAGGAGGATGATTGTTGAGCAGATCGTGGGAAGAGCTGATCCACAGCCTAATGAGGAGGGGAATACTCAACACGCCTGGTGTTATTAGGGCCTTCAAGAAGGTGCCGAGGCATCTTTTCCTCCCTCAGATCCAGAGGTCTTATGCCTCCGTTGACTCACCCCTGTCGATAGGAAGTGGACAGACGATATCCGCGCCACACGGTTGATCCATGATCAATCGGGCGAGACATGGTATCGATAATGAATGAGTCCCTTGAGTTGAGGGTTGGGCATAAGGTCTTGGAAGTCGGCTCAGGTTCGGGCTGGCATGCCTCAACCGTGGCTGAGATTGTAGCCCCCTCTGATATGCCGAAGGAGAGATGGGGACATGTGTATACTGTAGAGATAATCTCTGAGCTGGCTGAGTCCGCAAGGAGTAACATCGAAGCAGCTGGGTATCTCGACCGTGTTACCGTCATCTGCGGGGATGGATCGGAAGGATATGCGCTGGAAGCACCCTACGATCGAATATTGGTCACGGCGGCTGCACCCTATGTGCCCGAACCCTTTAAGGCGCAGCTGAAGTCGGGCGGAATCCTAGTTATACCAGTAGGACGTGTGAGCTTCTATCAGACTCTCTTGCGAGTCAGAAGAGAGAACGATAGGTTCCTTGAGGAGAATCTCGGGGGAGTGGCCTTCGTACCTTTGACTGGAAAGTACGGCCATAGGCTATGATCAGGCATTTGTGAATAATAGACGAGTTTGGTTGAAGTCCACGTTCTTGTAGAGATCGAGCAGAGGATCTGTGCCCTTGTTCTACTGCTCGTCCAGTCTTCCTCGTCATTGTTCTATGCAGTTCGGCTAGAACGACCGCCCCAGCTGCGCAGCAGTTTCTAGATTACAGGAGTAGACAGGCGCAGGATCCCAGATGATCAAAGCTTTTTATAATATAAACGGCAAAGCTATATTTCCTTGCCGACATGAAGTCTCTTGGTTGAGGGGATCAAGTGTCTTCTATTGAACTGCTGTCTATATTGGTCGCTATGGGGTCAGTTGTAGGCGCCCTCATTGCTATTTTGATGATGCGTCCTGAGAGAAAGCCTTGGAGGGGAAAAGCCGCAGAAGGTTCTGTAGTTCAGCCTGCTGGGCAGCTGCCGTTCACGGCGACGAAAAGCGTAACGCATGGTGAGGTGGAAGAGGCTAAAGACAAGCTCAGAGTACTCGGTTTGGAGAGAGAGATTCTTAGCTACGCGATAAGACACTTGTACGAGGCGCAGGCAGAGGGAAAGATAACAGAAGAAGAGCGAAACGGGCTAGCGGAGAAGTACAAGGAGGACATGAGGAGGATAAGCGAACAGGTCTCGCGAGGTGAGTCTGTTATAGCTCTCGACGAACTTGAGGGCATGCAAGAGGATCTTCTAAAACTTTTTAGTGAGCGCTTCGACGAGCTCAGTGCTAGGATAGAGGATCTGAGGATCCGTAGCGGATTCGAGCCTGTAGGTCCTAAGGAAGCCGCCGCGGAGGAGAAAGAGGTTCTGGTTGCGCCTGAAGAGCTCGAGGTGTCTGAGGGAGCCGCCGAGACTAAGAAGAGAAGAAGAGCGGATAGGAAAAAGGCTGCTCCTACCGCAAAGAGTGAGGCTGAGAGGAAGGTCGAGCGGATCATGGCGGAGGTGGAGAAGGTTTTGGCTAGGCTTGAGCAGATGGAGGTCTCGGAGTGATATGGATTGGAGGAATGAAGCCAAAAAGAGGGCAGCTGTGGAGGCTGTGAAGCATGTCAGAGACGGTTTTGTGGTCGGGTTGGGGAGCGGGTCAACGGCTGCTTTTGCCATCAAGGAGATCGGCAGAGCGGTTCAAGAGAAGAGCATCAAGGTCTTGGGTGTACCGACTTCCCATCAAGCTTTCATCTTGGCGATAGAGTGCGGTATCCCAATCACTACGTTGAACGAACATCCTAAGCTTGATCTATGCATCGACGGAGCGGACGAGATAGACAGGGAGCTGAATCTGATCAAAGGTAGGGGAGGCGGCGCAATCATGAGGGAGAAGATTGTCGCATCTGCTGCGGAGAAGCTGCTCATCATCGCTGATGAAACGAAGCTCACCCAAAGGTTGGGAACCAATCATCCATTGCCCCTAGAGATCCTACCATTTGCTGAGCGAGTTGTCTCAGCTAAACTTGGAGAGTTGGGGGGTACGCCAATTTTACGGGAGAGAGGAGACAAGAGCGGTCCTTTCATTACTGACAACGGCAACTTCATCTTGGACTTGCATCTGTGGCCGATCGAGAATCTGAGTGAGCTGGACCTCAAGTTGAGATCGATCCCTGGGGTCATCGAGACTGGCCTATTTATAGGGATGGCGGACATCGCCTATGTCGGTACGGCGACTGGTCTCAAGAGGATGGTCGGGAAAAGACGATCAACAATCCAAAGTCTGAATGAGACTTTGTGATTCGCTTCAAACATGCTTGACAGAAACGTGGAAACGTTGCCCTCTCTATCTAGCCATCGGACTGGCAGATAAGATGGAGGGCCCTAGATGGGAAATCATCGTTTCATTACTTTTCTTGCAGCTATTTCTATGTCTCTTGCTTTGACTGTCTTTCTTCCAGTGTGCATGGCGTAGACGATTGCTTCCTCTGCAATCCTTAATCCTACATCTTCCAGAACTTTAGCCATCTCGTTTGCAGCTGACTTGCTAACCCGCTGGGCTCCAGCTTTCTTGCAGATCCTTTGCATAGCAGCTATCGACAAATCTCCATCAAAGGCCATAGATGTCCCCTTCGCAGCATTCTTGTTGTATGTCACCCTCTTAAATCATTTGCCGTGTCTGTGATCTTTTCTTGTGAAAGCTTTGATTACGGTGCTTGGCTGGTAGAGCGTCGCCACATTTGTCCTCTTTCTTCTGTCGCTTCTGCTTATCTTCCAAAAACAAGGTAGGATCACAGTAGAAGGAAACAGGGATAGTCTTGTATGGCTTTACAGGTTCATCCTTTTTCTCTTCACACATTTCCTATCATCCATTTCTCTTTCAGCATGTTCTGAGCCTTTATCTGCAGAGATTTGCTTATTTAAGTTTGAGAGTAGGTAGTTGATAGACGGAGCGTTTGCGGATGGGGATGGTTCGAGACGGTGAACTCACAATAAGGCCCCATAGACCTGGCTTAACAGAGAAGCTATTCTATTTCATCTCTGGCGTATTGACCAGTGTGCCTCTTACTCTCTTTGTTAGTACATTCACGGATCAGCTTTGTGTTGTGTTGCCGATATTCTATGCCTCATTATGTTCAATTGTAATTTTGGCGCCTTTTGTAGAGGAATTCGCAAAAGCTTACCCTCTCTTCTATCGCCACGGCGAAACTGAAAGGTCGATTTTTACTCTGGGGTTCTTGGTTGGTTTAGGATTTGGCATCTCTGAATTTTTTGTATACATACTTGCTTTGGACGCTCCCATACTCATCAGGCTGCCTGGAATTTTCTTCCACGGGACCAGCACATCGATAACCTCCTATGGTATTGCAAAGAAGAGACCTGTACTATTCTATCTGATTGCTGCTTTCCTTCATTTCATTAACAATCTCTCCGCACTACTCGGCCCATTCTGGTACATAGGCGGACTCGTTGCTATAGCGATAACGTGTTCTCTCTCGTGGCGTCTTTATCATAGGACTTCAGAAAGGTTCATCGACCAGCAAACCTAGCCTTAGCCTCTTGAGCATGAACATGCTTATTCAGGCACGTCTAGTATGAACTTTCCTGCCGGTTAGCCAATGCCCGCAGGACTGTTTGATACAGACAAACAGGCGGATAGTTGGTCTTCGTCCTTCATATGCTTCGTTTCTGGCCATATAAATAATTATAACCAAGTTAATTTAACTAAGCTGGTATAATCGATCGATTGGAAAGCCAATAGAGGGAATAGCGACTTGCTTCCTTACGCGCCATGGCTTTGCTGGCTTATTCCTGTGTTCGGGGCAGTGCTCACGCCGATCTTTGCCAAATTTGACCACAATCTCAGAAACTATGCTCCGGCAGCATTTGCCGTGATTGGCACTGGCTTTTCGCTCTCCATGATACATGACGTTTTCTTGGGGACGTTGATCGACTGGGTAAGCGGGGAAATGTTAGGAAGTATTCCCTTCTATTGGTCGATTCCATGGATTGGATCTCTTGCCATCGATCTAGCGGTGCTGGTGGACCCTCTAAGCGTACTTATGACTAGCGTTGTCAGCAGCATAGGGCTCTTGGTTCTCATCTTTTCCTCAGAATATATGCGCGGTGATTCTGGATTGACCAGATACTGGTTTTTGACGCAGCTTTTTGTCGGCGGATTGAATATGGTGGTTATGGCTGGGAATCTTCTTCAGCTGTATATAGGCTGGGAAGTTGTTGGCGTTTGCTGTTACGCTTTGGTTAGCTATTGGTATAGGGATCGGCAGAACGCTCGCTATGGTTTGAAAACGTTCCTGATACTACGTGTGGGTGATGTATTTCTCTTAGCGTCCATTCTGATTACGTACATCCACTCAAACACTTTTGGCTTCGAGGGACTGAGTGCAGTGAAATTGTCAGAGTCTGGGTTACTACTCATCACAGCTCTCATGTTTTTCGGTGGCGCCATGTCAAAATCTGCCCAATTCCCTTTACATGTGTGGCTGCCGGACGCTATGCCGGCGACACCAGCGTCGTTCAACGCTATCACTGAAGTCCTAGCAGGAGTATATCTAGTTGCTAGGGCTCTTCCGATATTTCACGGTGCCTTAGTTGGAGGATGTGAAGAGTTAATCATCTTCTTCTTGGCCGTGACGTGGGTCGGTGCGTTGACCGCGCTACTGGGGGCGATCATGGCTATGGTTCAAAAGAACATTGTGAAGGTTCTGGCGTACTCCATAATCAGTCAGTATGCCTATATGATGGTGGCGTTGGGCGTTGGTGGGTTAATGACTGACCCAGCTGCGGGATACTTGGCAGGTGTTTTGCATCTGATGGTAGACGCAATTGTGTCGGGACTCCTCTTTCTCTCCGCAGCAGCGGTCTTGCATAGGGTTCAGTCGCAAGACATGTTTGACATGGGTGGACTCAGGGGCCAGATGCCGATCACGTTTGCCTGTATGGCTGTTGGTGCTCTTGCTACTATCGGCATCCCCCCATTGAGCGGATTTTGGAGCGAGGAATCCATCTATGGCTCAATCTTAGAGCTTGCGAAGGAGGCTAGTCAACAGAGAAGGCATGATCTCGCGTTTTCAGCTTATGGTCTGTATTTCCTTATGATGGTCGTCGCTGCAGTTACCGCATTTTACATCCTCCGTATGATGGGTATGGTCTTCGGTCGAAAAAGCAGACATGTAGAGAGGCTTGAGGATGGGAGGGAACCTATTAAGGAAGTCCCACCTATAATGTGGGTTCCTATGGTACTTGCAGCTTTGGCTACGGTAGTTTTGGGTGTCTTGGCGCCGTACATTATCTTAGGATTTCAAAGGTTCTTCTCACCCATTCTGAATCAAGGCGCAATCCATGTGGGCTTCAGCGACGTTCTGAGCGAGGTGTTTCTCTCACCAAGTTTCGCAGTAACCTGCGCAGCACTCGCGGTCGGAGGATATCCAGCGTACCAGTTGTACATAACCCGGCAAACTGATCCAGTAAGATTGACCGAAGAGCGGCCAATTCTAAAAAAGATTCATAATTTCCTCTGGAATCGATGCTACATCGACGCACTCTACTACAACTTGGCAGATGCAGTAAGGACGGTTTCCAAATGATGT
>Ga0224501_10005083_pt1 | contig 10378 bp, 6 predicted proteins | sample SF_Oct11_sed_USG_4_FD_169105 | JGI IMG/M metagenome (GOLD analysis project Ga0224501, IMG submission 169105) | Sediment microbial communities from San Francisco Bay, California, United States - SF_Oct11_sed_USGS_8_1 | ecosystem: Environmental > Aquatic > Marine > Sediment | place: USA...
TCCACTGATTAGTTTGCTTCTGCTGTTTTCACCATTGACCCTGGCAGATAAACATAACAAAGCAGCGGGTATCTCAAAACAGCAGGCTGCCAGTATTGCACAACAGGAATACTCAGGAAGAGTTCTGGCCGTAAAACATGTTAATGGCATATACCATGTAAAAATACTAAGCGATAAGGGTGAAGTACGTACTGTTCGAGTTAATAGCAGCACAGGCGATACCCTTAACTAAGAATTGTTATGCGTATTCTCATTATCGAAGACGAACCAGACTTACGTTCTAAGATTCAGATACGACTTGAGGCCGAAAGTTATATCGTGGATGCTACGGGGGATGGGAATGAAGGTTATTACTTTGCCAGTGAATATCCTGTCGATGCTGCCATTATTGATATAGGTCTGCCCGGTATGACCGGCATCGAGATCATTAAAAAACTTCGGGAAAACAATAGTACCCTGCCCGTGCTGATTCTGACTGCACGCAGCCGCTGGCAAGAAAAGGTTGAGGGGCTTGAAGCGGGCGCAGATGATTACCTGGTAAAGCCTTTTCAAATGGAAGAATTACTTGCACGTGTCAAGGCGTTACTGCGCCGCGCAACAGGCTCAGCAACCACAGAACTCAGTTGTGGTTGCGTTACACTCAAACTGGATACGCAACAGGTATTGTGTCATAACGAACTTGTTGATGTAACGGCATATGAATATCGCATGCTGGAATATTTGATGAGGCATTCGAACGAAGCGGTTTCCAAGTCTCGCCTGTCTGATTATTTATATCCACATGAACAGGATACCGACAGTAATGTCATTGAAGTGTTAATCGGTCGTTTACGTAAGAAACTTGATCCAGACGGTACTTTAAAGCCGATTGAAACTCTGCGTAACCGTGGTTACCATTTCACCTTGTGTGAACAACAGGTGAGTTAACAGGTGCCTGCTCATGTCACTTAATCTTCGCATTATTGTCAGTGCTACCCTCGTTCTAATTGTTTTTATAACATTAACAGCAGCAGCCCTTAATCGAGCTTTTATCGATAGTACGGAAAGCGCGTTAAAGGATAAGCTAACCAGTCAGCTCTATGCTCTCCTGGCGGCAGCCGATATTAATGAGGATAGCCTCACGATGCCGTCCAGTGAACTGGATGCCTTGTTAGGTATTCCAAGTTCTGGTATTTATGCTTTCATTATCAATGGTCAGGGTAAAATATTATGGCAATCTTCTTCAATATTAGGCGTTGTGTTACCTGAAATAACGGCACTTAATGGTGGTGAAAAACAGTTTATAAAAGCAGTGGCCAATAACAAAGAATTTTATTCGCTGTCACACGGAATTAAATGGATCACCGATAATAAACCTGTAGCTATGACCTTCAATATTACAACCGACCTGGAATCATTTAACCATCAGATAGATAAATACCGAACAACCTTATGGGGCTGGCTATTAGCCATGGCCGCTCTGTTATTAATTAGCCAGGCAGTAATTTTACGCTGGGGCCTGTTGCCGCTGCGTAGAGTGGGCAAAGAATTACACCTGATTGAAAATGGTGAACAGAAAAAAATAGAACAGCAATACCCGCAGGAAATTGAACAGCTCACCCGTAACATAAACCAGCTGCTTCAGCAGGAACGCGACCAGAAACTGCGTTATCGCAATGCGCTGGGCGACCTGGCTCATAGCCTTAAAACTCCCCTGGCAATTTTGCAAGCGGGTCTGCAATCTGAAACGGAGTCAAAAGATAACCTGCAGCAACAGATTCAACGCATGAATTCAATAGTAGAATACCAGCTGCAACGTGCAGCAACAGCTGGCATAACCAGTAGCAGTCAGGTTATTAATGTTAAAAAAATACTTGAACGAATAAATGAGTCATTGCAGAAAGTTTACCGGGATAAATCACTGAAGGTGGACATACAAGCCGATGAATCCTTGCATTTCAAAGGAGATGAAGGCGATCTGATGGAATTAGTCGGTAACCTGCTAGATAATGCATATAAATGGTCAAAACATCAGATTTCGGTCATAGCAAGTCAACAAGACGGTACATTAACAATCATCATACTCGATGATGGTCCTGGTATTGTTGCCAACCAGGTTGATGATTTGCTGCAACGCGGGAAACGAGCTGATCAGAGTATAGACGGCCACGGTATTGGATTATCGATTGTTCGTAATATTTTAGATGCTTACCAGGGAAACCTGACCATCACAAGAAGTCATCTTGGTGGGGCTGAGATACAGATCACACTGAAATGATTTTTTAACATGTTCGTTCAGTTACCGTTCAGCTATATCATGTTGAAATGAAGCCGTAAATAACGCAGCTACTGCTGGAGGCTTCAATGTTACAGTCAATACAATCAATTAATTTAAAGAAACTGTCACCTGTTTTACTTCTGGGTATTTTAGTAATTCCCTCTGCAGGGTTTGCTTTAGAAAACCTGACTTCCAGAAGCAACAAAACAATCAGTTATCAGTTGTCTATAGAACCGGATCAGACAATAAAAGACCGAGAGCTAAAAGATTCCGGGGTCGTAACTAATGAAAAGCTGATTTATGAAGGTTTCAGACAAGAATCGACTGTCGTTGGCATAACAGCAACCTATATAAATTATACAAACGAATTCAGTATTTTTAATGCATCAAGTAACCTTATCAGTGATTTTGACTATGACGGCTTTTATCATCGTTTTAGAGTCACTGTTGATGCGGATACGATTTATCAGTCGGCGCATGTTTATGCAAAACTTTATCTAAGTTATGAAGGTGGTCCATGGAATTATTATGCGTGTAGCAGTACATATCATATCAATGGAGATAGCAGCCTGGATAGTTTTACTATTGAAACAGAGTTAACAGATGGTTATCCTGCAGGATATTATGATATACGAATAGAATTGTATGATGCAGATTACGATACATATTTGTTGGCTTATGGCCCTTATGATAACACCTCATTAAGCACTCTCCCGCTTGAAGATAGTTACCGGGATGCCAATGGCTATGGACATCATTCTATTGAAACTGATGTATTCATTAGTGGGAGCGGTTCAATGGACTGGTTGATGTTAACCATAGCCAGTTTACTTTTAGCAGGGCGTAAATTAGGATTTTAAAGTATTCATACAATGGCAGTAATAATAAAGATTAAAAATTGAATATTGAATATATTTAATCTAATGCTACATTGATATCAAATATATCCTGAATTCAGGAATTTGGTAATTATTACTACAGAGAATTATTTATAGGCTTAATTTTTCTAAGTAATTCTTCAATTTTTTCGGCTGGTAAGGGGCTGTAAAGATAGTAACCCTGGACAGAATCACAATTTTTCTGTTTAAGAAACTCAAACTGTTTATGATTCTCCACGCCCTCAGCAATAACTTTCAATTTCATAGCATGTGCCATTTGGATAATGGCTTCGATAACAGCCTCGCCATCGCTGCTTACATTTATCTCACATATAAAACTACGATCAATTTTCAGGGTATCAATTGGATAGTGTCTAAGATATGACAGTGATGAAAAACCGGTTCCAAAATCATCAAGTGCAATTGTTATGCCCCTGGCTCGTAATTCGGCCAGTATTTTAGATGTACGTTCAGGATTAGCCATATAAATACGTTCAGTAAGCTCAATTTCAAGGAGCTCTGGATTAATATTATATGCCTCGAGTATATGAGATAGTACGCCAGTCAAGTCCTGCCGCTCAAACTGCACATTTGAGATATTGATTGAAGTTCTGATAGCAGCGTAGCCAGCATCTTGCCATTCTCTATTTTGTCTACATACTTCATTAATTAGCCATTCACCTAATTGCATTATTAGACCCGTGTCCTCTGCAATCGGTATAAAATCGACAGGACTAATTAAACCAGTCTCTGGATCATTCCATCTAATAAGTGCTTCTATACCAGAAATATTTCCATTATCTATATTAATCTGAGGTTGATATAGCAGAAAGAACTGATCATTTGCGATGGCGCTTCGCAGCTTGTTTTCCATATCAAGTCGATTTGATACTGTGTTATTCAAATCTTCAGAAAAATACTGGTAATTGTTCTTACCGAGTGACTTTGCATGGTACATCGCTACATCTGAATTCTTTATCAGCATCTCTGCATTATCACCATCAGTAGGAAAAATACTAATGCCAATACTTGCGCCCACGTGAAATTCACGTCCAGAAAAAATAAAAGGTTTTTTTACAGATTCGATAATCCGTTTTGCAGCAGCACAAGGTCCGAATTCATCCTTAATATCTGAGAGTATCATGATAAATTCATCGCCTCCAAATCGGGTAATAATATTATCATCCGCTGTTGCGACATAATCATCAGATCTTAAAGCGTCATTTAATCGTTTTGAGAATTCCTTAAGCAGTTCATCTCCAACATGATGACCAAGAGTGTCATTAACCCATTTAAAATCATCAAGATCGAGAAATAATACTGCAAGTTTCTGGCCTTTTCTTATGGATATTGAAATAGCACGGGTTAAGTGCTCATTAAATAATATACGATTAGGAAGACCGGTAAGTGCATCATGATGCGCCATATGATCAAGGGCGATCTGTTGATCACGTAATTCTTTTTGTATTTCCAGGTTGCGTTGTTCACTGCTATGTAATTCTTTTAGCACGGTACTGGAACGGTGAATATAACGAAGGTTATGACTCAGTACTGTCCAGTTGATAGGTTTAGTAATAAAATTAGTGGCACCAGCATCAAATGCTTTGTCAATTGATTCAATATCCTCAAGCCCAGTCATTATGATAATTGGTGTATGTTCGAACTTTGCATTTTTTCGAATCAGTGAACAAGCATCGAAGCCATTCATTTCAGGCATGATGACATCGAGGAGAATTAGATCAGGGGTAATTTCGTCAATAATCTCTAATGCTTGAATTCCGTTTGAAGATTCTTTTACAATAAAGTTAGACTGACCTAGTGTTTCACTGCATAAGAGGCGAACGGCAGGGTCATCATCTACAACAAGGATTAAGGGTTTTTGCATAACGACTTATCAATTTGAATTAACATATCAATTTCATATATTATATTTCTATACATAATTTATATAGACTTTAGTGCTTCTACAACACCAGTATAGATATTCTTTAAAATAGTCAATTGATTATGCATATCATCGAGTTCTGATATTTTTGCTTTTAATTCAATATATTTGCATTGAGCTGCAAGATCTGTAGCGCCAAGGTTAGCACTGCTTGATTTAAGTGAATGCGCAGCTTCTCTTAATGATTCCGCATCTTTATTAACGATAGATGTTTCAATCTGTGAAATTAGAGTGACCGAGTGTTCAAGGTATATATTTATTACCTTATTTAATATATCATCACGACCAGGTATCTGGGTATTGCGTATAGTATTTAGTGCGCGCTCATCAAGAACAGTTTTTATGATGATTTCTGGCGAACTACCACTGCCAAAAACATGATTGCTATGATTTTCTATATCTGTGTCAGTTTCACCTGCATCTGCTTTACTATTAGATCGCATCATCTGGCTTTTAGCTGAATCGGGTAGCCATTTCATTAAAATTCTTATTAATTGTTGAATATCGAATGGTTTGCTCAAGTAATCATCCATACCTGATGCAAGACATGCCTCCTTATCTCCAATTAATGCATTAGCGGTAACTGCAATAATAGGTATTCGTTTGTGGCTGCCTTCTTGTTGTTCACGTATTCTTTTTGTCGCTTCAAAACCGTCCATTATTGGCATCTGACAATCCATCATTATCAAATCATGTCTGGAATCAGAAAATAGCTTTACTGCCTCCTGGCCGTTACTGGCCATCTCTATATCACAGGATAATTTTTCTAACATACTTGAAATAACATTTTGATTAACTGGATTATCTTCAGCAACTAATATATTTGCATTGAAGCTTATATTCATATAATTGTGTTTATTTATATCAATATTTTTCTCATTATTGAGAAATGACTTTTCAAATAAAATGCTAAATGAGAAACAGCTTCCGTTTCCCAGTTCGCTTATTAAGCGGATCTCACCTCCCATCAGGTTCACCAGTTTTTTACAGATCGACAGGCCAAGACCTGTACCACCATATTTACGGGACATTGATCCATCCGCCTGACTAAACATGTTAAAAATATGCTGCTGAACTTCCTGCGCAATACCAATGCCAGTATCACAGACTTCGAATTTTAATGTAATCTTATCATCCTGTTCATTAACAATGTCCACACTAAGGTCGATTTTACCTTTTTCAGTAAACTTAATAGCATTGCTTATCAGGTTAATCAAAATTTGACGTAACCGTATTTCATCTCCCATTACATTGGTATTTAATGAAGATGGTAAGCGCACATTAAGATCGACACCTTTACTTGTGGCACCTTCTTTTAGTAATGAAATAATATTCTCAATTACGTTAACGACGTTAAAGCTATAATTATCGAGATAAAATAAACCTTCTTCGAGCTTGGAGAAGTCAAGAATAGAATTAATTATATCCAGTAGATGTGATCCTGATTTCTTTACAGTCTGTGCATAATCATTCTGTATTCTAGTTAGCTGCGTTTCTAACAATAAATCCGTCATACCCAGTACAGCATTCATGGGTGTGCGTATTTCATGACTCATAGTAGCAAGGAATTCACTTTTTACACGATTGGCTTTTTCTGCAGACTCTTTAGCCTGCTTAAGTTTTTGCGTACGTTCTTCTACCTGTTGTTCAAGCGTTGCCTGGTGATCTTGAATTTTAACTTTACTGATATGCAACTGTCTAACCATCTGGTTAAAATTCTCAGCAAGATGATTTAATTCGCCACCTGTTTCGATAGTTACCTGTTCATTTAACTGACCATTCATAATCTTTTGTGTTGCCATTACTAATTCGGAAACAGGATGAGTAATTCTTCGTGTTAGTAGCAAGGTTAAAGTTATCGCTACGCCTACAATTAATAATGTCATTAAAAATGCAGAAATAATTGCATTGTTAGTTTGTGTTTGTATTAATTCAGTATTAAATATCAGATGCACATATCCGAGAATCTCATTTTTTGTAACTAGATCTGAGGGGTATGTATCTACTAGTGAATGTGAGGCAGTAAATACAGGTACTATAAACTGTATATATTTTCCATTGTCACTAATGATTGTTTCATTAATATTCTCAATAGGAAAATCCAGGTGTTTTTGCGAAATATTTTCTAGTTTTTTCTCGACCAGTACTGTCATATCCTCTCGTAACAATGCAAAATAACTTGTTTTTTTAGCATCAATGCTATCAAGAATTGTTCGGAGATAGTCACTATCTTCTGTATAAAGAGCGTATTCACTAATCTTGGCGATTATTGATGAATTTTGTATTCCTTGCTCGATCAAGGTGTCAAGATATATTTTGCGCTCTCTATTTACCTCATAGATAGTAATTGACATTGCAGTAAATGTGACTAGCAAAATTGAGAGTATGTTAAATTTTGCGGTTAGACCCAGTCTATTTTTCTTGCTCATAGTCTATCCATCATTTATAAATCCTGGATGCTCCACTTATTATTTTATCGTCGATTTCTATCTTCATATGATCTGCTGTTTTCTTATTTATGATATAGATTGTTTTATTTGCAAGTTGTGGCTCAATTTTGTTAGCATCTGTTCCATCAAGTATTTTTAGTGCGGTATCAGCACATTGCTTGCCGAGTTCTGAATAATCCCAGTCAAGCGCATACAGTGCACCTGACTTAACCCATGTATTCGAAAGACCAACAAAAGGAATCCTGTTTCTGAAAGAAAATAGTAGTACAGCTTTTGCTGTGGCTCCAGAATAGACTGTGGTATCTGCAATTCCAAGTATGCTATCAACCTTGTGACTTAACGATTTTAGTGCGGGTGGTATATCTCTGGCTGAATGTATGGGTATATCGATTATTTCGAGATCAAGTTTGGCTGCGGTAACCTTTGCGATATCAACCCATTCCTGATTGAGCTGAGGATCATAAAGAATACCAATCTTTTTCGCCTTGGGTAATATGCGACGATGCCATTTAAGTTGTTCCTCTTGAGATACCATTAATATCACAGTTGTATTATTTGAGTGCTTTGAGACTTCCTTTTTATCAAGAATCATAGTGGCCAGCAGGCTTCGATCAGGTAATTTATTAATAGATTCCTGTACTGCTTTACTGCCAAGGGCAAAGATGACAGTTGGGTTAAGGTTACTTTTGTTTCTCTCAGGATCAAATTGAAAAAACTCAACATCAGGATGAGCCTGTTTAACAGATGCTTTAAAGCTATCTATCGTCTGTTGATAAGGCTTGACGTCATAACTACTTATAATACCGACAACTGCCCCATTGGTTGATAATGAGATTAGTAATATTATAAGTAAAAACAATCGTTTGATTATGTATAACAATGTTGTGTTATTCATTTTTTATGCGTAGATGAAAAATTAAAATGTATAATCAAACTTAATGCGAAAAGATCGTTCATCCTGTTCAATCTGATCCTGTGTATGTTCTTCACCACCAGGATGGCTATATCGTTTATCAAATAGATTATAGATACTGGCAGATAATCGCATTTCTTTAAGCCACTGCTTGTTGAACACAGTTAGATTAGTGATGATATGACTGTCGGTTTTATTGCCATCAAGAGTTTTTCGACCACTTTCATATTGCAGCTCAATACCTGTACTAAAAGAATCATCCACTGTAGGCGCAATTAGATTAAATTTGTAAAGATTACGCGGAGAATTTATAAGTTGTACACCCACACTGTCTTCCGCTTGTTGATTACAAAAACTGATTGATCCCTTCCAGCCATTATCCCAATGACCATGCAATTCAACTTCAGAACCTATGACATGAGCTTCATTCTTATTGACAAATACAAGTAAATTATCGGCAGGGTCTGTAACCAGAACAATCATATTTTCAATGTTGTTACGATATAGGGAAGCAACAATATTCAGATGGTTATCTAAGCCCTGTTCCAGTATGAGTTCGTATGTTTTAATAGTCTCTGGTTCAAGGCTGATAGATCTTTTCTGCGTATTACCATCTTGGTAGTAGACCTCATAGGGATTAGGTGCGCGAAATGCAGAGCCATAAAGCAGCTTCAGATTGGTTTCTGTATAAGGCGACCAGATGACCGCTAGTCGAGGATTTGTACTGTTTTTATTAACAGATGAAAAATAGTCATAACGCAATCCTAGATTAATAATTAGCTCATCAGTTAAACGCAACTCATCCTGAAGAAAAGACGCCCAGGTGTAGTTGTCTGTATTGCTATCCAGGTAAACACCATAGATATCGAATTGATGCTGTTTTTCATATAAACTGTTTCTATACTCAAACCCCATTGTTAGATAATGTTGCTCAGATATTTCTTTACTTAGCTGGGCTTCAGTTCCCCACCAATCACCATTGGTTTTATCATTAAAAATAACTTCGTCAGGTGGGTCACCAGGAAGCGCGTAATCATATGTCCAGTTACCTTCATACCAGTAATCATCATAGAACAGGCGTGCAGTTACATCGACACCATTAGACATCAATGTTTGATACTTGAGATCAATATAGGAATGCCCTTCCCAGGTTCGGGTGTGTGAGTTATTAAAAATTGTACCGTAGCTGGCTGTGGGCACTCCTTTTTCATACTCATCATAGGCTGCTGTCAGCGTAAAATTTCCATATATAAATTTAGCAAATAAATTTTTATTGTTTGCGTCATCTACATCCTGGGCAACTCCATTATTGGTCGTGGGATCATCAAATTCAGGGTAATATAGTTGATCATTACCTTTACTGTCATATCCACTGGCTGAAATTAGAATCTCAAGTTCATTATCATAGCGCATGCCATAAGTAAGTCGTCCCTGTTTACCATTGTGGCTTTCTGCGGAGACAGAAAATTCTGTTCCCTGAGTATCGCGCCCTCTTTTTGTAATTACATTAACGACACCAAAAAATGCACTGCTACCATAAAGCGATGAAGCAGGCCCTCGTACCACTTCCACCCTGTCGATAAGGTCAACATTTACAATCATACCGCGATCAACAACAGCGCTATCGAAAATATTTTCGTTAACACGATGGCCATCAATTAATATAAGAATGCGAGCATTGTAATCACCCTGTATATTCAATCCTCGATTGCCTATAAGACTGTAGTTTCGATCATTAGTCGATTGAAACCCTGGTATAGTATTCAGAATTTCTACCAGAGTTCGATGGCCATAACGCTGGATTTCATCTCCTGTAATAATGCTAATTCTGGCTGGAGCATCAGTAATCTTCTGTTCATATTTAGAGGCGGTAAAGACAGAAGGAATATCCCCGAAAAGCATTGCTTCTTCACCCTGGATTGTATCCAGTACTGG
>Ga0224501_10005084_pt1 | contig 10376 bp, 8 predicted proteins | sample SF_Oct11_sed_USG_4_FD_169105 | JGI IMG/M metagenome (GOLD analysis project Ga0224501, IMG submission 169105) | Sediment microbial communities from San Francisco Bay, California, United States - SF_Oct11_sed_USGS_8_1 | ecosystem: Environmental > Aquatic > Marine > Sediment | place: USA...
GCCCACGCCGTCACACATCGGCACCCCACAGCCCAGACCATCACACGTCGGTGCCTCACAGCGCATGCCGTTACACACCGGCGCCCCACAGTCCACACCATCACACGCCAGCGCCCCACAGCGCATGCCATTACACGCCGGCGCCCCACAGCCCACGCCGTTACACGCCGGTGTAAATGGAAAGTAACTGGGCTCCCAAGTGATAACCTGATAATGTGGAAGCCTCCTGGAGAGAAAAGCAGGTATAAGAAGTGGTCAGAGGAGATGGTAAAACAGTTAGGGAGATGGAACGGAGCGGACTGAATTGGCAAAGATTGTAATGAGTCAGTGGTGTTGGAGGGGGTCTTCGCCCAGCAGGGCCACTCAACAGACTGTCTCTGATTATAATTATGACTAACTCATTCGATTAGCAACGATATGCTAAACACTCTGTGATTGGTTATTTCAGGTCACATGACCAGGAGCTGACTGACCTGGTGATGAACGCCGCCAGTCTCAGTGACTCCGAGCTCGCTGATAAACGAGATGACCTGAAACGTAAACACAAGGTCAGTTCAAGGTCACCATTTTTCCACAATCATCCAACTGTGACTGAGTCTGTGAGATCGCAGTGTTGCGAGCTAACTCAATATCCATACTTAATAGTGACTCAGTACCAGCATTATACTGGCGCCTTTTACTAGAAAGTTTCCAAACCTCTACACCGAGAGCCCCGCCTGTTGCGAGTTGATTACTGCGTGACCGACTCAACTTTTATTAACCGCTTGAACTGAATGTTGTGTTGTTGTGTTCTCCCCAGATACTTTACTGTCAGTTGGTGTTCTCTCCAGATACTTAACTGTCAGCTGGTGTTCTCCCGAGATACCACTACTGTCACCTGGTGTTCTCCCCAGATGCTTTTACTGTCAGTTGGTGTTCTCCCCAGATACCTCTACTGTCAGCCGATGTTCTCCCCAGATACCCTTACTGTCAGCTGGTGTTCTCCCTAGATACATTTACTGTCGGCCTCAGTCGGGTTCGACCGTTTGAGCCTCATGCGCTGTGTCTCTCATTCACAGAAGCAGCTGTCGGAATTTGATGGGCTGACGGCTGATGTCATTGCTGTCGCTCGATCTGACGCGTCTCAGCAGCTCCGCATCAAGCAGACGTACGAAAAACTCCATCTCAAAGAGCTTCAACTAAAGGTAACACGTGACGCTGCGATGCTTCACAATCAGAGAGTCATAGATTGCTACCAAAATATAGTAGTCAATCCTTTTTACAAATGCGCGCGCGTTACAATAACTGGAAGAGGTAAAGCTCCAAATGTTATAACCCGTACATAAAGCCACAATACAGTCGTGTTTCTGTATGAACAAAATTCACTGTTCGGATCTCTCTTGGTAACAGTGTTCTTTAATGGTACTATGAAAGCGCTGGATTTTCCGTCGGATAGATTTTCCGTCGAATAGATTTTCCGTCGGATAGATTTTCCGTTGGATAGGTACAGCTTTTACTCGTCTTTGGCAGGAGCTGCATGATGCACTGAGGGATCTCTCGCCGGAACAGGCGCTGACCCGTCAGTATAACGAGGAGGCCGAGCGGGCTCGACAGGAAGCAGAGAAATACCGACAGTCGGTGATGGGTCAACTCGCCGAAAGACTGGAGACCGCCAAGCGAGCCAAGATGGAGGCCGCCCAGCGACGTAAACAGGAAATGGAGGAGGCAATGAGGTGAGGCCCTAACTCTCTCTATGGGGTAAACCATGGACCACTCATAGAGTAACCCTCTCTATAGAGCACGCCATGGACCACCCATAGTAACCTTCGCTATGGGGAACGCCATGGACCACCCATGAAGTAACCATGTCTATGGGGCAAACCACGCACCATCATGAAAACAGGCTATTGGCTTAACAATGCCACATAATGTAAAACAAGCTGACTGTGGATCATTTTATTAACAAGTCTTGTTAATCCACGTAAAATGAAATTAACCCAACCTCATCATCTCGAGTTCACACAGTCCACTCGGTCAGGCTGTAGAGATAACAAACAATGATTGAGTGTGAGAGTGGAGTTGTCCTCCCTCCCCTCTGTAGCTAAACATCCCTTGCTGCTTTCTCACAGAGAGTTGGAGAGGGAATTTGAGAAGGAGAGACGTCGGGAGGAAGAGAAGGAGGCGGAACGACAGCGAGAGAAACAGCGACTACATGAGGCCCAACTCAAGGTCGGTTAATATACTGGGTCAAGGTCAGTGTGTAACTGGGAAGTGGGTGTGTGAGTGGTAGAGGGGCTGGGTGACATAAGGCCTATTAGGCCTATTCTTCATATTCCGGTTGGTCATTGAGTGAATGTCTCGACTTCTGACTGGTCCATCAGTGGATACCCTCACCTCTGATTGGTCCATCTGTGGATACCCCACCTCTAATTGGTTCATATAGGAGCGGCAGCGTAAGGAGGCTGAGGAGATTGCCCAATCCGCTGGCACTGAGGAGGAGAAAGAACGTTTACTGAGAGAACACCATGAGAATGTAAAACGCCTTGAGGAGAACATGCAGGTAAGCAATTCTTCTGCTTCCGGTGTCAAGGCCATTCAGTGAAGGTCACACTTCTGGGAGAGTACAGCAGGAGGCTCGCTTTACTGTGATTCTGTAGTACAAGGGGAGTCACGTACGCAGGGCATTTACCAAAGGCTGGAAACTCATAGCAATCCAAAGTGAGCGCTGGTTTCACCTAGTCCGCGACTGACTGGGACTGTCCGCGACTGACTGACTGAGCCAGTCCTTATACGATGGTTAATGGAATCATTATTATTCCAATTCAGTAGCACAACTCTGCAGCATCTCTATCATTGTCGCATCTGTGTACTGGTTCACACGGCAGATTTGTCACATGCGGCCAAATTTTCATGAACCCTTAACCTATCCATCTGTCTGTGCTGCAGGCTGATTTCCAGGTAGGTTGTATCCCCGGATAGGTGATGTTTTGAAGCCCCGAGTGTATGGTTAGATAGGCCCTTATTCAGGAGTTTTCTTGTTATTGTCCAGTGTTGACTGAAATGTCACTTATTCAGCATGTGTGTGACCAAGGAGCGGTGAGGCTAACTACCTCGCTATAGCCTTACTAGGTGAAGAAAATGAGCTTCTAGACTCCGCATCTCTTCATCTCCATTCGATGTCATACCACATGAACTCTTCGCGCCACGATATGACTTGTTTTCTCATGGCTCTGGCATCGCCGCACATATTTCCTTCAGCTGCATGTCATTGTTTCTTCAATCAGTCGCTAGTTATGTCTGTCTTCATTAACCAAACGGATGTTTCATCCATACCAGCCAATCAGGCCACCCATAACATTTCTTTCTACCAATCGGCTAGCCCAATATAGCACCGATCATCCAATCAGATCCACCCTTTCATCGTCATCACCCAATCAGTCGCCTCGTCTTTTTTACCAGCGAGAGAATGAGAAGAGTGACGAGGCTCTTCGCGCCAAACTCGCCGCCAGACGCGAGCGCCGTGCTGCCAGTGAGAAAGCTCGACTCGCGCAGGAGCTTCAGATGAAAGCTGAGGACGAGACGCGACAGGAAGTGAAACATCGTGACCTCGATACACAGCCAACAGACGCGTGAGTAAACCTTTATTTCTATTTAGCTGGTTCACCAGACCATTTGATTCGATAGAGTCTTCGCCTGTACTCGAAGGTTCCATTGGGAGGACAGCTGTGGACATCACACGGTGGGTTGAATCATCATCCCAAGTAATAGAGAGGACAACTCCTTTGTTGAACATCTCGATCCCGGGTGAGGGGCTAGAGAAGAAGGGATAGGTCAGTCGTTAAAGCGCCGGGTCTACAATCGAGAGACACCGGATTCGAACCCAGGACTTGGCGGCCCTCGTTGTGAGTCGGAGCTCCTCATATTTATCCTAGCTCCTACCCCTCCAACAAGCTTCAGGCTTAGGAGGTCCGTTAAATAGGGTGACCAAGCTCCCGAGTAGAGTTTAAAATATAAGGCCCGCCCTCTCTGATTTTATGTCCTGTGTATTATTCGCCACTGATTCACCATACGATTAGAAATCAGTTTTTGGCACTTTCTCTCTTTTTTAGAACCGAGGTCAAGTTCCTGGATGTTGACGCCACCGTGACAACTCAAAGGTCTCTCCGGCCGACGACAGCGGGTCCAATGAAATCGCCAGCGGTGGAAACGGCAGCGTATTCAACCAATCAGAACCCGGCTCTCATCACCCCATCAGAGAAGGATTATGTATCGATGCTGATGGCCTCACCGATCTTCCAGCAGATCAGTGAACTACAGGAGATGCTGGACAAACAGACAGGCGTGTCATCACATGTTACTGGTAAGGGGAACGAACTGCCAATAATGTGTGATTTGCCTTATCGGCGGGGCGTTGGCAACCGAATCAAAACTTGTCAGCCCAATCTTATGTGTTAAGTGGAATGTTTCTCTGAAACTTCTGCTGTGTAACTTGTGTCTTTGTTATCCTGATCAGTTTCAGGGGCTGAAATTGTCCTATTACGCCATTAAATCAGTATTTTCCAATATTTGTACATCAAAAGGGGACTTTCTGCTTGCACCGGTGTGCCCCATAGATAGCAGTGGCGTGCAACCTATAGCGTTGAGCTGTTGCAAGACACCCATTAGATCCCACAACGAACTACCTGATCAACCAAGCAACCAACTAACTAACCAGTAACCGCTTATATATATCGTTATACTGTAGTGATGGGCTTATGCACCTATTACCTCTTATCTCTCCGTAGGCGGAGATTACTCCGTACCATACCTTGATGTCAAGGACGCCCAGTGGCGTCTGGACGGTGACCTTGTGCCGGTAGATATTCGGGATGTCTCTGGAGTTGAGTTCGTCGTGTATCGATTCGGAGTGTTTGTGGCCCAGCTGCTCGAGGAGACGCTCCGAGCGCCCCAGATCGCCATACTACTAGCTAGTAATCTACCGACTAACGATTATAAACGGAATGCCTACAGGTGGGTATAACTCCTAACAATAACCCGAAAAAATAATACACAAACTAAAAACCGTGCAGTAAATAACCCCGTAATAAACAATCCAATGCCAGTCACGAGAGCGTTCCTACTAGGAATCTTAGGGGCCTCAATTCCAATCTAAAAAATACAATTTTTACTCGGTTAAGGTCTATTTTTCAGCCATCGTCTGTCCTCGGGTTGGACATCAGCCTTCCTCCTCGCTGTCCACAGGTTGTGTGGTGCCATTAAGGGGAGATTGAGCTATTTTCTGCCACGCTGGCTAAGCACGGGCTGGTAGAGTGTGATCAACCCGGGAACATGTCTGCCATGGCCGGGAAGAGAACCCGAGCCACGGAGAGGACAGACAGTGAGCTACATTCGATCAGGGATATTCCCACTGAGCCATTTCAAGAAAATCTCCCAACTTATATGGATCTTGTCCAACGCTCTGTTTAAGAAACCCATTTAGGTGCCTCTCGAGTAATATTAGAGACCTTGTGCATGAGGGAATGACTCCAAAATTACTACCATTACGAGGGCTTTAGGGTCACGTGACCAGAAATGTCGTCTGCTTTGGAGTGAGTCGTCAAAATTTTATGAGAAAGGTGCTCATTTCTCGCCGGCTGGTACGACTTGTAATTAGCCCCATCTGTTGCCTATTCTTTTTACAGTTCCAGTGGATCACATATGATGTGTATCATCTTATCTACCATCCAAACGTGTTTATTGCTCAAGACCACTTCTGGATTAACTGTCAAATAGAGCTTAGTACAAGCCATTATGATGACTCATTCATATTTCATCCGGGGTGAAACAACTCCTGACTCCCATTCCACAACCCTTAGATAACTCAAATCCCGTAACCATAGTCGTTAAGAAGTCGCCCTCTCCTACACAAGGTCTGTTATATACTGTGGGAATAACTGCTAATTCTCTCCTCGCGCGTTCACTCTGATGGCGTCTGGCTATTGTAGGCATTCGTTTTACTACGAGCATTCTAGGAAGATTCTCTTTATACGTAAGGAGAGGTTGGAGAGTATAGGAGAGTTCGTGCTGGTAATACTCCACTGCCTCAGTCACATCGCTACAGGAGAAATGACGGACGACTCCCAACCAATGTTCCTGCGCTATTTCTATAAGGTAGGTTGTTGTTCCCATAGCTCATGGTCGGGTGGGAAAATGACTGTTAGAAAGTCTACTGGTAACTCGTAACTGACAAGGGACGCCACTCCTCTCCCTCACCGCGTTCACCTTTTCCAGCTCCATTAGGAGAGTCAGGTACCCAGTTACTGCTGGGAAAGCAGAGAGAGAGTTGTTGAAGATCTCACACACAAGCTGTGTTTTGGCTCCAGTATCTTCAGTGCCAGTGGCGATCACTCATCGCCATGAGCTGCGCCCCAGGGAGATGGAGGGGGGATGGAGGGAGGGATGGTATTACACCAATAGTTGGGTACTATCAGTTGTGCACTGTTTAAGGCCCCTGCAGCAATGACATAAGGTCTGTCGCTGGGAACCGGCCAATGGTGGATTTTTCATTCATCAATCGGTCTGTTTTTCTGTTAAAAAACTACGTACGACTCCTCCATTTTAAGGCGTGGGTCCTGTAGTCTTCTATGGAAATCGGTCCGTTTAGTGGTGCCTCTAAGCCTGAGGCTTACTCTAGTATCCTATGAGTCTGAACTAACCTGAGGAGCTCACACTCGCAACCCGGCAGAGCTTGGTTCTGTGATCGTTCAGTCCCCAACTGAGCACCCTAAGCACTTGACCTCCGCCATTTCTCATCGAATATTTGTCTCATTTTATTCACCGTTGTTTCAGGCTCTCAAAGTTGTATGCCAGGATATGTTCTTCTCGCGCTCTCGATCAGCACCGCACAATCTGAAAGAGAGGCTTGGCGATCGTTCGGCTCTCGAGTTCGCGTTCCGGCACGAATCGACTCCCGCCGCCAAGACGGACATCATGACTGAGCTAGTGGAGCTGAAAGTGGCTGCTGATAGCCTGAAACAGGTACATGTGCTTACTATGTCAGGGTCATGTGTGAAGGTCACAGGTGACTGCTGACTATAACAAGTACATACATGATAACGAAGACAGACTTCTCATTGCTTTTCATTGTCACGGTGACGGGGGCTAGTACTGAGGTGGTTAGCCGTTGCCATCCTCCAGTGACGGGGGCTAGTACGGAGTTGGTTAGCCGTTGCCATCCTCAGGTGACGGGGGCTAGTACGGAGTTGGTTAGCCGTAGCCATCCTCAGGTGACGGGGGCTAGTACTGAGGTGGTTAGCCGTTGCCATCCTCAGGTGACGGGGGCTAGTACGGAGTTGGTTACCCGTTGCCATCATCAGGTGACGGGGGCTAGTGCTGAGGTGGTTAACCGTTGCCATCCTCAGGTTCCTGGTTGGGGTTCAGTCAACTTAATCCAGCTGCTTACGAATCACCGCCCGGAACTCGCCAATCTTTGAGCACTCACAGTTTACCAATTCTATTGGGGGGGGCAAGCCATGTTCCATCCAGAACACAAACCGCTGGCTTGATGGTGCCATCAATGTAAACAAGAGGTCTCAACACGTGCCAAATTTCAGGAAACTGAAATGTGATATCGGCTGGTTCTGACTAAGCGCGGATTCGGGGCTGTTCTGACTAAGCGCGGATTCGGGGCTGATCTGACTAACCGCGGATTGGGGGCTGTTCTGACTAACCGCGGATTCGGGGCTGTTCTGACTAACCGCGGATTCGGGGCTGATCTGACTAACCGCGGATTGGGGGCTGTTCTGACTGAGCCCGGATTCTGTCGAGCTCTTTATGGGTAGTTTCCTTTTCATTCTGTGAGCTTCTCTCGTTTTCCAGAGCTCCGCGGATCGCGCAGCCGTTCAGGAAGCCGCACATCTTCGTGAACTGCTGACCAGTGACAGCGTAAAGTCACTCGGCAGCATTGAGTTGCGAGTGGATGACCTGACCGGACAGACCCCTGTCATTAGGAGGTGAGTCTCGTTATATCCTTCCAAAGTTCCATATTAGAGGTGAACTCTGGGTCCTTACGCCAACCCCTCCTCCCCCGAAAACCTATCCTCCCTACCCGAAACCCCCCTTATTAATTACTTCCCCTGTCATATAGCTCCGTCTGCTTTTATAGAGAGAAACCGAAGTCGGAGCCGAGTCTGGAGCTGAAAAGGTCAGCCATCTTGTCCCGCCAGATTCAGAGACTCGAAGAGAAATGCGACGAGATAAACAGCCAACTTATACAGGTCAGTGAGAGGTCAAGGTGACTTATGCAGGTCATTGAGAGGTCAAGGTGACTTATACAGGTCGGTGAGAGGTCAAGGTGACTTATACAGGTCATTGACAGATCCATACAGGTCCACAGTACGGACCGAATCACACATTAATTTCTATTTTTAGATACTGGAATCCCCACTCGAAAGCCAGGCAGCCAAACGGAGATTGGAGTTATCCCAGAATGCGGCTAAAATTGAGGCTGAGATCGGCCGTAAGAAAGCTGAACTGAAATCGCTGAAGAAATAAGCCGAGTTAACTTCAAATCGTTCTGACTAAATGTTACCATGACATTAACGTAATATACTACATAATATAATATATTGCTAAATCCGTGATGTTTTTATCCCGCCGTCCATAATATTATACTCAAGCATTCTACTGTCTCTATGTCTTACCACTTTCTGTGTCAAGGTCATTCTGAAACGATCAAGTTAATCTATTTTACTGGGTGGTAAGGATAGAGAGCAGCTTTACTTCTGCCTTCATATGACTATGATATCTCAGCTGGTCTGAGCATACCGGCTAACATTCCTCACCTAAAGCCGTCCATTTTTACTTTCTTTCATTCCTGTTTAACATAATGGTTGGTGATTTCTATGACTTCTTCCTGCTTCTTATATTTACACCAAATATAATATTTATATTATCTATCGGCTCGGTAGTGTATGGGAGTTATTATAAGCTGAATACTATCACTATCAGCTGTAAGCTATTATAAACTAAATACTATCGCTATCAGCTATAAGCTATCATAATTGTATGATTGCATAACGCAATTACCCCTCAACCTCTCTGCGTATGACAAGACAACTCCATTCTTAGTACGGTGGGCGCCCGGCCTGTGTAAGGGTGCACACTGTACCAGTATGTCACCGGTACAGTGGGCGCCCGGCCTGTGTAAGGGTGCACACTGTACCAGTATGTCACCGGTACAGTGGGCGCCCGGCCTGTGTAAGGGTGCACACTGTACCAGTATGTCACCGGTACAGTGGGCGCCCGGCCTGTGTAAGGGTGCACACTGTACCAGATTGTATAATGTATGGGAGACAAGTCCGCTTTTGGCTTACACCTCAACCTCTCCCTGTTGCATTTTCACCTTGTAAATCATCTTCTGCTCAGACCAGTTTAACGAAATCCCTCGCGTGAAGAATCCCATGCCATCACGCCATCCATTGTCGTCAGCTTTGCAAGATATGTTGGGCGTATAAAATATTGGTAATTTATAAATTAAACACGTCCGGACCAAAGGCAGCTAGTAGCCACTAGGCAGCTAGTTGCCACTAGGCAGCTAGTAGTCGTTAGGCGGCTAGTAGCCACTATAGGCAGTGATTGCTAGGCAGCTTTTTATCACTAGGCAGCTAGTAGTCATTAGGCAATGGTTACGGATGGAGGCTCTGTCGGTCTCAATGAGAGACCATAATGCAGCTTCTATAATTCTTCTTCGTATCTCCAGGACAGAGTGGCTGTCAGGAGTGGTGCAGGTACCCCGCAGGTGCCCTGAACAGCTGTCAGGAGTGGTGCAGGTACCCCGCAGGTGCCCTGAACAGCTGTCAGGAGTGGTGCAGAAATTGGTCTATTGAGTTTCTCACTCAGGATTTCCCAGGATGCGTCATTAGGAGACCCTCTGCTTGTACCCACATGCCCCATAGAGGTGGTAACTCTATGGGAGAATCTCCTTCATTTAACATTGGGTTCCAAAACTGACAAAAGTGTTGTAAAAATATGAAGTTTATGCCGAACTGGGGACTCTGGGTCCAAAACCCAATACGCTACCCCCTAGGCTATCGCTTCACCTCAGGTTTTATCATTAGGCTTTTATGCCTCACGCATGATGGAAGCCGACTCTGATCTTGGCCAATTCTTCTCTACCAGAGGACCCGCTGTGAGTCAGTGTTACTACGCTTATACGCGGAGGCGTACCGAATAAACCCTTCTCTACCAGAGGACCCGCTGTGAGTCAGTGTTGCTACGCTTATACGCGGAGATGTACCGAATAAATCCTTCGACGGATATTCATGCATGCGTGGAAGATCAATAGAAAATTTGTTGACCCTATAGACTGAATCAAGGTTATTTGTTCACTGTTTGTCTCAAATTATTTTGTTTCCAGG
>Ga0224501_10005085_pt1 | contig 10375 bp, 6 predicted proteins | sample SF_Oct11_sed_USG_4_FD_169105 | JGI IMG/M metagenome (GOLD analysis project Ga0224501, IMG submission 169105) | Sediment microbial communities from San Francisco Bay, California, United States - SF_Oct11_sed_USGS_8_1 | ecosystem: Environmental > Aquatic > Marine > Sediment | place: USA...
TGTGCTAACGACGCATCAAGTCAACTCGGTGTCCTGCATAGAATCTCTTGTGCTAATGACGCATCAAGTCAACTCGGTGTCCTGCATAGAATCTCTTGTGCTAACGACGCATCAAGTCAACTCGGTGTCCTGCATAGAATCTCTTGTGCTAACGACGCAGAGCAGAGCATTTCGGCTGGCTTAGGAAAGTTTAGTCCACTAGAAAGCAGTACTAAGCTTTCAGGAGATTAATGCTCAAGTATTTATAGTGCTAATAGTTGTTCATTGGATGGCAGGTCACTACATGAACAAGCTGGAACAGTATGGTCTGGGGTAAGGTGAGTTATTTGTGTATTGTATTTGCTGACTTGATATTCCTCCCACAGGACTGACCTAGCAAAATAATACACAGCTTAAGTACACTTTTTCTTAGCTATTATTATGTAATGTGAAAGTTGTGATGTAAACTAAGAAACACAATACAGAAAGTTTCAGTCCTGCAAAGGTGAGGGTTGTCGAAAAAAACCGGTTCCATCTCTAAGCCAAGCGTGATCTTTACTGGTATAACCCAGTATAACTGGTATAGGTAACCAGTCATACCTATAGAGAACCAGCCGATTTGTAAACATAGAACTTCATGACTGTCTGTAATGAACCCACACATCTATTCCGTGATTGGATCTCCGGACTAGACAGTGACTGGATTAGACTCTTTTGAATAAGAGGCTGCACAGTTTGTCGTTATACAACGACGAATCGCTAACAGAAGATTAACTGTAACCCAATGCCACCGATGGGTTTTTATAAATACGCTCCAGTAATGAAGGCGTATATTTCAAACACTGGCTCGGAGCAGTTCTTGTCTAGTTATAGATTTGACCACATGCTTTCTACTCCATTATTGGTAAGCTATCTTAGGATCCACATTCATTTCATATGTAAATTTCTCTTCTACTGGCTATACTAGGGTCACAGGCGGAAACTCAGGGAAGTCTGCATCATTTGAGTTTAGCATAGTTTTATGACTGGATGCCCTTTCTGCCCTTCTCCTTCACCCAGAGTTGGGACTCGTATACTGAGTTGTGCTAGCTAGTACATCTAGTGTTGCGGAATGACTGGTTTTATTTTACTACTTTAACAATGCAGTCAGACAGATACTTCTCACACAGAATTATTAGCGAGTTACCTAACTCAACCGATCTTTAGAAACTCCAAAATTACGGCTTCTCTGTTTTTAGGGAGCAGAAGAATCCGTTTATTTCTCTGAAGTCATGGTTGATCATGCAACAATTCACAGCATTATGGATGCGAAGCGAAACATGAGTTCGCCCAACAATTCCACCTCAAATATTGCCAACGCTAACTATGTAAATGGTTGTAATCGTAACGAGACTATGAAGCTGATCTCACTGAATATCTCCGGGCAGATGTTTAAAATATCAGAAGGATTAGCGCAGAAATGCCCTACCAGCCGCTTCGCCCACATACATAATGATGTGGGAAACTTTGTACACGATATTGGCGCTTACTTTTACGACCGTGACCCAGCGCTGTTTACGATCGTATTGAACGTTCTCCGTTATGACGCCCTGTCTATTCCTAGTAATGTCGCAGAGGAGATGGTTCATAAGGAGTTAGAGTTTTGGCGCATGGATGTTGATCCTTCCAGTCTGCCCCAACTCGATGAGACCAGGAAGCTGGATGAGGAGTTCGACTGGCTAGAAGGTCGTATCCCTCCCCCGTCCTCGTATAGTTCTCGATGGTCAGTGTTTCAGTATAATTTCTGGTGGTTTTTGATGGATCCTGCTGGGCCGTACACCAAGTACCGACGTGCCGCTGTCGCCTACGCGATGGTTGGTATAACGCTGACTGTGGCTTATATGGTGCTGTTTGGTCTAAGTACGAGCGCACATTACAGATACTCAGATGGTGAAGGAAGTGATTCCCCTTCCGGCAATCGATCGATTGGCACCAATATAACATTATCGCCACTAGACAATCCACAAATGCCTCGCTGCAGCACGAAAGCAGCTTGTTTCCTCGCCACAGATCTTGACCCATTCATTGCGGACAGTTTGACTATCCTGATGGTTTATTTTACTCTGGAGAGTTTAATAAAATTCTCCGTCTGTCCTCGAAAGAGGAATTACGTTAAATCAGTCATAAACTGGGTGGATATAACTGTCAGCATCTTTGCTCTCTGCTCGTTCATCTACCAGACTGTGAATGAACACGCCATCGAATATCGCCCTAGTCAAGCTCTGATGTTAGGGGTTATCGTGATTCAAGCTCTGCAAGTACTCCGAATCTTTCGAATATTCCAGGTAAATTGAACCTACATATAAATGCTGCCGTAATTATAGGAAAGCACAGACCCAAGAAAAATGTCATTGGTGGGTGAAATCTGCATAACTGGATAGGTGCAATCGTGGCATACTCTGCTCGCTGCCATTTCACTGTTTATAATGCAAGACTCGTTAGAAATTCTCAGTGAAAAGGGTTGTAGTCCTGAGGCATCAAGTTGAAGCTCACCAGGGGCTGCAAATCGTTGAATTTTCAATTTTATTCATTGTACTGAATTGGTCTGACCCATAGACATATAATAATGTCATTCATAGCCTAATAATAATAGAATACCGTGGGGATAGGGGAATAGCTCAATGTTGGAGCGTTTGGCTCGCTACTGAGAGAACCCGGGTTCAAATCTCACTTACCCTGTGAGTGTGAGCTCAATGCAAAAACAGCAAGTCTTGCTATAAGGTGGAATGCTGATACTGACCCATTAGTAATGCTCCAATGCTGCAGTATATCTACAACCCGAAGACGTCATAAGAGAGAAAAATACGACATATCATAGTATTGTATTATATTTTTTATAGGTCAATGGTAGTCTATTGCAACTATAAAAGTTGCAGACAATGAAATCTGCATGGTGCCTTCATGCAGTAACATTTAATGATTTTTTATTTGAGCATTGCCCGTTTTAATATAAAAGTTCGCGATCAATTTGAACACAAACCGTGCATGTCTCATAACACAAGACACTGATTAAGGAACCAATGATGGGGTTTCTATCCTGTTTTTAACCCACGTGTCTGAGGGAATTTCTATTCACTTGTCACGTGATATTGATTGATAAATGACTGCGCATAATCTTGGTCACATTTTGGTCGTTTTCTCTTATTGTCATTGCCTGCCTGTGAGCTCCACTGCAGGACGTAGTCCTCCTCCAAGGTCAGCCACTTTTCCCTGGGCTTTTGCCATTTCCGCTCAGTTTCTCTCTTCCCTAGTTGTTTGTTCTGACCTTATTTTCTTACGTCTTTCTGTTGTCTGATTTTTCTGGATTGAATTTTTATATCTCTGCATTTTCCTGCTTACAGTATGCAGTTTTGATAGACGGTCTGGCTGTGATGATTCTGACCCTGAAAGCAAGTCTTCAGGAGTTAATTCTCCTGGTCACCTATCTACTCATGGGCATGTTCGTATTTGCTACGGCAGTAACGTTTGTGGAGTTCACTGCCCCTGTCGGCGTAGGAATACCCGACTGTTTATACGGTAGGTCAGCTTAACATCTATCTAATTAATACCATATACACGTTTATTTATCTTCCCGTGCGTATAACTGTGGCTAATGCGATGCACCATACGTAGACTACATGGATAATACACGGCTCGAAAGGTCAAGTATTGGCTAGCTGAAATACTGGCCTGAAAATATTTATTTGGCATAGCCGCTAGGTATCCAAATGCAAAATTGATCAAGATGCATTATGGTAGGCAGCTAGATTGTGAAGGGCCGGGCTGCTAAGATAAAAAGTGATAATTGAAACAGTTGCTAGGTATTCATATACACCCTTGGGCCTTGGTGCATGCATTTCTTCATTTCAATTCATGTTAAAAGCGAAGTGCCAATTTGGTAGATATCTGTACATTCTTCATTAAAATCTTTGTTACAATCGATATACGGAGAGCTTTGTAGTGTGTAAACACACTTCGTAAAATGACATTAATATTAGTCAGTTATTGGCATTTAAAAATCTAATTCTCCGCTAAAGAGTAGGATTGGAGTGGCTGAAAAGGCTCGCAACTCGTGGTCGCCAAGCTAACTCGGTCTGATTGTTTTCAGGATACTGGTGGGCTTTCATCACCATGACGACTGTGGGATATGGAGATTACCACCCTGAGACTACTGGCGGTTATATCATAGGTATTCTCTGCGCTACAACCGGAATCATCCTCACAGCACTGCCCGTAGCAGTGATAGGCAGTAACTTTAACCTCTACTGGGAACATAACAAGAAAAGAAAGCGAGCGCAGAGCAAAGGCATCTACCGAGGATCGCCGGACACTCTGGTGAAGCAAAGGCGGGGAAGCTCAACTATTCCACAACTGCGCAATGTCCATGTGACACCAATCTCTATATAATTCTGATTGAATCCTTGGTGTTGACTCTTCCTTATATGGCATATTGTCATCAGTTAGTTGGTTTTTTCACCCGTCCCTGTTTCTGCTACATGAATTAGAGTCCAGGTTTTGTGGGTTTGGTTTTATTCGCATGCATTTTTACAACGTATACATGCTAATATAGAATTTAATAATCATGAAGATACAATGTGTACAAAAATTGCACGCCTTTCGAAAATATAACAATTCCGCGAATCTTGGAATAGACACACCAGCTGGCGATAAATATGAAAAAATAGTTCATTGATACGCTATCGACTTTTATAGAATTGAATTTAGCATTACATAACGACTTGACAAAAATAAGGATATATAGATATCACAAGGTACCACAGGTAAACGATGCATGCGGGGTGAGGCATGCATCAATATAAAGTAAACTAAACAGGGAAGAGCGGTTTGTAGCATAGATATTATCCGAGGACTCGTATAGTGAATGGCAAGGTTTCTAAGACCCGTGAAATGTGGGAAGGTTTGCACCTCAAAAAATGTGTCAACTGACAACTAGTCAATACAAAATATTCATCACTACGTCATATAACACGCGCGTCTAAGGTAAGACTAGCAATCATACTGCCCAAATCCATTCTCCTTGGATAGCAGGGGGGTGAGGAGGGGAGCGGTGGAGTTACTAGATTCATCTGCATCGCTACACGCCACCGAAATACACGTCGGCTGATCCTGTACGGACAGCAAACGCCCGACACATCGATGATCATTGGCTCGTGAGTGGAGGTCACTGCATGACCTTCTATCACATTGCCTCTCATCCGTTCTCAGTCGATGCGGGTGAGATGGTAGCTTGAATTCACAGCAGAATACATCATCGCATTGATGCCTACAGGCAGAAGGAAGGATTCACTTAATAATTCTTGAGGTTCCTACATTCAGCCAATTTTCAAGCCCGGCATGAATAATAATAACACCCAGCTATCACAATGTCGGAATGTTAGGTGTGCTGAGCCTATAAACACATCTGCTGAGCCTGTACAACGGTCTTTTGGATAAGTTCTACATTTATCATGAAGGTATGGAAAGATAGGGCAGGGGGACTGCACCCAAAGTGACGATAATATCAGTGACATTCGTGTTGATATAAAATCAGTACCTCCCATCCAACGTGAAGTGAAATGATGAGGTGGGACCGACGCTGTGGCTGGGTGAAGGCATAGACAGACTCGTCTGGTAGGCCACACAGTTTGTAGCTACATTTACATCAACGAATGAGTGTGAGGATTTCCGTTTGTTTTTCTGTCGATTGGAGATATCGGAGAGATTTCTATGCCGGGTTGGCATTGCTGTAAATACGAGAAAACGGGTTATGATCACTCGTGCTGGACTGTGTAGAGTGCATGAATAATATATTAGTTTTGAATAAAACATCAGATAGAAACATGATCTCTTGGCATATTTGCATACATCAAATAATAATCAACGACTACAAATAAGATCTTCCGTTCGCTAGAGACAGACAAGAATCCGAATGGGATTAGTTAAAGCCAGAGACACTAGTTACATGTTCAGTCAGTGGACAAAGGGGATAGATATTTTCAAACGAGGGAGCATTCATTGGTCGCCCCAGAACAACCTTGCGGCTTAGGAGGTTCACTAAACAGCACTATTATTTATATTATGACTTTATTGCCATTCTCTTCTTCGAGTGCTTAATGAGCTAGAATATGTGTGAAGAGCTCACACTCACAAGGAGAGACCATCATGGCCGGGATTTTAACCCGACATTTGTGCGGAAGCAGGCCCAGGGCTCTACCACCGAGCTTTCTCCCCAGTGAGATCCTGCCTACGGCTCTACCACTCACTGAGTTACCCTGCTGTTATACCCAATGATACCTACCATCAGACACAGAGGTAGCAGATGTTGACGCTCTGGTAAGTGGCTTTTTTGTTATGGTATTGGATTTCAGAGGCGCCGGAGATAAATCTAGCTCCGCTGAATCGAACTCCCGAATCGTCGCAAATGTGGGACTAGCTAGCAACGGTTGTATCATGTTTGGGTTTTGGTTGAGCAGGACGCTGACTTCGGCAGCGCTGGGCCGTCTGATGGAGTTAGTCTGCCAGCAGGCGAGTAACAGTGTCTTCCTGAAATACAAACTGTGAGTGAGGTGGTGGTCTATATTGAGTTGGGATCATTTTGCTGATATCATCGAACTATCCGCTATAACTCGATGGGTCGCACTAATAAATAAGACGTGCATCTACCAAAAGCTCATGCGCATGTACCAGATTGTAAACAATCACAAAGCCCTAAAAACGCCTATTCCCATTCAGGTTATACCAAAGTTTCGAATTTCAGTAATACAGAACGCCTGTTAGAGCCATTTTGTAACAGTAACTGAGGTGGGGCGCTACTTCTCTTTCGTATTGCCTTCACCTCACTCCCCTGAAGAGAGTCGGGTACCCATTCACTGCTGAATACCCCACAGTCTTGAATCCGGGACCTTGAGTGCCAATGATGAGCGCTCGAATTACTGGCACCTCACTCAGTACGACATCAGGTGTTGACTCACAGTTCATCTGTTGTTTCCTCGGGCAGGGTCAGTTTTCGTCCTGCCTTCAGCCAGTCTAACACTTCAGCATTTGATAGCATCTGGTATGGGAAGCTACCAAACGTAACAATCTCATAGAGTAACACTCCGTAACTCCACATGTCTGTCTTATAGGTAAACACGCCATCTTCCAGACTTTCTGGGGCCATCCATCGTACGGGCAGCTTGCCTGGAGATGAATAGAATGACTTGTAACAGATCAGTTCGATTACAGGGGTTACTGTATTGTCAGCCGGTTTTCATCCAGTGGCTTTTCATAGGTTTGACACTTTTAGAAGCAGAGGCGGTGATGTTTGTCGCTCAGATACTCATACAAATCATCCCGAGTGCTATATGTCTCAACTCAAGGCAATCCAAACCGGAAATACTTGAACGGAGATGCACGCCGTAGGTGGACTGACACGTAGGTGAACTGACACGCGCATTACAATGAATGTGAATATCAATTTTTAAACAAAAGGAGCTACCGAGGCAACGGTTACCGAGGCAACGACTGCTCCCTCAAACTCTGGTGTTCCTTCTACCGACATTTACCATGAAAGAGCCAGGACAGACCATAGAACAACCTCCTCACCTTTCCTAGTAAATCTATAATAGCCATGATCATAGACGGGTCGTGTCATCCCAAAGTCACCAATTTTTACAGTCCTATCGGTAGAGATGAGACAATTCCTACAGGCGATATCTCTATGCACATATTCACGTGCATGTAGATAATTCAAACCCTCAATTACATCGATAGCCATCTTAGTGAGGCTCTCCGCGGAAATGTCCTGTGCCTCCTTAGTGTCCATGCCAACGAGCTCGCGGCGGGAGAGTAGATAGGTCCTCAAATCACCTGTGAAAACATCATTTGTTGTGACATTATATGAAATGATGCATTTATAATATGATACATGCATAATATGAAATGATACATGGTACAAACATATGATATATGACACAAATTGGTGTGATAATGTTATGATAGGACACATGTGACACGGTAGGGCGACATATGTGGTCGTTTTGTATAGTAAATTAGCAGATTTGTAACGCGGCTGATATACCATAGTTGCCATGTAAAAAAATGGTAAATCCAGCTGGAGGACAGCTTCAGCGCGTTATCCTGAATAATCTTGACAAAACAGTTTCAGTTGACCCAAGACAAAAATAAATTGGGCTAGATTCTAGATTTGTCTGCCATGAAACACTTTATTTTAATGGGAGTGCTAGAAAGTCTTGGATGTGGTTTTATAGCCAGAAGGTATTGACAGGTGTGTTGATGGAGCGTTGAAATTAAATTCTGTGGGCCAATTACAGACCATAATAACACTTGGCCAATAATTACCAAACAGCATAAATTCCATGATGGCGTAAGCAGGCTCCCCTCGGGTGGTCACACCTAACAGCTTCACGATATTCTCATGATCGAATCTCTTCATAATATCCGCCTCACTCAGGAAATCAAGCTACAAACAAGTGTAATGCAACAGAATTACATTCAAATATAGAAAAACTGAAAAGCTCGGGCGAGATCATGGGTTGAGTTTCGTCGACCTCATACTGCTGCAACAGATATGGAGTTATAGGGGAGGACACCTCTATACCCAGACCTATCTATGATATATAATGAATTATATGGGTTAGTTGATTTCACTATAATAAATATATAATATAAGAATAACATAATGAATTGACAAGTAGAAATGAAAGTAAAACTAACACTAGTAGCTACGTGGTTCTCGAAAGCCATTGGCAGACTTAAAACTGGTATCGAGTGACCACGAACACAACAGTCACCAGTTAACTGCCGACAGACACCCAGTCCGTTCAATCTCTACAACTGACCACCTCCTGAAGAAAACTTTGATAAAAACAGAGAATAAAGAATTTGTATTTATTGCATGTTTTTGATTTGTTTCAGTGCACAGTACCTTTTCATCCTCCGTGGATCCCACTTTCAGTGTCTTGACAGCGATACCAATCCATGAGTCATTGATAAAAGCTTCACCACCATAGACAGTACCAAATGCCCCTTCACCAAGCTTTCTGTAACCAGAGTATCACCAAATGTAATTGATGCCATGTGATGGAGATCATTGGTGAATAACTACATTGCTGATTAAATGCTTCGTCTTGTAGCACAACGATTCACACTCAGTCAACGGGTAAACTTCTGCTATGATATGCCAATCCTGCCCAAAGCAGCGGCAGGAAACAAGCGGATAGTGTCGCCAACCTGTTAAGTACGATACGATCTCTAGGTATCTCCCAGTCATCCAGACTGTACATCTGAGGCCAACCGTCTTTTAGACGAGCAATCTTCATGGCCATCTCAGCTCGGTATCTGTAAATAGATGTTACTGTCTGAGTCATGGGGTCTTGGCAGGACCGAAATCACTGTATTCATCGTGGAGATCCATACATAACTCAATAATAATCGCAAATGGTAAATTTGGAATGACTGAAGAAATTCTCGAAATGCGAAAATTGCTTAACTCGAAAGCAGAAAGATGAGCCTTCTCTGGGTCTAGTTTTTCAAAAGAATCCCAAATTACCAAGACAGATTTGGTGGATGATAGGATTATGCGTTGCTGGAGGAGTGCCAATAATATCTGTGAAGAGAGCCAAGCTGATCTCCAGCGATCTACCAAGCTGGATATCACAGGGGTGAACTCAGTGAAATGAAGCTTACATATCTATGACCAACATGACTCGTACCAGCATTATTTACGTACTGCCCGACCACAAACCTTTGATCGCGTCTCCTAAATATCAGTACGATTATAATCACAGAGAGGATGATGACGAGAATAGCTCCGAGTACAGTGGCCATAAGAATAGCGTAATCACATGATACACCGCCAAACAGTCTCTGTAAGCTTTCCCATCGACACTCAACCCCGGGGTCTAAAAGGTAAAAATGGATATGGTTAGTGGCTAGCAAGATGCCATAGGTAGTGTCAGTTCCTAACATATGTGTAATCCCATAGGAAGAACATATAGAATAATGTTTTAACGAGGTCCCAATTTAAAGATTGCACAGTACTAGAATAAATTTCTGGTTTATAAACTCAATATATTTATTTGAATTGATAATCATAGAAATGAGGCTACATCAGATGGTGTGAAGAACTGTGACCTCTGTCACGTATGGGAGCCAATGGTGTCCTAGAGCTGGCTGCCATACAGTTGGTTTTTTTACAACTCGGTTAACTTACCCGGTGGGTCTTTCTCAGGTGGATGTACACCGGGTATATTACTCCCCAGCCAGTTAATCTTTGACTTGTCAATCTTCAGTTCGGCCGCGTGCGTCCTGTTTATGCTAGTGTCAGGTGTCCAAACGCCGATGATTTTCTACAAATGTCCATCGGGGGTTCATAGAA
>Ga0224501_10005086_pt1 | contig 10375 bp, 7 predicted proteins | sample SF_Oct11_sed_USG_4_FD_169105 | JGI IMG/M metagenome (GOLD analysis project Ga0224501, IMG submission 169105) | Sediment microbial communities from San Francisco Bay, California, United States - SF_Oct11_sed_USGS_8_1 | ecosystem: Environmental > Aquatic > Marine > Sediment | place: USA...
TATTGCCCGTGCGAACTATTTCCGGTCCGGACGCCACATTTCTTCTATTCGCGAACAACAATTTGAATTGAAAAATGAATCCTCACGACCTTTCATACCTTATTTGGCCCATCATGCTTCCGATTCTTGCTGCCAGTGTAGCTATGACCAGGAATAATGCCATTTTACGGGCGGCACAAGCATCACCTGAGACTGAGGGCAGACCGAGAAGGTTTAAACGGCAAGATAAGCAACAACCCGTAGACGTAGTCGAACTTTTGACTTTGAGTTTGACTTTGACCAATCCAATGAATGACTTGAGTTTCAGTTTTACTAGCTTGAGTTTATACTATTGGTCGCTCATAATCCTATTCGAATTCGACCTACTCCTGGTATTCACATGAGTAATGAAGTCAACCCAGTTCAGGCAATATCAATGAGTCAATCGTGCGACTGCGATTCAGTCTTCAGTTCCACTTTCATCAGCCCGCGCTTTTCAACTCCGTCTGACTGACTCAGTCACTGTGAATGTCAGTAGGTGAGTTCAGCATTCCAAAGCTGAACTTGTGACAGGATGGACTACAAAGTTGATGTTTCAGTCAGGTCCTAGGTGACTCTGGCATTACATTTACTACCTTTCCGTATACTACCACTAGTCTATTGTAATGTATGGCCCCAGCCCTCCATAGCTTCTTGTTGCAGTGGGAGCTGCTGCTGTTGTTGCAGTGGGAGCTGCTGCTGTTGTTGCAGTGGGAGCTGCTGCTGTTGTTGCAGTGGGAGCTGCTGTTGTTGTTGCAATGGGAACTGCTGCTGTTGTTGCAGTGGCAACTGCTGCTGTTGTTGCAGTGGGAACTGCTGCTGTTGTTACAGTTGGAACTAAATTTGTTGCCGCCGCTCTTCAGCCTCCAAACGGCGTATTTTAGCCGTCATGTATGCCATATTCATATTCACGCTCCGTTCCATCAAATCCCCCATTCTATCTAATCGCACAAATGCGCCCGCGATTAGCTCTCCTGTCTGACATTTCCCTCTTGTAACTGCTCGCTAAGCAGCTGAGATACGCTGTGGACTGCAACAACAACAAATTAGTTGTAAGAAGCTGTGCAAATTGGTGCTCCAGATCAGCACTAAACAGTTTGCACAGTCAATCATACAAATGGTACACGCACAACATATCAATTACCTGATCACGATTTCTGTACCGTTGGTTAGTGATAGATAAGAATCCATGGTTTGAATGAAGACAATGCAGGACAGGGGTCAGATCATCATGCACCTGTAGAGCAATAGGGAGTATATAGGGTGGTCTCATGCAGGTAGTTAGTTGTAAATTAATAAACAAAAACTAGGGAGGTTCTAGCTAGCTGGCTACTCACATGATAAACCAGATGCCGCTTGGCTCGGGGGCCGCAGAGGAGTCTCCGGCACCCCTTCCGGTGGAGGGTTGCCCGGTTCAATTGCTGTCCCTGGCCGGTTACTGGCCCGTTGAGTCAGTATTGGCAGCAGCCTTTCCACCCAGGGGCCACTGAGACCAGATGCCACGAGTTCACTATCTATTCCTACAAAGATTATTTGTGCTCTTAATTCAGACCAAGAACGAGGAAAAAACAGATCTTCAGCTTTTACTACCCAACATAAAATGACATGTGGATACATGTACGTACCAGTCTGCGTTCTCTGGGTTCGTATTACCCGGTTTATATCTGCCACTGTTTGTTTTTGTTTATTCCTCGCTTGTGCTATCGATGGCTGAAAGCCCTCATGTCTGAAATACACAGAAAACATGAACATGGTTACCACTCTGACAAATAAACTCTCACTACTCAGAACACTACTCATAAAATAAGAAATTATTTACAGGCCTTTCGGTGATGCTCCACCCACAAAACCGCTCAAGTGTTCTCTAAATGGAAAGGGGTGCAATAGCTTCGAATAGCCAGCAAATAAATGTGGGTTTAATCTGACCATTTCAGCAGACCAGATTTTCTCACCTTCTACTCAGTTCATTGAGTATATCCCTGTATATGTGCTCATTAGGCTGGGATGAGGACCCAATGAGCAGCACACTCGTGTACGACTCAACATCCAGGATGATGTTAATCATATCTTAAAGGGCCCCGGGAGGCCATACAAGACGATGTCTTGTGCCTACAAAATGAAGTGAAGTTATGCCACGGAAGTAGTCGTAATACCAGTAGTAGGTGAAAATAACTCAGCTGCGGTCATGCCATGGGAATTTCAAACGTACCACGCACACCACTCTGTGGCAAGGGGCTCCTGCTGCAACTTCTGCTTCTAGAATTCTAGAATGTAAAAATATCAACAGTCGTTATCATGCATGGCTAAATACAGGCACTGAAACTGAACTATAGCAAATACTGCAGTAGTAACGGTACACATTACCACGGTAAACGGGAATTGCCTTTTAGTAGTAAGTAGGACTAGTAGTAACAGTAGCCGGTGAGTGTGGCTGCAGTAACCGGTTGAGTGACCCCAAACAAATATGGTCAAAAAACACGGGAACCAGACGATTCATAAATGTAACTAGTGGCACTATACACTCACAAAATCAGTAGGACATGAGCTTTAGCCTATGACAGCGAACGTTAAACGATTACTCAGACCAATTTCGGACTCATAGTAGTAACGCAAGTAGTATTATAGTAGATTGTGGCTGCAGTAACTGGGTGAGTGAGCCCGAACAAACAAGGTTCAGAGTTGCTAACAAGTAACTGATGACTCTATAAACTCACAAAACCAGTGGGACATGAACTCTCGTCGATAACAGTGAACGGTAAACTATTACTCAAACAAATTTTGGACCCATACCTGATTTGGATCATCTATCGTGCAACAAATTACTACAAACAATGGTTGCGCTGGCAACAGTCATCACGTGTTTAATGACGTCACTAGGCGGGAAGAACGAATAGCCCTGAAAGACCGTTCTTTGACCGTGCTGAAAGCACGATCAAAAATCGTTCTTCGAGAGCTTAGAAAAAACGTCCATAAGCGAGATCAATCGGCGGCAATGCTGACTCCAAATTATCTTTTCATATTTTGTATTCTCATCAAAAATTCACAGAAGATGGCTTAAATCATAAATATATTGTATATTGAGTGAATTCTCGGACAAATTTCTAAAACAGCAGAAACAACTTCACTTTCTGCTTAGGTCACACGGAGTCAGCAACTTGACTACCAGATCCGTGTTTAGAACTGGGCAAAACCGCCAGGCATTACTAAGCTCCGCCAACCACCGTATTGTGTCATACAGTATCAGGCATTTGAGGCAGCAGGTTTTAAGCAAAATATGAGATCAAGAGCACATTGTGAGACCATGTTTTTCAGTTCACTTACACTTTAAGTTACTATTTTTCGTCTTTGTCAAAAGCGGTAATCGCTATCGCTATAATCTATGCTGAGTTGCGTCCATTCAAACCGATGGACATAACTGTGAAGGTATATCTACTAATGACCATGGCCTAACCCTTTTAACAGTTATAGTTTTCTTGCCCTGGATCCCGTATCTTATTTCCCATTTTATTCACAAACAGCAACATGAGCAACTCGTGTTGGTTCAACATATGTGTGAATCAAATGTTTTTCTTCCCAGATTTTATTCCAATTATTCCTTCTTCGTGCATGGAGGAGTTGATAAACCTGGAGAAGAGAGTCAACCTGTCGTCGGCCAGCAAGTGAGTCAATACTCTATGTTCCTGGATGTTTCGGTTTAGGGGACACTTTTCTTGCTCTCCATTTGAGATTTCTCCCTTCATCTTCGCCAAGAAGATATGTTCAATCATTAAAGTCGATTGTCATTCCTTTTAACTAATACTATGTGTGATTTATCTTTTACAGAAAATTCATGAGCGGATCATGGCATTGAATTTCGATGATTGTCATGCTAAGATTCGCCAGGTGGACAGTCAGATCACCATAAATAACGCTGTCGTTGTACAGGTAAGTGCTACATAGATATCTAGACTGTAGTAGTTCAATTGATGTGACTGAGAGTTTTTGATTTAAAGGTTGGATGACGAGGCAAATTTCCTGTATTAAAGGTTGTATGACGAGGCAATCCTTTTTGGCTGATCAGAATCACCATGTCTCCAAACCTACCTGAGTTGAATTACAGTGCAATAGGCACAGCAAAAGTGCCTTTAAATCTGTGCTAAAGAGGGCAAAATTGGCACCATCTGAAAAACGTTTTTAAAAAGGCGGAGCCTAATCGGCCATTTATATGGCGTATAATATCGCAAGTTTGATGACTAGTCAATGGCCAGGCACTCAAAGTTGATCATTTTCTACCTGATTTTACAGAGAGTGTCCCAATATTTGGGCCACCTCATAACCACTGACACATTCCTAAGGTTGTACACAAGCGCTGAGAATGGGTCTAGAGTGGCAGCACAATCTTCAGGTCTGTCAAAACAAGCGTGAAGAGAGCCACGTTTGGCCACTATTGCCCGGGAATCCCAGGAAATGCACGCGACCTGCTACAACGATTATGCTAAAGGGTAGAGTTGACGCCATGGCCTCAACTGGTAGAAAACCATACATATTACAGCGTCAGACAGCCACTTTGAATAGGACTAGATTGCAAACATACTGCTGGTCTGTTTACGCAATAAAAGCAGTTATCTGGCTATTAGTAACGAACATAAACTAAGACTGAAAGACCGTTTTCGAAAGAGGTAAGTAAATTCACTCGGTCACCGAGTTAGTATCACTCATTTTAATTGCAAGGTAGACTAAGAGTTAGGACTAGCTAAACGCATTGAATTCATAGGTATTTGTTTTCATTTTTGAGCCCATTTCACGCTTATAGTTCGATCCCAGTAGTCAGAAGTGTGATAAAGTTGTAGAAGTTGGACTCTGGTTACCCATCGTTCAGGCGCGCATATGTAATAACGTGGACCCGCTGTGATGTCTTTTGCGACAATTTATGTCACGCGGGAAAATTTCAACTGAATGAAAGTTCATTAGATAATTCCAAGATTTAATCGTATTTTTCACTACATCGCCTGCTCAGTATAAACTTTTATTCGACTCAGGTAGGTTTTGAGACACACTGATTCTGATCTGCCAAAAAAAATTTGCCTCATCTAACCTTTAACAGCTGAGCATCAATTCGATATTTTGAGTAGCCAGGGTTATTTAGCCTGCATCCCAGCTCTGCGACCTACAAAGTGAAGTAGAGCTAGATGGGAGTAGTGCTTTCTTAGTGAATGAATTTATTCATGCGGTAAATATTGTGAAACAGAGTAAGATAAGCTCTTCACCTCTAAGCGATCATTTTTCATTGTCAGGTGACCGGCGAGCTGTCCAATGGTGGCGGCCCAATGAGACGATTTATGCAGACATTTGTGCTGGCGCCTCAGACTGCCAAGAAGTATTATGTACACAATGATATCTTCCGTTACCAGGATGAGGTGTTCCCTGATGAGTCTGAAGATGAGGGAGAGCACAGGCGAATGGATACTAATAGTATGATCCGTTCTCTGTTTAATTTGACTCTTACTTTCAATGGATATATTTTTCTATGATAAACAGAATGATCACAGCATTAATAGAGTCCTTGCTAATTGGCGAATTGCTAATTGCAGGCTCGATCTTTCCGTTCTTGGTGATGAACCGTTCTCCTAGCACTGATCACTCGTATTCGATAGAGGGACAAATCTCAGTTTTTAACGCAGCTCTGAACTAGTGAATGAGGATATCCTATCACAGTTGTCCAGTTTTGGTTTCTGTTTTATTATCAAATATGAGGTCAATTGAATTAAATTGCTATCATGTTGTCCGGATGAGACATTTTTCCCAAATCTTGATCTCACGGTCAATGATGGCTCACATTATTAATGACAACTGGGCGAAGGTAATGTTTATTCTCGGTATCAATCTGGCCAAATGTGTTTTAGTCATGTATGCTCCTAACTGGGACTCCACTCTGGAATCGGATGTAGTTCAGCCTAAGCCCGTTCACACGGAGCCCGTTCACACGGACCCCGCTCACACGGAGCCCGTTCGCGCGGAACCTATACGATCAGAGCCTATTCACAGGGGGGCTCCACAGGCTGTGCTCTCACAGCCACCTAAAACACCCACCCCTCCACCTGTCCGGAACACACAGGTCAGTGCCTCACTAAAGGATGAAACTCACCAAGCGCGTATGTGCGCGTATTCGCCTGCTACTTGTATTTTTTGATCACGTGGCCATGACTCATTTCAATACTCACAAGTGTGCGATGGATTCAAGAGATTCAACTTTAACCCGGACACGCGCACTGATTATTGGAGGACGTTTTATGAGTCATCTAGCGAAGCCAGCTTTCCCCATCGCGTTTGGGGAAAATTCAGCAATCAATGTCAAGGTTGTACTTTTACCCACTGCAATGTTGTCGAAAGATTTACTTGTTGAGAAAATCTGTGGTCGGTTGATGCTCTACGACCTGGCCTGCAAAAATATACAGCAACACCAATGCTCCAACAAACAACTGATGATCTATCCATGAAGAGCTGCAGGGGTTTTCCACAGCAACTGAAGAAGTATTTTACTAGTTTTGTGTTTTGTTTACTAAACTTACTCTTTTTGGACCTAGCGTTCGACTTGCTCATTAGTTTGTCATCAATTCTGTTCAATTCATTATCAAACTAAACTTCCCTCGGGGTCAACTCAGTCTCTCATATTCCGCAATCTTCATTCATTCTAATTGTCTCTGATCACCACTCGTGTGTACGCGGTAACGAATCGAGTCTCCTTTTGTTATGATTTGGAGTTGCGCACCCTCATAATTTTGCGTCCATCGCATTTGGTGAGCTAAGTGTGAGAACGCAAAACTCCACGCGCATATATGCATCGCCGCGCATATGTCGTGGTGAGTTTCATCCTTTACAGCTCTTGGTTTTTTCCTGTGTTATCTTAAAGAAAGCGATTACCAAGTTTAGCAGAAAGAACGCAGTGACTCCTTGTATCCATGAACAAGTATGATGTTAAAATAGTACAGAGGTTTAAAGAGAAATAATTTATACAGTATGGGGCAATCTTGCAATTTGTTAAACTGCTAAATATGTGACAAATTATAGATATTTGAATAGCTCTATACCTAGGAGTACTGAGCTTTTAACTATTAGTACCACCTAAACAAATAATAATATTACAGCTCCCTGAACAGTCTATTCTTCATGAGAGGGTTGCATTTCAGACCCCTGATCAGGAGCCAGCAGAAAGAGTGAGTCAGCCAATCAAATCCGATCCTGAACCTCAACAAGAACACCCCGCATCATTCTCCTGGGCCAGTGTAGTTAACAACAAAGCGGCCACACCGTGTGCCGTTGTGCCACCTATGAATGCCAATATGAGCTCAACACAAGAGGTAAGTTTTATGAATTGAGACACTCTAGCAGGCTAGCTGTTGACAGCTGGTGTTAGGGACAAATACTGTTTTCCCCTAGATAGGATCATTTGTCGACTGAATTTCACGGCAAATATGTGACCAATGATATTCGTTGGTTTCACACAGCATCAACTCTTGATTGAAAGAGATTCCCATGCTTGTTTCTTAATTTTTGTGTGTGTTTGACGGTTCAATCTCTCTGAAATTTCACAGTGGGCCTCTAGTTGTTCAACGCAACACGCATTATGTTCATTGTAAATTGTTATATATGCTCACTCGCACCAATTTTCATTCTTTCATAGATACCTACACCTTTGTCTGAGATTGCTTCAGAACAGGAACAGGAAACTGCTGTAGAACGATCATTACAGGAAGTCCGACCATCCGAGCCGACTCAACCACCGCAACCCAACAGCCGGTAAGTCTCATTAGAAAGCTCGTGCCAGCAAAGGGATTAACTGATTAATGTGCAAGGTTGGGCATCAGCTGGAATCAGTTGAAAGGGATACTTAAGTTCCGTGTGGATGTCTTTCGAACAGTTAATGAAGGTATCTGGTATTGTTCATGTATTTATGGGCTATGCGGTTCCTGATTGGTCAGGTGCAGTTGAGTTTACAAATTATGGGGGCCCCGCTGGGATATTGACAACTGTAGGCTGTATATTTATCTTTCTGATTTTGCTGAAAATTGGCTTGAAAGGTGACTTCATGTGTCGGGATAATACCTGTGAAATCATTTATCAATCAGACCACTTATTCAATAGTTATGATCAAAAATTCAAATGCTCTATATATGTCGATCATTGGATGAGGCTTGTTAGGTTCCGTATGAAAATCTTAGCAGCCTCTGACACGGAATCTGATTACGTAATACACTGCACTTGGGCGTTGTCATTCCACCTGTACAGGTGAGAACAGTGCATGTATAACAGGTCTCCAGAAAGAGACCAATATATAAGGGCATGTTAAAAACTTAAAGAGGTTATGACACAGTCGATGGTAGACGCACTTTTGGAGTTGTGTTCCCCATTCTTAAAGTTAGGTAACCCCGCATTCATTGCAGCGATAGCGAGTGGTCTTTTTTCACAAAATGAATATCGGTCACTCTAATAACTATGGCCCAAATGGCCCAAAATAGAAATAAAATGGGATCTAATTACTAAGACTTATAGTAACTTAGTGATCTTCACCCTCTTATAACATCGAGTAGAACTTAAGATTGAATGCAAGAATGGAGAAAAATCAAGTTATAAGAAATGCTTTGCCGGTTTCCCCTACCCCTAAATAGAGGGGCGTCCGGGCCTCTATCATTTTGCAATAATGGCACTAACGCTCGCTGACGGGTGAAAAACTGCACTCTGAAACCCTATTTCTATATTTTTATTGAACATGTTCTCTATATAGACTTCTGTAACTACAAGTCTAATGTGCACCTGCAAGAGGATTTTCCAAACATCAGCGCGTAAGCCGAGAAATCAACGCAAACACCAACAGATCTGTGTTAATTTCTCATCTCGAGGCGAATTCTGGTGCGTCGACGGTCTGAAAAGTATGTCGCCGAGGGCTCTAAGTATGCGCATTGGATAGGGCTATATCTAAGCTTCCATTTGAAGTGGGTATTAAGCCCATTTGTTCATAGTAGGCTTCAAAATCTACAAACAAGTGAAGTCCCTTTGCCCATGTCATAACCCCTTTAAGTAACCCTTTAATTTGGAACGACAAATGCGGTTATGTCTGGCAATCACTGGCGAACCTGGATTGTCTGCTGTAGAAGCAGTGCTGAGCACGGACCCAGACGCTCAGATCAAGGCGGATTCGATCGGCAGTTTGACAGATGGGATGCGACGAATGAGAAATACCCTGACTCTCATCAGGTGTTTGTTGGCAATCTCCCGACTGAGGTCTACGACTTGGAGCTAAAGAAATTCTTTGGCGGTATGTCATTTCTTTGGTCAGCCAATGAGTTGTCTCCAAGCCAAGTCATTCATAATCCGCTCACATCATGTACGTGATAGGATTGGCCCTGGCTCAGCAAAACATAAATTTTAGCGCACCTAGGTAAAAATTACGGATGTGGCCATGTTTTAGTTGCCTAATGCCTGCTTCAAACGGCCGAATCTGAAGCTGCACCTTTCAGCACGCTCTGGCTCATGCTAGAACACCGCCTTTGATCTCAGCACGCCGTGCCGAGATCAAAGGCGGCGTCCTAGCGGGAGGATCGGGGCGGATAGCACGATACCAATGCCGTGTTGTTCGGCCTAGCTCGCACTAGGAATGGTGTTTTAATGGAATCGGTAACAATTTTCAAAAGGGGAAGACAACCCGGTATAAAAAGATGCGGAGTTGTCCTTTCTTGCCGGTTGATGTGGTGGTTTCACTTTAGCTTCATCAAAGCGCAAGGTTCGTCTGCTGGATACACCGCCTTTGAAGTTGAGCACGTCGTGCTGAAAGGTGCACCCTCAGATTCGGCCGTTTAAAGCGGGCATTAGTATTTATATTATATTTCCGCCAAGCCTTTTGTAGTTGGCCCATGGTTGTGGTTTTAAATAAACTAAATTAACCTAAATGTGTACAAACACATGAATCATATGGTTATACACACTTATTTCTCTCGATTTGCCCCTCTAGAAGTTGACATTGCTCCATATTCCAGGGTATGGTAATGTTGTTGCTGTGCGAATTAACAGACGCTCTCAAAGCAAAATACCCTTTGGATTTGTTGTCTTTGATGGAGTGGAACCTGTCAAGAAATTGCTCAATGAGAAGGTATGCATTGTCAGGGACCAAATACCAGTACCCATCCAAGCATCCCGCTCTAGGTGACGGCAGGCGGCAGACAGCAGGCGCTCGCACTCACACAAGCTTAACTAGCACTTATATCTGCTAGTTTTTACCCCAGTGTTGTTGGCCTATAAAACCTACTTTGGAACAAATTCAAAAAGACTGTCTACAGCGGCATGAACCTAAATGCGATCACCCTCACACATTAGAATTTAGGTT
>Ga0224501_10005087_pt1 | contig 10375 bp, 2 predicted proteins | sample SF_Oct11_sed_USG_4_FD_169105 | JGI IMG/M metagenome (GOLD analysis project Ga0224501, IMG submission 169105) | Sediment microbial communities from San Francisco Bay, California, United States - SF_Oct11_sed_USGS_8_1 | ecosystem: Environmental > Aquatic > Marine > Sediment | place: USA...
TCACTGGTTAGTGCAGTGACCTTTATGTCACTGGTTAGTGCAGTGACCTTTATGTCACTGGTTAGTGCAGTGACCTTTATGTCACTGGTTAGTGCAGTGACCTTTATGTCACTGGTTAGTGCAGTGGCCTTCATGTCACTGGTTAGTGCAGTGACCTTCATGTCACTGGTTAGTGCAGTGACCTTAATGTCACTGGTTAGTGCAGTGACCTTTATGTCACTGGTTAGTGCAGTGACCTTTATGTCACTGGTTAGTGCAGTGGCCTTCATGTCACTGGTTAGTGCAGTGACCTTAATGTCACTGGTTAGTGCAGTGACCTTCATGTCACTGGTTATTGCAGTGACCTTTATGTCACTGGTTAGTGCAGTGACCTTTATGTCACTGGTTAGTGCAGTGACCTTTATGTCACTGGTTAGTGCAGTGACCTTTATGTCACTGGTTAGTGCAGTGACCTTTATGTCACTAGTTAGTGCAGTGGCCTTCGTGTCACTGGTTAGTGCAGTGACCTTCGTGTCACTGGTTAGTGCAGTGACCTTAATGTCACTGGTTAGTGCAGTGACCTTCATGTCACTGGTTAGTGCAGTGACCTTTATGTCACTGGTTAGTGCAGTGACCTTTAGATCACTGGTCAGCGCAGTGACCTTTATGTCACTGGTTAGTGCAGTGACCTTTATGTCACTGGTTAGTGCAGTGACCTTTATGTCACTGGTTAGTGCAGTGACTTTTAGATCACTGGTTAGTGCAGTGACCTTTATGTCACTGGTTAGTGCAGTGACTTTTATGTCGCTGGTTAGTGCAGTGACTTTTAGATCACTGGTTAGTGCAGTGACTTTTAGATCACTGGTTAGTGCAGTGACTTTTAGATCACTGGTTAGTGCAGTGACCTTTAGATCACTGGTTAGTAGCTGGTTCAGGAAGATGCAAAAATTCAGTTCTAAAATGTTTAGAGCATCATAGCTTTGAGTTGAGAAGATGTCATCACAGAGACGAGGTTATAGGGACAGCAGGATAGCTCAGTATAGAGTGCTGGTCTTGCAACAGTGACAACCTGGTTTCGAATGTTGGTCAAAATGGGCTTTCATTCCATGTCCGACCTCATCACTTTAATCCGAGCTGAAAACAATCCCCACTGTGAGGTGAACGAATTGATGCTCACTAGTTGATGGTGCTTCGTGCTATACGTCGTAACTGATGAAAAAAAACAGGTCCCTTTACCCGCAGTTTATCATAACAGCGAAGCTGTTGTAAAAAAACTCATTCACTAACCTTGATAGCTGTGCATTTCACTCTGTTGAGAGCTAGAGTGCTCAGAATAATACACTTGGTGTGATCTTCATTCAGTATAAGCTGCTGGATATTCTTCATTGGGATTGTGTGCTCCACCTTCTCTGCTTCGACATTCCAGATCAGAAGATTACCTGTAGTAATGTTAGTTATGTCAACGAGGGTTGCAATGTTCTAGTCTGTCTTATAAAAAAAGCCTTTTCATTGTTCCATACTCGGCATTTGGCTGTCCTATTTAATAAACCTCCGAAGGGTAGAAGCTAGGAATTATGCGAGGAGCTCATTTTCGCAGCATGATCAGGAATTGAACAAAGACTCCTTTAAACTTTAGCCAAGCGGCCTAGCCATTGAGTTATCCCGCTATCCCTATTCGGTCAAGGGCAGAATAGAATCAGAGAGATAGGATAACTCTATGGACAGGAGAGCTGTATACTGCCAATCCACCATGGAGCAGCAGCAGGCCAATGCCAAGAGATACAAAATGATTACTTCAAGCAACTTTTAGTTCAATTTTTATGTTTGCTCAACCAACGATCAATTACTGACCAATTTGTAGTGAGAATAAGAGAGATAGCTGGGGAATGTTGACCATCAGTTTTTGGATGGTGGGAGAAGCCTCAAGTTTTCAGGTAATTTGCTGGGCAAAAACTGCTTCCAGTAAAGGGTTCCAATATCAAAGTTAGTGGTTGATCAGCAGAAGAATAGTTTGACTTAAAATCTCCTTTGACTAGTAAGCTGCAAGCGAAACGGAACAAAACTATGGCATCCACTGCTCTACTCTATAGTCTAAGAAGCAGTGCCTCAAAGCTCTAAATACGGAGAGAAATCATTCCATGTAGACAGAGCAGAGATGCGGTAGTGGACTGGGTCGCACCATCCCCATGCTTAGAATGGTCCAAGGTATGGGTGATGAGTGTCTAACACTTAGACAGTGTTTATGTGAGAGTGAAGGACCAATCATGCTCTGATATAACAGGTCTCAACCAATCACACCGAATAAATCCATTTCAACACCAAATGGTGATATTCCGTGATGTACGCCAGAACAGAACAGTAAGTTTAGAATTATCTTCCCCTGAAGCTGTCGCTTTTGCGGAAATAGTTTCAAGTGAAGAAAATTCCAAACAATAACGAGAACCAAAGGAGTTAACAAAATGGTGACGAAATGAAGACAGAGACGCAGTATTAACCTCGTATTCCTCCGGGTCCTGAAATGTAACCAGATTACTTATCCCGACTGTGTACTATACCGCTACAGGGCTCTTCTCAATGCATTATGCTGCTGTAAATTTACAGCGGAACGAATACCAGTACAGTCAAAACCTAGAAAAAAGCCAGCAGAGCTCAGCCAAATTACTGTTATGAAATGGAATGCATCTTGACTCCTCTAGCCTGTGGCTGTACTGCTATTAGCTTCATTACCCCTTGGTAATTAGAGAGATGCTGGCATTCCCAGAGGTGTAGAAACATGTCTCCTTTATGTCCCTAGGCATCACGCCAACTCCCAACCCCTTCAACTCAACTAGCATGCCATCTGGGATTCGTAAGCCAGGAGTTGCCTGCCTTTTCTACGGCAGGGAGATAACTAAAAAATGCGGGCCTTGGCCTAGGACAAGGGAACTCTCAGATAGTCAGTCACCCCATGATTCAATGCTGACCAGGACTGTCAAAATGGACTCTGTTCACAGGACCAGTGTCTTTGACTAATGCTTTCTTCCCTTTATGGACCTTAATGTAAAAAAGACTTCTAGTCCTATTTAAGCTATCCATGTAAAATAAAACTATCAAATCAAATTAAAGGGCATTTGAAAAGTCTTTTAAAAAGCAGTGAAGTTTAATCAAAATTCCCTTTTTTTTTGTTAGTGGAGGTGTTAGGTTCTTTCTCTGTAAAACCCCAGATAGACTAGAATCTACCTGATTCGGCACTGATAATATGCGTTCCGTTGCTTGTGATCTTGGCGTGACTGATGATCGAACTGCCTGAGCTGCTGAGGGTTTTCACCAAGCGTCCATCATCCAAGTTCCAGATGCCGAGACAGTTCCGAGTTACGGCAAGAGCCTTAAATACATCGTCTGCTAGACAAAGGTCATCTACAGGTCGTTCCATTCTGTCTATACTGTATACATCCTCATAAATATTCTCAACATTCCATACCTAAAGGAGAGAATGTCACTCAGTGAGAGGCTCGCCACCACCAACTCAGGGGAGAAGTTCTTTCACATCTTCACTGTTATGACGAAGCTGCTTGGCTAGATTCCCGTTTTATTCACCAGTTATGGCTTAGCGCAGAGCACCACGAGCGGGTCATGCAGTAGCATTTCTCCACTTCACAGTTAGGCTTGTTTGCTGTGGTTTCTGTGATGCATGACCTTGACATCAATTAGAGTGTGAAGGTCACTCACCTTGATAGTTTTATCCAGAGAAGAAGAAATCAGTTTGTTCAGACGATTGTTAACAGTGACGGCTAACAAGCCACAAACCCTCGCAAAGTGAGCATCGAGGGTCTTCACTAAATTTCCTGTAAAATATCATCAACATCAACATATTCATGCGCTCTGCTTGATCGTTTCAACCTTTTCACAGGATCACCAAATGCAGAATATAGAAACTGTCGTCCAAACGCTGCGGAGGACCAACATCCCCTGAAGATGCTAGCAACAATATATAACTGAATTTGAACCCGTAATCACAGGGTGTAGGACCAGAAGTTCTGTATTCAATTAATTGCTGCAACACCTCCACTTTGCTTTTTCATTCGATTCCGGTTTTGGTCTACGCGTCTCTCCCTGCATAGTTCTTAGCTGAATCCCCTCACCAGATCCTTTCATATTCCTACCTATAAGAGGCAAGGGGTAGCAGCACTTCTAGCTATGGACTACCCCATTGGAGTTTTAACGAGTTAGACCTCTTTTAGGATATTCACTCCTTATATGCTTAGTTCAAAGGTCATCACTTTAAGATCTTACCATTCTTAGCATCCCAGACATAAATGTATTTTCTGACGCCAGCGCAAAGAAACTCATTTCTTCTGGAGAAGAGACATAGGGTGGAGAGGGATGTGAGATTCGGAATATTTCTAATCCCTGTAAAAAATACAATAGATATACCATTTCTTCAGCTAATAAACTTATTCTTATGAACTTATGCTAACCTCACATCCAATGCAGCAGCGCAGGACATGGGTAGATTATCAACAGGACCACTGAATATGACCCTAATCCGCATGCGCTTTTAGTTTCATGGCATTATTCCTTTAATTTTTTGGCCCTATAGGCGTTCTTATTCACGAAGCGAAATGATTTCTACTGTTTCAATGTGCTGCTGTATCTGCATATAATGTAAGGAAGTCTAATATATTGGTTCAGGCCCTGGTGTATGCTGAGGTCACACTATAGCCTCTTGCTGGCCAGTGAGCTCCTCCGCAAATTTCCAGCACCTCATGCCAACCTGAAAGCTAACCCTAACTCTAGATAAAACATTAAATAGAATGATCAACTGCCCTCTTAGGTGCGATTGTGCAGGCAAACTCTTTTTGGCTCAACAGAATCAGCGTGTATCTATCACCATAGTGCCACAGGCGCAGTAGAAGTGTCTTTGAAATGTTGCTAAACATATTTTAAAAACCACACCCCTTGAAAAACTTTTCATAACCTGATGTGACTAATTTGGGCAATAATGTGTCGTAAAGCATTGTGACCATTTTGATGCTGCATATCAAGTCAACGACCAAGCGCTCAGAATTGATCGCTCTCTACCAGGCTTTTCAGGAGTGTCATCAGTGTACATCTCATCACTACGGAAATAGTCTTAAGGTCCTATTAACAAGGGCCGGCTATGGATACAGGGTATACGTAAATTGCACATAACAAAATGTGCTCATGATATATGTATACCTGGTGGCAGTGACATTGTGACAGCCTTGCCTTCTCTGGACAGCTTAGCTTGGAGATCCCAGCACTTGAAGCCATTAGCGATACTCGCTGCCAATGCATTCTCATCAGAAGATAGAGTGAGAGAATAAATCTCATCCGTGTTACTGAACGATCGATGATAGTCCCATCTACATGCAGAAAGATTCTCTCGCCTATGACGTCTTCAATGTTATGATAAGGCCATCAGGCTGAATACTTGTGCATTTTTGACCAGTTGCAGCTTAGCATGGAGCACCATGAACGCATCAGTCTCAGTTCTCCACCTCATAGTAAGGCTTGTTTTTGTTTTAAGCTAGGATATAAATGAAGAGTTCATAGCGGGAACCCGCCATGACCAAAATTCGAACCCAGGTTTTTATGGGTACGAGCCCACTGCTCTACCACTGAGCTATCGAGGTAGTTACGCGACCTGGCTGGGTGGTGCTGACACTGGTCTATACAATGGACTATAGGGATCTCCTTGCATGCAATTATTAGGCTGACCAAATGAACTGCTACAGAAAATTGCCATACATAAAATGCGGTGGCTCTCAATAAAATAATTGTTTGAATGAGATAACTGCTTACTGGCATTTCTCCTAACAACAAGTTTGACAAAAAGGAGACGTGAGAGTCTGATACCATACAGGAATTCAGGGTAGCGCTGACATATCTGAACTTAAGTAATCTAGGTGGGGGTGGTGGGGAGACACGAGGGGGACAGGTAATCCATTACATGACTTAACAATAGACATTTTCGGACCAGCTAATGTTCATTGTGCATTGCCCGGCCACCAAACCAGCAGACCGACAATGTGCCGCACTACCCAAACATATGTGTTGGAGTTTTCTGCTTGAATTGACAAGTCACCCGAATGCGTTGGGACGAGGTGACTCAGGATTAATTGTGCGATAGTGAGACAAATACATTGAATCGCTGTCATGGTTGTTCAGACAGACTATAACACTCTGGACTCGCGCTTTTCATTCAGTTGCCAATGGTTGCCTTCGAACGGTTTGCCTTTTTTTGCTTTCACGTGATTTCAGTATATTTGGCTAAAGTGCCGGCCACCGAAATCAAAATAAACATAGCGCCTTCTTTTACCCAACGCGTTAGAGCTACGTTAGCTCGTCGTCCGAGAATGCCTATAGCCCATTAGTCCGCATAGTCTAGTTCTATAGTCTAGCCAACCGGGCTCCTGAATATACCTGAATTTAGGTGATCTGTGATAAGAAGCGATATCATAATCACTGATGGCGATACAGGCGTAGACTGTCTTAGCATCCTTAGTAACAGTAAGAGCGCTATGAAACTCAAAGTGCTCATCAATGTTAGCATTGAGAACGACGAAGGTCATATCTCGGTCTTTAGGATCAGTACTTTTCAGGATGAACTGGTGTTCCTTGTTTTCCTTCAGTCTACAGAAATATCAGGCACTGACATAAGGGGGTTCATTGGATGATACATAGGGCTCAAAACCAGGTCCTGCCCCCAATTTTCAGTCTAGTGTCACCTTGTTCTTCCACCCTCGCAGATTTTTTCTTCGGTTTAACATGCATGTCTTTTATCTTTTCATGTATCGCAAAGGTGCAGGGTTAGATACTTGTCTTTGCATCAATTACAGCTTAGCACCACCAGCGGGTCAGTATCATCGCTCTGGGCTGGGGATGAGTTTATGTCAGTTTACACATCACTCGTCAAAACTCGTCTGCTCTTCTCGGGAACGGACAGTTGGATCTTGAACAACCGGGGACTGATTTTGACCCTTATCCACTGGTTGGGACCTCCATTTTAACTGTGGTGATCTGAATCTATGTTAGCAATTTGGAGTTAAGGGCTTCTTAAAGGCCCATGACATAAAAACAATCCACCGTCAGTGAGCCATGAACCTATGATCTCTAGATTGCAAATACTGCTTTTTACCAACTGAGGTACCCTGGCCTCCTGGTTCAACATGTGAAAGCACAATACGTTGACCTCCATCGAAGAAGAAACCGTGCATTTCTTCATTGTTAGGGTTTGAATAACAAATGATTCGAATCACTGCTCACCTGATTTCCATAAGAGGCGCGTCTTTGTACACAGGAGTTCGCTGTTTCATCCGACCATCCATTGAGTAAATATACCAAGCCTGAGCATTATATACTACAAATTCTGTGTCCAGGCTCGACACCCCTGTAATAATGTGTCAGATATACTTTTAATTTCGTCGTGTAGCCAGTGACCATTAGTCATTGCATGGTCTAACTGAATAACCGCCAGAGAGAAGGGTGTGAATAAACTTCTCGGCATAGTTTAGCTAATGTAAATCGGCCTCTACACACAGTTTAGTATATCTGTAATGAAATGACCATCGCACAGTTTCTTGTTCCTACGTTATGTGTGATTAGGACTGAACTCAGAAACTAGCAATCTTTGGTTAACCGCTCTAGCCATTGAGCTAAGCTAAAGGAATTCTTTTTATAGAGCTGGACCTACACCATGAACTACATGATTAGCAGAACAATTCACACACGCTTCCGGCAGTATCACTACGTGCACAATAGTAAAAATCTGGAGCATGCGTCCAGACCTTAATAAGAGGATGGGAGGATGCGACCCAGGCTTGGGATTGCAATAAAGGACATGGTTAGAGAGCATAGGAGTATTTAGCCGTCTAAGACAAATGGAAGTGGCTGAGATTAAGCTTGCGTTTACGAGCTCTAAAGAATCTTGCGCAAAATATCCTGATTCTAGAACTTGGCCTGAGGAAGATATTGTCTAAACTTGTGAAGGTAATTACCTAAAAACCTCAGAGATTCTGCAATATGAGAATACGATTGCAATAACTGGACAAAACGGCACAATTATAGCAATATAATGGTAGGTTTAAAAGAAATGAAAAGCCTGAAATGTGCCTTATGGGTGAACAGCGCTGGGATTGTGTGCAAATCAACTATATTTTGGGGTTTATGTCTGAAGCGAGCTAGGAGTTGGCAATTTATTTTTAGCCTCAGATTGCATTCAGGGGATTAGAGTAACCCTTAAACACCCAGGCTATCGGGATAACCCTCCAAGGTATTGGGGTTACCCTCCTTCATCCAGGGTATTGCAATAACCCTTCAGGGTATTGGGGCAACCCTCCAGCATCCAGGGTATTTGAGTAGCCCTCCAGAGTGCAAGGTATTAGGTAATCATTAAGCGGCATATTCTCACAAAACTACTGCAAGTTCGATCATGTATAGAATTTGATCGGTTTTCAACGTAATAACTCATGTGAGCGGTAATAAAACTAGCCTAGTAACACAGGCAGATTGGCTTTCTTTATATCTATGGCAGTAATGCATATCCATCTATTTGTTTCATGTTGTGGCTGGCCTAGCAGCAGACATCACAGTGGCTATAGTCTGTGTGCTGACTCTCTAATGAGCAAAGTCATATGCAAAATAAAGGGCCATCCTAGGGACCTCGGGTAGCGTGCAGTGCCGTAGCCATGAGTAGCGTGCCCATAACCAACTTTCCACCAGGATAGGTCACAAGTTAAAATTTGCCAATGAGAGTAATATATCTATGACTATGAGTGATACTCGGGAACTACCATAGATGTAATTATTGTGCATATATGGGTGCATAGATAAATAATTGGAAAAATATATGCAAATCTATACTAGCTGAACTGATTAAAGTAACTGTTAGACTCTTGAGAAGGTGTGTTCTGTATCAGGGACGAATTCCAAAGAAACACTTCCCCTCGGAAGTGACGGGTGAGCCTGTTAGATTTACTGTTTTAACATCTTTCTTCTCTTCTGTCAAACTTACCAACTGAGCTTTTGCACTGAAATCATTTTGCATTCAAATGCTGATGAGGCAAAAATTAGGAAAGACTCATCTGGAATGCTGGGATTATTGGTTATTTTTGAATTCAATGAGAAGTGTAGTCTGTCATTTGACCTATCTTGGTGGAAATAGGAATTAGCAAAAATGTAATCTGGAAGAGTTTCGGTTAGTGTGTGGTTAGTTTAGCTATAGTACATCCATCAACTTACCAGCTGAAACAGAGACATACAGCAATATGAATTATAGGATCAGCATCAGCCCGCTTTTGACATCTTGTAACTATAGCATATTCTGATGTACTTGGAGTCAGTGTTGGTGTTGTGAATAAAATTCTGACTCCAGTTTCCCAGGGCAAGGGCATTTCCACCCCTCCCTACTCTCTGGTTTATTTATCATGCACCAATGGGTAGGGGGGAGAAGCCCGGTAAAATTCCATCCCAGCCCCCGCCGTGGGTGAAGTACTTAGAGAACGGGTAGAATTATTGGTAAGTCAGTGCCAAGTTAGGAACTGGGACGGCATGGGATATCATGAACTCTTAAGTTCGCTGCCCTGATCACTGGTCGTTGTGATGTTTGAGCCTTTTAAAGGCTTCAGGTAAGAGAGACTGAACTTACCCAAAACCTCTCCCTCCTCCACAGGTTTCTCGATCACTTTAAAGTCTCCAGTCTGTATATGACAGATTATCACCTGATTCAGTGTGGTGGAGCATACGCAATGCTTGTCATTCGGTGAAATACTCAAAGTGGAGACAATTCCTATCACAACAGATAACGGTGATTTATTATTCCGGTGGGGGTGTGTTCCGACAGTGGCCGTGATCTGAGCAGTGACATAAAGGATATCACGTTATGTCACTGATCTGAGTTTCGAAGGAAAACAAATCTCTTCATTCCTCCTGTAAACTAGATCACTCAGTCTAACCATTTTGACAGTCTTTTCCAACTTTCAGACTCCAAAGTTATCAGCACATGGTGTGTAAATATGTATATATGCATTTGAGCATTAGAGCAAGTAACTCTGTTGAAGACACTGTGAGTACCTTCAGTAAGATTTTCAGCAATTTCCTCTGATAATTCAAATGAGTTTGGAGTAGAAAAGACCATATCTGGGTATTGACAAAGTAAAGGATATTGACTCCATCAGGAGGAGGGGGCCGAATGGGAAGGGGTATCAATGGGCCCATCAGGAGAAGAGGGAGTAACATACCTTCCACTCCTGGGTTGATAGTATGGAACACTTCACCAGCAGATAGGGTGGGAAAGGGGTGGAGTGAGGAGGGGAGTTGGGTAGGCTTGTGAGGATGGTTTGGTGGGGGCGAACTGCTGGGGAGGGTTGCTGGGGGGGGGTGGGAGTTACATACC
>Ga0224501_10005088_pt1 | contig 10373 bp, 8 predicted proteins | sample SF_Oct11_sed_USG_4_FD_169105 | JGI IMG/M metagenome (GOLD analysis project Ga0224501, IMG submission 169105) | Sediment microbial communities from San Francisco Bay, California, United States - SF_Oct11_sed_USGS_8_1 | ecosystem: Environmental > Aquatic > Marine > Sediment | place: USA...
ATATAATATAATATAATATAATATAATATAATATAATATAATATAATATAATATAATATAATATAATATAATATAATAAAATATAATATAATATAATATAGTATAATATAATATAGTATAATATAATATAATATAATAAAATGTAATATAATATAATATAATATAGTATAATATAATATAGTATAATATAATATAATATAATATAATATAATAAAATATAATATAATATAATATAATATAATATAGTATAATATAATATAGTATAATATAATGTTATATTATGCCTGTCACATTGGCAGTCTGATGCACAGGTTTTTAGATGACAACAGGTATAAAGAAAAAAGTGTCATTTTCACCAAACCAGCCATGCCAGCATCGCCTATCGCAAGCAACTAGCCAGCACAAACTAACACTCAAAGCGAAACACTATGAAAACGAACAGTCGGAAATGGCAAACGGCGCAAGTGCGGCCTTTGCTTGAGCCCGCGGGCTCTAGCCAATTGGTTCTAGTCCTTGACCTCTAACTCAGACTGTTGTTACCACCGGCTGTCAGTAGCAATGGTGCTGCGTTCCTACAGCTATCAACGACCTCTAGCAGAATAGGTCGCTGGCTGAATTTGTAAATTTAGCGCTCGCGAAGACTTTTCTACGCGAACATCGCATCAACCGCTGACTGGCTCACACCGATGTTGGACCTACTTCAAGCAAGCAGGCACTAATGGCACACCAACTTAATGCCGCGATACCTGGGATTGATCCGCTCGCGTGCCGCCCCAAGTGTAGCGTAATCCACTTTCTTAGCCAATCCGTACATCGGACATTGGGGTACGCGCCGCTGTAGCAGGGTACGTTCTGCGAAAGGCTTAGCATTGACTGGTTTTGGCACCCCTGTATAACTAGACCCCTTCTCAGAAACTAACTACGTTACGTTTCCTGCAAAGGGGTGATAACTCACATAATTATCAGACAATTTGTTCACTGATACACCATTATACACATACAACGTCACACATATTTAATCACAGAAGGTGGGCGCTTGGGGCAGGAGGTATAATATCTATCCTCGAGTGATTAATAGTGCAGTTATTGTAGTTACGGCCAGGTTGTTTGAGCCAGTAATATGTCACTGCAGGAGCTTATAAAACACTGTGAAATCTCTAAACCCTGAACAGAAACTTGCTGATTGTAACCATGAAAGGACTTCTGTCGGTGCTAGCTGGTGTTGTTGCGTGTGTAGCTGCGGAATCAATGGTAAGGGTGGGTGATAGGTTGTAATGCATATTATGTTTATTCGTATGACCGTTTAAGAGAAGAGTATATGAACATTACCATTTTGTTAGTGTCTAGTGAATCAGGAATTGTTTACTGCCTTCGCGGCAGTTTTAGTCTTGAGAAGATCTAGCTTTTGTGCGTACATAAGAAATTTCGATCCATACTGAAGTTTCGCTGATAACTTGATAATTAAAATAATCTGACTACAATGGCAAAGCCTCGAAGTGAAGGTGGTCATGCGCAATGGGTTTATCTGATAGAAGCGGGGTGGATAGTCGTGGGTTTGTCTGACAGAGATGGGATGGATAGTTTTGGGTTTATCTGATAGAGGCGGGGTGGATAGCTGTGGATTTATCTGGTAGATGCGGGGTGGATAGCTGTTGATTTGTCTGATAGATATGAGGTGGGTAGCTGTGGATTTATCTGATAGAGGCGGGGTGGATAGCTGTTGGTTTATCTGATAGAGGCGGGGTGGATAGCTGTTGGTTTATCTGATAGAGGTGGGATTGATAGTTGCTGATTTGTCTGATAGAGATGGGATGGATAGTTTTGGGTTTATCTGATAGAGGTGGGATGGATAGTTGTTGATTTGTCTGATAGATATGAGGTGGGTAGCTGTTGGTTTATCTGATAGAGGCGGGGTGGATAGCTATTGGTTTATCTGATAGAGGTGGGGTGGATAGCTGCGACGATTTGAGTTTGGAATACTCTTTTGGTATGGGGTGTGCCCTATGATTCACAAAAGACGTCAGTTGGGCTAAATCTCATCATGTTTTACTTCTCCCTCATCGATCGTCAGTAGACCATATCCACATGAACGTTAGAATTTCTTGTGGGTTCTTTCTCATGTGGTTTTGTGTTTCCATTGTAGGTCACGTCAACCTGCTTGCGATGCGAGCCTCTTCCTGATGATTGCATCATTTCTCGACCGATTCACTCCACCAATGAATGCCCTGAGTGTCAGACCTGTGTCAAATTCGCAGAACCTGATTTTGTCTGTCTGGGATGTCCTGGTTGCCCCGGATGCCCCCTAGTGATTCAGCCATGTCCTATGCCTCTTTGTGTAGAACCAGAATGCCCTAATCCAGCAAATCGCAGAACCAAGCACAACTGCCCCGCCTGTCCATTCTGCCCCGGAGATCCCAGAGCAAATTGCTTGGATCAAGACGAGCTCAACTGTCCAGTTCCCGTTCAGTGCGATATCGCGGTTCCTACGACACTGAAAACTGGATGCCCAGGATGTGATCTCTGCTGTATTGACCCTACCCGGGATCCAATGTGCTCATGTCCATCGGGACGATATAGCAATGAGCCAGAAACCTGCCCAACTTGTGAGGACTGCATTCGGGAACCATGTACCCCGCTGGCGTGTCCAGAGATCGGATGCCTCGGAACCTGGGTGGAAATTGTTGGACCAGATGGTTGTCCTCGAAAGTGTCCTATATGTGTGCCATACAAAAAATAGATGTTAAAATCAATAAACTGTCAACATACATACATGCTTAGAATCCTGTTATAATTGTGTAATACAGTAATATAAAGCCTCGATCTTTTATTCATTTTATGTATACCGGTATTTTTGCTTTTACACAAGTCACACAATTTCACTCCTCTAGTTGTGAGCTCTTTCACTGCGGAGTGTGATGCTTTATGAACTGCATGCATGATGCCACTCCTGTTTATATTGCATGACAGTCTTGGCCGGTTTCAATTCGGAACCGTGATTAGTTAAAGCTTTCTCATTGAGTTGATAGATCTGCCCTTAAAAAATTTTCTTGAGGCATGACACCTGCTTGAAACAATGGAATGTGTCAGGTGCAATGAAACCGTTGCCAATTTATCTTGTTCTCATCTGTTGTTTACGTAATATACTGCTAGTCAAAAAACTGAAATATCACAAAAGCTCAACCGAAAATAGAGAGTTGTTAAGATATGCCTCACGAACTCCTTATGCGGTATGCAAAGGACTATATTCTTGTTTATTCTTTGTTTATCCCAAAGCAGTGACAAAAAGTGACATTTATTTACCAAGAACCAAGTAATCGTGATGCGCCAGTAAGACTGTTAGATGCTGAATGCATGTTTGTTTGGAATCTTGACCGGTTGGTTATGATCAGATTGTGTGATATGTTCTCCATTTACATGCATGAGGTGGATACATAGGGCAAGATGTGCTGTATCTACCATTTGAAAATTATTAGTGAAATTACGGTAGCTCAGGTATAGATGTCTGAGCCTGAAAAACACTGTGGAATCTCTAAACCCTGAACAAAAATCTGTTGATTGTAACCATGAAGAGAGTTCTACTGATGCTAGCTGGCGCTAGCTGGCGCTAGCTGGCGCTAGCTGGCGCTAGCTGGCGCTAGGTGGCGTTAGCTGGCGCTAGCTGGTGTTGTCGCATGTGTAGCATGCGGAATCAGTGATCTGATCAGAGTAGCTAATTTATCAGTAGTATTATTGTTTAAGAGATGAGCATCGGCTTTCCAATTTTGTCATTGTCTAGCAGTCCACCAAAGAGTGCTTCCAGCTTTATTATGGGATCTTTCGTTTCTATGTGAGAATTATCTAATGCTTCTTTTACGCATGCGAGTCGCTTCAACCCATACCCAGGTTTTACCGATTACTTGGAATAGTGGGATACCCCAATTGGGTTTGCAATCTGCGAAGAAGCAACTACCCAGGCAGCTTTATGTCCCAGTAACGCAGTGAAGACAATAAAAAACCTGATGGCTTGATGATCAAAATAATACATTCGGATTAAGTGCATAATGAAGCACAGATGGTTATTTACAGATGAGAGCAGTAGTGTTGGAAACATACAGTACAATTCGGTACTCGTTACTGTTATTCGTTCCATTTTGTGGAAGGAAAATAGTAACAGTAAGCTTATGAAGATTCAGTGTTGAAATCAGCATCAGAATGCATTCAATTCTTAAATCCTCAATAACTGGCTCACCTGCAGTCAATGGTAAAAGAAGTTTGTTAGTAAACTAAACCAGCTAGCTACTAGCGCTAGCAAGTAACTTAGTATTACAGTGCTAGTAGATATGACCGTACATCGGTGTAAAAACAGCACAATTACCTGTTAACCATGAGCTTTCTGATTAGTGTGGTTTTTATGCTGAATTTAAAGAGAAAATATCCGAAGTCTGACATATTTATGCCACATTTGTGTATCAAATATCATAAGCGGATTCGTTCCTTTCTCCGAGAGTATCAGGTATTTGTAACTGTATACTGTAACCAATGTATCGTTGCCGAAATATTCAAGACAAAACAAGGAAACTTTTCAAACCCTGGTGGGCAGTCTGCAAATATCCTGTATGATGATGGTGAAGCGTGAAGCGACCATAGAATAAGTAAGCGATCGATAGCTAGCCCGTCCTTGTTCATGCAGGCACGGAATTCTGTTTTGTGATTGAATTCACTTTCAGATGCAGCAAAAGGTACATGGTTTGTACAACTACACATTTCAGCATATTTTCGATCATTGGAACTGGGAATGCGTCTGAAACCCTGTTTCAGATGGCAGTACTTGATCACATGAATACACCTATTCTTAGCCCGCTTCAAGGAGCTAGGAGTCAAAGTTGACTACAGAGTTCTCGATACTGTTCCACCATCAATACATAAACCAGGAGTTAGATAAGTCACTTGAAGATTTACTTTTGAGATTGATTTTTTAATTTTTTTATTTTCTTTTAGCTTTTCCTCACATCTTCACAGTTTCGAGGAACCTGTTGGGTTAAATAACTGTTTTTATGCTATGTATGGTTTAGTATGAAGCAGGTCATAGGTGTATTTAGGTGTCCTGGTCACGCGTTGTTAAAAACTACAAGGGGTTTTGGGCGCATTGAAGCTGCCGTCTCTCAACTTCTTGTGTGTCTAAGGACAGAAAACTGTGCATTCTGCTTCCCGAAACAACAGGCAAGCGCAAGTGGCCACAGAATAAAGGTGTATTCAGACTAGGCAGATAATCCGGTCGGTATATGGCTTACTGATTCTGAGTAAAAAACTAGCCATTGCATTGTCCCGATTGTCTTTCCATGGGCTTTTTCATCATAGTTTATCTGCATTACAATTGGTCAAACATTAACCAATATGATCGCGGTAGGTCGTTCGTGCGGAGTACCGCGTTTCCGGTTTGACGTCTCTAAATTAGTACGTTATTCGGTGACTACGACTGCTCTTTGTTCTGACGCCCGAAAATGAGGTAAGATAAAAGGTGTGCGATTATTAGTCCTTGTCAAGTTGCAGATTATTGGTCACTGCATTTGCTTGATTTTGGTTGACTAAAACTATATGGATCATCAGCACATTTTGACTGATCGCCAAAGATTTCCGGTAAGCCCTACCGACTGGATAATCCATCTAGTCTGAATGCACCTTAAGCAAGCGACCAATAAATACCCTTGACATATTGATAACTCCAACACTTTGTAAATTATAGCACACCCACTTTCAGGCACAGAGTTCTGTTTGTGTACGTGGTTTCGAAAACCCCATTTCAGACACCAAAACCCTAGCACCTGAATGCACCTAAAATCAACCTCCATCAGTTCACCTCAGATTGAGGTTTGTATTGTTAGCTAGAATTGAGTTGAGATGCTCTCTGTGCTCCACCTCTGCACTATTCCCCTATCCCCAGGTATAGTCCTTAGTTCACTACGCAGTGTGGTGCATGGGTTGCGATATGACCACACGAAGCTATTGGTGGGGAGTATCAACTTTTAGCTCTGAGAGTGAAAGACATGGCCGATTAGTACTAGGATTAATAGCTAACGTACTGCCACACCAACAGTAATAATTTTCTCTATTTAGATTGATGGGGTGGAGCAATAGCTTAGTGGGTGGCGAACTGAGCTTTGGACCCGGATCCTTGTCTATGATTCTGGATGAAGATTTTCCTGATATTTTTTTAGATTTGCGAATTTGCTGGTGTTTAAAATGGATAGGCAATATATGAAAATAGACATTGGATGTATGCCGGGGGTGATGCAGAGGGTGATGCAGGGGGTGACTCGTAAGTCATGTTCAAGCGCCAAGTCGACTGCTCATAAAAACTTCTAGAAATCTTACCGATAGCCATGATCCATGCCACGTCTCTGCATCCAGTTTTAAGCCCTCATGTTTCATATTTAAAAGGAGTACTGGCCCATTTATCTTGATGCGCTGATTTAAACAATGTTTTATAAATTCATTGATTATTAAATTACATAACTAAAACTTCATGCGAAATCAGAAACCTGGAAATGACCGATATTAGGAGTAGCGATTCGGGAGAATATGGTTCAGGGCAGAGATTTTATAATTGTATGAATTGTACTGAATTTATTTACCGAAGTAGAATGGACAGATCATAAAGCTTTTGGCATTTGCAGGGAAACAATAGCAGAGAAAACCTTACGATTCAATCTGTAATGAAAGTCATGACAGCGCATGCATAGTTTCTATAAATCAGACCATGTGGTTCCATTGATTTTGTACTGATAATAAAAACAAGCCGAATGGACTCCTAGACAGATCAATGTTGAGCAGTTTGGTATCATGTCTGCAGCTGTCTCCCTTCACACAAATTCACTGCTCTGATGCATCCTAATTGGTCAAAAAGATCTGTTTATATAGGTGAAGGTCACTAATAGGGATGATTCAGATTATGACTTCAGGTAGAGAGGTAATGGTCTTCCTCGAGTTGATGGAGACTGTAAAGAGAAACAACACGGATTTCTTAGAGGTGAAACAGTGGTCTGTGGTGTAACTTGTAAAAAAAGGGTTGCGGGTGGGTTTCCTTTGTCCCAATCCAAATACGCCCCTTATGAAATGGCAAAGTGTTGCCCAAACTGGGAATCAAACCAGTTTCCCATGATTTTAACCCCAGTACACTATCATTTTAGCCACATGAGAATGACAGATGCTGACACACAAGATAAGTGTACAGGTATGTTGAAGAGTTATCCTCCCCTACACTCCAGAGACACCAACTCTATGACTGGTAGGAAACCACGCATACCCATAGATTTATTCCTCCCGTGACCTTGATTCTCCTTTCCATCTTGTTTGGTCTGTTCCTGTTCCAGATAACGCTCCATCATTCTATCTTCTTCCTCCTCCTCCTTCTTCCTGCGTTTTTTAGCGATTATGGAGCCAATCAGTACTGCTAGTGCCGCTACCCCAATTATGGCAGCTACTGTTCCTATACCAATCTTTGCTTCTCTCGGTATGTCTGTCAACGACACCAGTACTAACCAGTGAGAGTCCACATTCCAACTCACCCTATAGCTCGCTTCAAAATGGGGTATTTTGCTAAAGGGGGGGTATGGCGAATCCGTGCATCAATAGTCAAATGCGGCAGATTGCATATGCCCGGTACTAGCATTGCAGGAATAGTAGGATGGCTCACTGGCATAACACTGGCAATCACGAGAAACCTGGGTCCGAATCTCGGTTGTAGTGGGCTACCATTGTGGGTATGAGCCCCTCACATTGATCTTAGCTCAGAAAAAAAGCAAGCCACGCTATGCGATGGAGCAGTTGATATTGAGTCGCTCATGATGCTCCATGCTAAACCGTAACTGGTGAAAGAACAACTCTCTAACCCGACAGGTAATAATAGCGAAGATGTCATACAAAAAAAATAAGATGCAACAAGTGGACAAAAGTAGGCTCAATGTTTTGATAATAGTGGCTCTTTTTGGCAAACACTGTCAAAATCATGGGCTTGGATTCCACCACTGGCTTCATTTAGAAATGAAATGCAAAGCTAATGGAAAGCTTCAAGTTTGAATTTCCCGATTGCGAAATATTCTAAAAACTGGTGCTAGGCTCTGCGAGGGCATCATCCTTTGTCCTGGAGGCGAGACTCGAGCATAGTGAGAGTCGAAGATGATTACAGTTAGTGATGGGCATGAACGGTGTTTTCTTTACTGGTCGAAGAAACGGTTTGGGCCATTTAATAGGCAGAGATTATCTGACTTTGCAGCATCCCGATGCGCAATCGAAGCAGTAGGATAGCCGTCTGGGTTTATTACTAACTGTACCCTGTCGCTTTATCATTACATAATTATAGCTATTTCGTCTATATGACCATTTCTCTGTTGAATCTTTGAGTCTTCCCCGCCCCTAAAATTGCGTTTTTCTACCACCCTGTTGTCATCCAAAGGCGTATGCTCCAGATTGCCCATTGTGTCTGGTCTTATGATGTGTGTATATCCAGGGTGGAACGAGGTACCAACCTTGTTTCTGTGCCTTAAAGTTCCTTCCATCTATTGGAAAGCCCAGTGTTGTTGCGGGTGTAGTTGTAATGGATTCTGTAGGTTTAGTTGTCTGTTCAGGTGTAGTTGTTGCTGTACTTGGGGTTGGTTTTGTGGTAGTAGTTGTCGATTCAGGTGTTGTGGTGGTGGTCAGGGCTTGAGGTGTTGTAGTAGTTGTGGTAGGACCATGTGTGGTGGTTGTTGTACTAGGGTCAAGCATAGTGGTAGTAGTTGTTGGCTCAAGTGTGGTTGTTGTCGTGGTTGAGATCATTGTTGTAGTGGTTGTAGTTGGCTCAGGGGTAGTGTCTGTGGTGGTCAGCTCAGGTGTAGTGGTCCAGGTAGTTGACTCAGGTGTTGTAGTTGTTGTAGTTTGGTCTGGTGTGGTAGTTGTTGTAGTCGGGTTTGGTGTTGTGGTTGTTGTAGTTGGCTCAGGTGTTGTGGTTGTTGTAGTTGGGTCAGGTGTAGTGGTTGTTGTAGTTAACTCAAGGGTTGTGGTTGTTGTATTTGGTTCAGGTGTGGTTGTTGTGGTGGTTGGCTCTGGTGTGGTTGTTGTTGTAGTTGGGATCGGTGTGGTTGTTGTTGTGGTTGGGATTGGTGTTGTAGTTGTTGTAGTTAACTCAGGGGTTGTGGTTGTTGTAGTTAACTCAGGGGTTGTGGTGGTTGTTGTTGGTTCAGGTGTGGTTGTTGTTGTAGTCGGGATCGGTGTGGTTGTTGTTGTGGTTGGGATTGATGTTGTAGTTGTTGTAGTTGGCTCAGGGGTTGTGGTTGTTGTAGTTGGTTCAGGTGTTGTGGTGGTTGAAGGAGGCACACATCCATTTTCTAGAATAAACGATGTACACCATAACAAAATGTGAGTCATCGATTACGGTATGGAGAATGTGTTTGCAATACTGATTCCAGTTTATTTCGACCAGTTAGGATGATAATTTTCGGAAATCCTCTGAAGTCATAGCACTGGCATCAGAGATAAAATGTAAAAAAACTGCTGTTGCCATCTAAGCGTGAGTTATGACATCAGCTGAATTTGAAATTTGGAATAACATCAGAACTGGTCAAAAAATGGTTCATTCTAGCTCAGAACCCCAATTTAGCGGTGTCTCAGATTATTCTACAATAAAAGATGATTTCTCAACATTTCGGTCGCGACGCAGTCAACGATTATTCCGATGGAGAATTGTCTTGCCTGGCAGTATTATAATGTAGCACAAATGAGACAATGGGACCATTCTTGAGACCACAATGGTAGGTAAGGGACTAGATCCAGTATCAAGGCATGTGATGCTTTCAAAAACAGATCTTCGCAAGTAAATTAGCCTGTTGTGGTACCTCGAGTCCATGAAGCATTTCCTAACCCAGCGGGAGAATTTTAAGTTGGGCATTGTATGTTTTTTGCTATCAGCATATTTTTATACTAAAATGGGAGAAATTGTTACCAATTGGATGCTACAATAATAGCTATCATTGAGTTTTTTTAAATAGGCCTAATGGTGCTGCTATCCGTCATTTAACCTCCATCGGTAGTTGGTATATCGCATAGGAGCAACATTTCTCCTTCCCATCTCCATGACATAACAGCTGTCAAGAGTGACTTCCCATCTCCATGACATAACAGCTGTCAAGAGTGGCTTCCCATCTCCATGACATATCGGCTGTCAAGAGTGGCTTCCCATCTCCATGACAGAACCGCTGTCAAGAGTGGCTTCCCATCTCCATGACATAACGGCTGTCAAGAGTGGCTTCCCATCTCCATGACATAACAGCTGTCAAGAGTGGCTTCCCATCTCCATGACAGAACCGCTGTCAAGAGTGGCTTCTCATCTCCATGACATAACGGCTGTCAAGAGTGGCTTC
>Ga0224501_10005089_pt1 | contig 10372 bp, 3 predicted proteins | sample SF_Oct11_sed_USG_4_FD_169105 | JGI IMG/M metagenome (GOLD analysis project Ga0224501, IMG submission 169105) | Sediment microbial communities from San Francisco Bay, California, United States - SF_Oct11_sed_USGS_8_1 | ecosystem: Environmental > Aquatic > Marine > Sediment | place: USA...
TTTAAATCAAATTTCTGTCAATCACCTGACTATCACTTATCAATGGATTTCCTACTTGACGAGATAATTTATACTTCTAGCGATTCACCCAATCATTTTATCAGTGAGCTCAAACTGAATAATATCTCTCTTCAAATGAAGAGAAATTTTATTCCATGCTAGTGAAGAGTATGATGTTTCCATACTAAACTATTAAAATGATGTTCAATAATGGACTGGAAAAGTTATAGGGCGGACGTCTGTTTGTTTGCTAAGTTGCTGATCATGTTGTGCTGCATTTCTATGTGACAAATCACCCACACCCAAAAGGTTTCCAATGAGAAGCCAAGAAACCTTATAAGAGTCCTATCCAACGCAAGCACTTGCTTCTGTCGCAGCGAGCACCTGCTCGGCTATGCCTGGCCACGTCACAGCATCCACCAGAATCGATAGGTGTGAGATGGCTTAGCGGTGCAAGTTAGTTTTGATTGGAGGAAAGGCATTAAGATTAATGATCTGGTTTGGCAGATCAGAAGCTATCAGAAGGCAGGAACTAGAGGTTAGGCAACCAGGAGAGCATATAAACGGCTAAACACCTTCACTACAGACTTCAGTCTTCAAGTAGCCAATCTATCAACACCTATATCAAATTTGCTCTCTACAAATTCAACTTTTTTTCAGTCGATTCTATAAACACACTCTCCACTACAGACACCTAAAGGAAGAAAATTCAGCTAATATAAAGTCATCAGTATAACACTTCACGCCAGCGTTGATTTTGATATATCAGCTACTGGGCATCTAGCCTTTCGTGACAGCATAAATAGATCACTGACAGCCACCACAAACGCGGCTTATTGTTGATATAGACATTAACACTTCACACATATAGCCTGAGATGAATCTGTGTATCTATCTCATCTTGATTGGGTTAAGTGGCTGCGCTGCCAAGACAGCAACGGGATTCACAGAGCTTAACTGTTTCGAGGTAAGTTACTTTACAATATTAACTAAGAGAAATCACTTAAATACACATACATTACCACCAGGTAAGTTAATATTAGACTATACTGTAAATGTACGGTAGATATCGAGCAGGTTTTATGTAAGAATCTCCTATGTCGATTGTCATTCGAGAACAATAGCCTATTCATATGTCTGCTTAAGATCCTACATTGATCATGAGGTGATGGACTTATCCCGAATTTGTAGTGCTACCAAAATGCTTCAACTATCTTTTTGACTTTGTTTTGAGCCCATAACATTCACATTGAGAACATTCATACGGAAGACATTTGCGTAGGTGAATTAATGACCACCTCTAACAATGGTAGCAATGGACAAACAATCCGTATTCAACATTTTTTAGGTCATATGAATATCTAACTCGGTAGCACCCTTATATCCTCTCTGTTAGGTTAGCAACCCATCACACCATAGCAGACATCCATAAATTTTATATGAATTATGTGAGATTCTATCGCACAATTTGTCCAAAATTCAAGATCCTGATCACCCACTAAGCACTTGTAACAATCTATCTATAGGTAACGGGTTAGTAACGCGTCGTATAGTAACCTGGTCTCCGGTAGAGAAACTCACATGGCTGTAGATCCTATACACTTAATCCTGATCTCTGATAGTAAAACGTGAGTGTGTATGAGAAAGAGCCCATTAATCTTAACCGTGGAAACCCATTCAAACTAACACTTGGAATAAAATTGAATGCGGTTTGGGTACGGATTAATCAGTCTGGTGGTTGTCTCCCTGTCCGGGTTATCAGAGACAGTGGATGAGTAATCCTAGCGGTGAGTCAACAATGACATGAAACTGCCGCAGAGAGAAGATAAAATCATTAATAATAGGGAGATGATACAGTGGACAGTAATGGTGCTATGAGGAGGGTATATACCATCCCTCATATGATGGACAGCTCAGCCGTATGATCTGCACAGTGTTTACAACTGTATTAAGTTCACTTTTTGTTTGGGATTATAAGTCAAAAACATCAATTTGATTTCGTTGAGATTTCCAGCAAACTAAACAAAGGGCATGAAGTTCAAAGATCTACACAGGTTCACTTCAATGTTGACCATCAAGTTTACGTACGATCTGCGTAAGCCACTTTAGTGTGAATCATTCGCACAGATGGTTATGATCAAAAAGAAAATGAACCCTCAGTTTAAAAAAAGGAAAACTGGCTATTAAATAATATCACATGCACCTTCAATTCAAAGAGCTTAACATAACGAGCATCAAATGGCTACTAACCATGCGTGTTTGGTGTAACAACGTCGGGTCTGTTAAGATGACATAACCAGGAAAAGTGTCTCCCTGAGAATCTATCACCGAATTATTCTGAAATCTTCTGACATAAAGTAGTGGAATCAATCAGTGAGTCATAGATGTTTTGTCCAAAGAAGATTCATATCAAAGTGTGCAAAAACTATATGATCTATAACATTGTCGATTTATCCTCAAACGAAATAGGATGAAGGAGAAAGCAAAACTGGACCATTTCCGGAAGCGAAAGTCACATCGCAATGCGGATGGGGGCCATTTAAGATGCATAAAATGTATCCTGGTGGGTTCGAGTACACACCTAAGATGTCTTTTTCTGGTTACCAATTGTCAGAAAACAATAACGAGTTGAGAGATGACCTTATCTGTAAAGTCCAGTAGTAATCTATCACCTGACTCACCGCCCCTCACAGACCCTGGGATTAAGTATTAGTAGGTCAGTCGTGCACCAGATGCACTTGATTGCCTTGGGGGAGCCAATCACCCTATGGCCTCATCATGCACCTAGAGATGCGCTATCGGGGTAGACAGTCTGGTTAAACGTGGTTTTTATGCCATCACCCTTTTTGTTCCTGATGAGCCTCGCTTAAGGCGGCCATCAGAACCCAATCCTCTGAATTTTTGGACCATTGAGTGTTGTGTAATCGGGATGAACATCGTGGTGACCGATGGTGACTTCATATCCAACCGAAGAGGATTAAATCAGAATCGGGGTCTATTGAGCCTGGATAGGATAGGAAAGCTACTCAATTCCCATTCCTACTCCACCGAATCATGCTGCAATCGGTCAACTATAAAAAGATATGATTGCGAAAACGCCGCTTTCAGGTAACACCGAAGTAATGTGTGGCCAACGCGTGACAGCCATAAATTTTCCTAGAGATCCGCCTTTCTGAAGCGCATTATATCTAGCGTACGCCATCTACTCTAACAGTCTATCATCACAGAGGCTGAAAATAGACGGATACAAAACTCCCTACGTCAGGTATCCTGAATCAGAGCAGGATGAAGTAGTGTGTGAATCCTGGACGGGGTTCAGGGGGAGGTGAAGGACCGAATAAGGTGGTGGGAGACTCGGCATAGTTCTGTAAACAGAATGTGGCGTGAATCCGCGTTTAGTAGGTGGTGTGGTTACTTCTATCATAGACAGAAATGTATAAATAGTGTCAATCTGACACTTTACCGGTAAACAGTATGAGAGATCGAGTGACACTCTATAACACGGTTGCTTGAATCAAGCCTCTGCATGCCATTTTGTCATTTTTACTAGATGATTCTATATGAACAGCCGGTGGAAAGCCTCCTAATGTTGGGCACCATTGGCAATTACAGCTGGGGAGGGGGGTGTTGCTATAGGTTAGGTAGTCGTTACAGGCCACAGTGCATTGGATCACTTGTAAAGCACAAAAATTAGGCAGTGGCTCACTAAGAAGATGTGTGATTGCATGCATGGGGGGGGAGAGCCAGTGATCACCCTTCATCATCTTGCCCGACTATACGTGGGGACTCCGGCCAGATTTTGAGCACTGACCATTGAACAGTTCAAGCTGAATCGATGACGGTCGGAAGTTGATTCCGTCGCTGCTCTGCCAAGCATCCAGCTCATAACTCAAGCTTGTCATGATTAGTATTAGATCTGAATTGGTGAGATAAGCTTGATTTTCACGTATGAGCAGCTCTCAGATCACTCGAGTAAGTGCAATGGCTCAGCCGTATGAAGTGTGTGAAATGATAATCCAGACCAGGGGATCATGGTAACATCTCAGAGCTCAGAGCTGTAGAAAGATAAGATTCACACGCTTCAATGTAAAACACCCTCTCAGCTACAATAAACCTCAAACAGGGGAACAGCAGACTTCAGTCTAATGCATTTCTTCAAATCGCATGATTTCATAGGGGCTACATTTGTAAACGTCTTGGGTCTCCTGATGCATTCACAAAATGTAGTAGAAACTAGGCTCTAGCACAATTTATACTTACTCTTCTATACTTTGAACTTATACGCAGTTCCGATATGCCTTAGTTTCGGCGTTGTATGTTACTGTGGTCCCCATTCCATCCATATAAGGGAAGGGGTAAGCAAAGTAACCCATAGCAAGGTTTTACAGTCGTAAGCGAACGGCTTGGCATGATGTTAGAATTTTGCATTGCAATGCACGGCCAAATAATTCCAAGCTAATCTTGGGCTAATAGGCTTTTAGGATTAAATGATGGGGAAAGTGTACGTAATTTGATAAATCCTGAACTGCAATGAGAAAAAAATACTGTCTCGATAAAACCCATAGAACTTTGTAAGCCTCAGTACTGCATGCATCCCTTATAAATGGCCTACACTCAGAGCTGCATGCATCCCTTATAAATGGCCTACACTCAGTACTGCATGCATCCTTTATGAATGGCCTACACTCAGTACTGCATGCATCCTTTATGAATGGCCTACACTCAGTACTGCATGCATCACTTATGAATGGCCTACACTCAATACTGCGTTTAAATCTTGTGAATGGACTTTTGCAATAAATTTCGATGAGTCATTCAAGAATTTTTATATCATTGTAACATTCCTAGGTGTTCAAATTGTTATCACTTTTTATTACTTTTAAACCACATCATAAAAGAAAAAACAATGACACAATGGTGGTAAGCGGGACCTTTTCCGGCTATATTATACATTATCCTGGTAATTGAAGATTTCGTACTCCTGTTGGAGTTAATCTCTCCTCAACTGAAGTACCTGGCACCATAAAATCCTACAGGTGCTTCCTTTTATTATGTGTTGAGACCTGATCAGTTCCGTGAGGGAGAAGCGCCTGCTTTATATCAGCAACATATAGTTCTCTGGTGATTTCGCAGAGTTTCATCCCAAGGTTTGCAACGAAATCAATTTGAGCTATACTTTCGCCTTCTTTGTCCATGCACTTCACTTCTTATGATTGAGGGGCCTGTCATTAATGGTAAAGCACGTTTTTTATCTGTTCTAAATTTGGAACCATATTTTTTTATAGCCCAGGCAATCTTCTATTCAGACTTACTTGATTTAAGACTGTTTGATACGCACGCACGCCAGTCAAAGTAAACTAAGATGTCTGTGTTGTATTTACAGAGAAATGAGGCCAATGGAGAGATAATAGAATTTATAGCAGATGGTATGGACAGTTGCGTTTACTGGCGTTGTCTAAATAGGAAGAATGCTGTACTGATGCGATGCGCCCAAGGTACAGGGTTATCTGCAACATACACTGCAGGGGAGACAAATCCATGTGTTCAAAGGAAAAGTGAAACCAGTTGCAAAAGATATGAAGAAGTGGCTGCTATCACTACTACAGAGGTAGGCGCATGCACTGGATGAGTCAGACAAATTGAATCTGACCAATAAGGATTGCAGATAATCAATTTCATATCTTATTTGGAATATATTTGCATTGTTTTTTGAAGTGGGAAATATAACAAACTATTTTTTGCTACGGGGGTATTTGACCGTCTATTTAATGCACCTCCTAACCCTGAGGCTTGTTGCAAAGAATTATGTGCGGAGCTCATTCTCAGTGTGAACATTCAGCATGGCTAGTAGTTGAACACAGAATCCTTTATTCCTGAGCCAGACCTTTAGCCATTGAAATATCTGGCTGCCTAACCACAATAGGTTTTGACTATAAAAAGGAGGGTCTGTTTACTCAAATGAATCATGGAGCGATGGGATGGTCATAATCATGATCAATAATTCTTCTGGTTACAAAATAGACCCATGACATTGCAGTACTCCTACTTAATGGTAACTTGAGAGACTTTTGATCTATTTTAGCATCACAATAGGCACCTAAGCGACAGCACTGTCACTTTAATCTAAAATTATCTCATTACAGGTACCTATAACATTACCCGGTGGAATTCCCTTCCCGGTAGAACATCTTACGAGTAAACAGCCAGTAAAAGAAGCCTCTGCTCATGCTAATCAACCAGATTATCAGCCTCCCGCATTCCATCCATTATCAGGTATACCTCTACCTGAAGAGAATCTGTCAGAGAGTGGGAAACGACGATTAGAAGATGTCCTCAAACTATCAGGTAAGGAAGAGTCCTGACTGTGACTGGATGAGAATGATCAGAAGGGCTTATTTTGATGTCCCTAGTAATGCTCAGCTCAAATATTCTCGCGGTTTCACAGATACGAGGTTTATTTCGTGTGTTAGCCTTGCTTCCTGTCCACTCACGGATGATGTTTTGTTTTACAGATTGAAGAAAGGATGGTGCTTAGAACAATTAGTTGAGTGTGTAGCCCAGACTTCTCTAGATATTCCCCCTAACTTATTTCCAAGGCAGTCTTTCTATCTGCCTAAAACCTCCTATGGAGATGAGCCAATCACACGCGAGCGTTGCTGGCAAGGCTCAGTTAATTGGAGGAGTGATTTCTCAGTAGTGCATAGCAACTTCCCATTAATTATTTTCACCAATTCTTATTTATAAGTATGTCTATAATAATTCATGCATGGTTTGCGAGCTGATGCGGGTCATCTATGCATAATATCATGTAGCTTCTAACATTATTTTTTTACCATTGTTTTAGCTTGCCTATAAACTGCTTGACGGTTTTATGAAGTAAAGCAGCTCAAATGATATTACAATCTCACCCAACCTAACTTAAACTCTAGTATAAAGTCATTTCATATGCATGTGCAGAAATAAATAATCATATAATTCCAAAGATTTTCCGTTTGACTATGAGAGTATGGTAACTAAAGCTGCAGTGCCCGGGCGAAACAAAATCAGAGAAAGAGGATAGCTCCCACACATTATAGCTGTTATTGTGACCAGGTGTCTAGGTTAGGCGGCGTGCAGTGGGGCTGGAATAGAAGCCGTGCTGTTTTACTTCTGGCCTATGTTTATGTCGCTAGCACCCTTTCCACATGTTGGTTTACACAGATAGACATATGAAGTCAGATCAGAGGGTATGAAGCTAATTCAAATGATAGTCATTTGGGCGCCTATAGTTTTTCTCTGCATGGTTCATTTATTAGTTTACCTTTATGTGTCAGCATACACTAAAATGAATTAATCTAAAAATCCACAGACATATTATATAGTGCAGAAGGCAAAATCTACATGCAACATTCCTGCATAAACTGGTAGTAATAATTATAATTATACACTGTCTGCCATCCGAGTCACACCTTCCAAGAATGACAAGCGATATAGGTAGCGCGGTTTACAGTTTTCACCTAATCCCATTTACTTCCAGGCAGTCACACAATGCCAGAGTGATTGTGATTGTATTGATATGTTTTTTGAATCTTTATTTACTTTTCTTTGCATGGTGAGCTTCTTTTTCACGTCTGGCAGCCGCCGCGTTTTCTTTTTTCAACTGCTTCAGTAATCTCCTGTCTTCTTTTATTGCCTCCCTTCTCTGCACTCCTTTTATTATTCTGTATACAATATATACTACAACAAGGGTTTACATATACACTACACGATGAGTTTATATACAAACACTGCGACAGTGATAGGTTATATGTCCATACATCATGCGCATAATACGCTGCAATAATGATGGGAATAGATAACACATGTACTACAGCATCAAGAGTTAAAGGGGTTATGACACGGTTGATGGTCGACGCATTTTTGGAGTTGTGTTCCCCATTCTCAAAGGGAGGCAACTCCGCATTCATCACAGCGATATCGAGTGGTCTTTTTCCACAAACCGAATATCGGTCACTCAATTAATTATGGCCCAATTGGCCCAAATAGAGATAAAATGGGATCTAATTACTAAAACTTAGTAACCGAGTGATCTTCACCCCCTATAACATCGAGTATAGATTTTAAATTTGAACATAAGATTGGAGAAAACTTAAGTTATAAGAAGTACTCTGCCGGGTTTTCCCTAGCCCTAAATAGAGGCTGGTATGTTTGGGCCTCTATAATTGTGCAATAATGTCACTAACGCTCGTTGACAGAGGTGAAAAACTGCGCTCTGAAACCCTATTTCTATATTTTTGTTGCACGGTTTCTCTATTCAAACTTGTGTAACTACAAGTCTAGTATACACATGCAAACACATTTGTCAAACATCGGCGTGTAAGCAAAAAAATTAACACAACCACCAACAGCTCTGTGTTAATTTCCTATCTCGAGGCCAATTCTGGTGCGTCGATGGTCTGAAAAGTGTCGTCGAGGGCTCTAAGTATGCGCATTGGATACGGCTATAGCTACGCTTCCATTTGAACTAGGTATTGGGCCCATTTGTTCATGGTAGGCTTCAGAATCTACAAACAAGTGAAGTCACTTTTGCCCATGTCACAACCTCTTCAATATGTGTATACACACACGATAACGCTACACCATATCATCTATATGGGTCATTTAGATTAATATGTAATGCACACACTATACTTGTATAGTGCAAAGAAACAAAAATTAATTGTGACACTTAAAATGAAAGACTCTTATAGAGAGACGTTGGTTTAATCCTAAAAGTAAGTTTTATCAACCAGACGTTGGAACAGAGTATGTACAAAGTGGTGGGTTCGAATCCCAGAAAAGCTTTCCAATGCGTGTTGGCGACAAGAGAGGCACCAGAGCTGCTTTGATCCTAAGCTCCGAGCAAGCTTTGAACAATGCTCCATTTTTACCAGTAAGGGCTTGCCACACAATGGCGAATTTGCGATTTAAAAGATAAGCTAATAGGAAATCGTGGGAAAATCACAACTCGCTTTTCTAGCCATACACACGATTGCGATCACTATTCGAGAACTACTAGGGTTACCCACAGTCACATGACCGAAGCCTACGAGAGTGCGTAGTTGGTGTCGTATCGGGGTTCTATTCACGGTCAAACTGTCATTAGAAATCATGTGTGGGGATTGTGCTCATAGTTGGACTCTGCTAGTCACTATTCACAAGTAAATTCGGCCAGATTTCATTCTATAATCACCTCTGATGCTCTGGTTCTCATGAATTTGATTGTTTCTTGCTCTACGATGATGACTGCTCCCAAACTGGCTCAAATTAGGTTTTCATTAAGTCAGACGAAGTTGGTCATTCTGACTTTCTACTTTATAGCCTTTGGATTCCCACAGGCTATGGAAGTGATTGAGCCAATCAGCGCGCACCTTATAAACGCGATTTGAGATTTTATTCAACATGCTAGAACTGCAATTTTGCGCAAAACAGCTGTCGCAAAGTCACAATGCGATTTTTCACATAACGTTTTTTGCGATTTTGTCGCAATTTTTTTCCGCAAATTTGCCATCGTGTGGCAGGCCCTTGATGCAGCGAATGATAGTATGTAGTATTCACAGTTGAAGTCACCTTGGCGATTTTTTTTTTACGAGCGCGATCTTAGTATCATTAATATTCTGGAGATTTATGCATGAATGCCTCTTATGCATTATACGGCGCAACGAAAGTCATAAAAAGTCATATGCATATATTCCGCAGTTTTTATAAGCTCATATTATGTAGAAATATCTACAATGCAATATAATTATATGAATGCAGAACCGATATAAACTTATGAAATCACAGTATTGTCATTGTGTTGATATGAGATAGTCTATAGCAAATATGGGTCAGATAAAAAGGATTATCCCAAAACAATTAAAGAAGTCAATAAGAAAAACTTCAATATAATCAAATCCCGGGGTGGCTGATAAAGGCTATATTGGGCCTCCCGGGGTGGCTGATAAAGGCTATATTGGGCCTCCCGGGGTGGCTGATAAAGGCTATATTGGGCCTGTGAACCGAATATATCCCGCGTTTGACTCCCCAGTAACCCAATCAACTTTCTTATTTAAAAGGAATTTGTCATTTATTGAAGACATTTTCAGCCAAGCCAGCACAACTCGGTCGTGGACAGTCCCAAGCCTGAATATTCAGGCATCGTGCCATCTTGCATGTGCTGTAAGCTTGGACTAAACCGCACAAAGTGACTGAGACCATAATGCCGAAGCTTTCATTATGCTCATTACTTGAATCATACGTGGCTGACGGCTCACAGTATATAATACTTTGCTCAATGTATGTTTGGGCCTAGACGACTTCTACTAATGCTGACCATTAGTTGATAATGAGCAGACAACTCTTATTGCATTCT
>Ga0224501_10005090_pt1 | contig 10369 bp, 9 predicted proteins | sample SF_Oct11_sed_USG_4_FD_169105 | JGI IMG/M metagenome (GOLD analysis project Ga0224501, IMG submission 169105) | Sediment microbial communities from San Francisco Bay, California, United States - SF_Oct11_sed_USGS_8_1 | ecosystem: Environmental > Aquatic > Marine > Sediment | place: USA...
GCGTCGCCGTCGCCCAGAGAGACGTGACCGGCCAATAATGCATCAGCCCATTGCTTTGCCGGACGCTCTACCTCTAGACGAAACGCATCGTCCAAAGAGCCGGATGTAACCGGGCCGGGTTGTATCGGGAGCAAAACCAATGGACCAGGATTGGCCTCCGCGTGCCATTTGCGGACTGCCTCAACGGCATTTTCGTCCCGTACGAGGACCGCGTGAATCCAGTCCGAAAGAACCTGCTCGACGGATTCCGCACCCGCCGCAGTAGGTCTCAGGAAGTCGCTGAGTGGGCCCAACACGGCGCCGTCGTCAAATTGATCTTGGTTCTCCAACAACTCCTTGGCCGCCGGTGCGAGTCCGGCCCGGTCGCGTTCGAGCGCCTCGAGGGCTTCCTTACGCGCTTCGGTTTGGAGTAGGCGTTCTTGGACGGCTCTTCTCTCGGCGATGACGGCGGCTTCATTTTCCTTTGCGGCCGCAAGTGTATGGCGGGCTTTCTCCAACTCGGACGTGGCCTGTTGGTTCGCCTGTCGCTTGTCTTCGAGCACGCGTTCTGCATCGGCTAACTTTGTAGTGGCCTGTTCGAGGTTTTTTTCTGCCGTTTCGCTCCGCTCTTTGAGCTCTCTTTCCTGGCCGGTCAGGTCACCGACATCTCTTTGCAGAGCTTCCCGTTCGCCCGACAGTGAACGGTGGCGTTCAGCGGTTTCCTGGAGTTCGTTTTCCAGCGTGCGGCAGGTCGTCCTTTGGTTTTCCAGTCTATCTTTGGTTTCTTTTTCGCCCGCAGCCCTCAAGTCCAATTCGGTTTGAACCGAGGCTCTCGCCTCCGCTGCCTGGGTCAATTCCTCTTGGGCCGCATCTTTTTCCCGTTTCGCCTGCTCTTTCTGCCGCTCGGCGTGAGCCATTTCGTCTCTGGCGCGGGTCACGCGAGAGGAGGCGTTGGTCAATCTCTCCGTAGCTACGGTGAGATCTCCCTCCAGCTTTCCTGCTTCCTCCTGCCGTTCGGCCAACTGGCGCAACAGTCCGGCCCTCTGGGCTTCGGTGGAGGCCCTCTTTTGAACTCGGTTTTCGCGTTCCTGTTCCAGTTCTCCGATCTTTTTACGCGCTTCGGGCAGCAGTTCGTCGATCTCTTTTTTGCGCTGGGCTGTTTCCTTGACCCGTTCGTCCAGCTTCTTCAGCGAGCGGCGGGCCAGCGTCATTACGATCGCGAAACGATCTGCAGTCAGAGTCTGATGCCGGTCTGCCTTTCCTCTTTGCCTGGAGAGGCTTCTAACCTGCGTCTGTACCTCGGAGATTACGTCGTCCAGGCGCTGCAGATCCTCCAACGTCTTGTCCAGCCGCCGTTCGGTGGTAGTCTTTCGGTCGCGGTAGAGGCCGATACCGGCGGCTTCTTCGAAAAGGGCCCGCCGTTCGTCCGTGCGGTCGGAGAGCAGCCGGTCAATTTGTTGGGCTTCGATTACGACGCCGCCGTCGCTCGCCAGTCCGGTGCCGCGGAGCAGATCCTGTACGTCCTTGAGCCGAACCGGCTGCTGATTCATCAGGTAGTCGCTCTGGCCGTTTCGGGAGAGCCTTCTGGTAATAACTACTTCCCGATAGGAAACGGGGAGGACCCCATCGCTGTTGTCGAAGTGGAGTGAAATAGAGGCAACGTTGACCGGTTTTCGCTTCGTGGTGCCCTGGAAGATGATATCCTCCATCTTGGCTCCACGAAGAATTCTGGCGCGTTGTTCGCCGAGCACCCAGCGAACTGCGTCGGAAACGTTGGATTTTCCGCAGCCGTTGGGGCCGACGACGGCCGTAATGCCGTCATCAAAGGTCAATGCCACCGTATCGGCGAAGGACTTAAAGCCCGACAACTCGAGCCGCGTCAGCTTCATGGCGAGATTCCCGTGCGAGTAATAGTGGTCGCAGTGATTCCTTCAGCGACTAGCAAAGATTCGGCCCTGGCGGCCTCTCCACCGTTTTCGAACGCTCCGATCAGGACATTTACCGTTCCCGACGCAGTCGGCAGCACGTACGCCGGGAAGCCGAGGTCTCGAAGCCGATCAGCTTCGAGATCTGCTTCTGACACGGTGTCCCATGTGCCCAACCTGAGTGCCTGTGGGGTGCGCAAGATAGTCCCGTATTCTTCTTCAACCAAGCCGTCTCTCCACAATTGTCGTAACAACATTTCCGCAGCCTCAGGGCCGGACACGGCGCCGAACAAGACCCGGTGCCAGGTGCTGCTGCCGATTCTAACTGCAGCGACCGTCGTCGTGAAGCCGCGTCGGGCAAGTTCTATAGCTTCGTCGGCTGCCAGGTCCTTTGAATTGTAAACGGCAAGCTGCAAAGAGTAGAATAGGGAATCCGCCTCCGCTGCGGCCGAGGGGTTTTCCGGCGAAGTTTCCGGCAATACGGAGTTGGGTGCAACTGAGTCCTCACTGTCGTTGGACCATCCTCGCTCGGCCAAGACCATCCCGATCACCACTGCTGCCGCCGCCAAGATTGCAGGAAATACGAGTCTTTTCCATTGGAATCCCGAGGATCGGGATCTTTTGAACACGGGTGCGGATGAAGCTGTTTTTGAGTAAAGGTGGCCGGCGGACTGGGTCTCATAGGGATCTTCAGGAGGTCGGGCCACTGGGTGCGTAATCACTTCCACAATTGGCACGTTCTGGTGAATCCACGGCGAGATCGCCGGAAGTTTCTCAGGGGTATTGGTTCGCCCCTCGGCTGTTAGAAGGATGATAGCATCGGGACAGGTTGCTAGGTGCGGCACTCCTGACGGCGGCACCAGCAGGATGAGAAGCGCATCCTGAGCCTTGAAACCGTTCGAGAGTCTCTTCCAACGCTCGTTTCTCCAGACCCGCGATGGGACCGCAGTATCCCTTCCCACGGAGATGTAGTGAAGGCCGGCGAGGGGCTGTGGTGAAACGACTCGGTCCAACGGCAACTGCTCTTCGAATGCATCGACTATCCCGAGCGCCATCGCCGGACCGGCGTTGCCTGCGTCCAATACCGGTTGACTCAGGCAGAGATCGATGAGCGTTACTGGCGGTCTTGTAGCAGCCGCAGTTTCGGCGATGCGCCAGGCCGCCGACCGGACCCAATCCCAGTTGTCGGTAATCGGGACGATGGCGACGATGTTGGAACCGGCGAAAGCCTGGGGCCGTGGATCAGGGGCCATGGCGGTCATCGGTTGGGGATTTGGTCGTTCCGAACGTAAATGATGAAATACGGTTGTCCCAGCCGTCGGCCTATGTTGTCCGCCTCGTCTCTCGTGAGGAACGGTCCCAGGACCACTCGGTACCGATCGTCGAAGCCGTTCGGGTTGAGGACGACCGCGTCCAGGCCTGCATCACGGAAGTCCCGCGCACGTTCCTCGGCCCGCTCCCTATTGGAGGTGGCGAGCAATTGCACGAACATAGATTGGCCGTCCGGTGCTTCTGATGCCTCTACCTCTTCCGCCGCCTGAAGAGTTGGGCGGCGTGGATCCCACTGCGACGCAATCCATCTGCTTCCGGAGTCTTCGATTCTTGCGACTTCCGTTCCGGTTTGGGCCTCGAGCGCTATTACGAAACCGTTGCGACGTACGAGCAACGTACCGTCCGGTGCAATCGCGGGGAGATCTTCGTTCCAACTGCTTGCAACACGCATGATCATCTGGGGTGCGAGTGCATCGGCGACCCAGACGGTATCTTCGGTTTCAGGTTTGAATAGAATTTGCCGCCCCCGGAAGTCGACGCGTATGTCGTCGATTCTCGACGCGACGGAAAAGCTCGACAAGATGGTGCCGTCGAAGCGGGAAACGATGTGTAGAGAGGGAGTTTCGGTAGCCACATAGACCCTGTGCCCGGCGGTGCTGAAAGCTACTGCGGTAATCTTGCCGCCTACCGTCGCTTGGGCGTCGACCGAACCGTCGACAGTCCTCATGATGGTTACGGTCGAGTCAACGGCTACCGCTACTACATCCGCCCAATCATTTACGTCATACAAGTCGCTACGAATCTGAACAGTGCCGACCTCTTCACTATCTTCTTCAGAGACCACGGTCAATTCGAAGAGGTCGTCGGCTTCATGAAGCGCCAGTAGGCGGTCTCGCGTGGTGCCCCAAATTTTGGTTGGTGTCGTCGAGAAGCTGGCCTCCCACCGCTGCGAACGCCGCCCTCGAATCGTCCCAATCGATCCGTTGGGATAGGCAACGTAGGGAATGTCCGTAGGGCCAAGAGTGGCGAGGGCGACATGAGCAGTGTCGAGCACCTGTACCGCCCCGCTGACCAAATCGAGAGTTATCACCTGGCTGTCGGCCGACAGAAGGTATAGTTGGGTGCTTTCGTTGCCGAACCCGATCATCTTTGCGTTGCGAAGCAGTCTCGAATCGAACTGCCATTCCGATTCGGAAAAGTCGGGTAGGTAGTAGACGTGGATCGCGGTTTCGCGCTGGGAAGGTAGTCGGAATACTACGGACGGCCCCGGAACACTGTCTGCGTTCTTCGCCTCCATAAAGGCTTGGCGAACGGAATGTTCCCCAGGGTCACCACAGGCGGCGACAAACGGAACTCCAATTAATAGGAGTACAAGTATTCTGAAATTAGACACGGTGTGGAAACGTAGATGTCCTCCTAACGGAAGGCAAGCAATGGCCAAACGGCTACTCCGTATTCTCGGGCTCGGGATTGAATGTCATTTTGGGTGCGTCTGCCCAGAGTCGCTCCAACTGGTAGAACTCCCTTAGGGTGGGGTGAAAAACGTGAACCACGAAGTCGAAGAAGTCCAAAAGAGCCCAGCGCCCTTGTGATAGTCCTTCCACGTGGTGCGGCTTTTTCCCCATTTGTGCCATAGTCTCAGACAGGTGTTCGGCAAGAGCTCTTACGTGTGTATCCGAAGTTCCCGATGCGACGACAAAAAAATCCGTAGCGTCGCTCAACTTTCGCAGGTCCAGGGCGACCGGATCGACGGCCTTATGATCTTGGAGGATGCCTATTGCCAACTCTACTTCTTGGAGTGTCGTTGCGGCTTCAACCGTCATGTTGCGGCCGGCTCGTCGATCTGGAAGAAGACCGCCCACGCACCGATTCCTACATGGACTCCGAGAACTGCGGCTGCCGGAGCCAAAAGGATTTCGTCAGGAGAAAATTTGTCGACGATAAGGTTTTGCAACTCTTCTGCCTGTTTTTCCGCATCCACATGGACGATGCCGATCCTAAATCGCTTAGGTCTGGGAGTAAGTTTTTTCTCAAGATAGTCGAGCACTTTGGGCACGGTCTGTTCTCGACCGCGGACCTTTGCAAACGCAGAAATCTTCCCTTTTTCCGGGGTGAGTTCCAGTATCGGTTTGAGGTTGAGTAGCCGAGCGAGCCAGCCGCGGCTCCAACTCAATCTGCCTGAGCGAACCAGGTTTTCGAGTGTATCGACTACTATGACTCCGCCGGAGCGGTCTCTAATGCGTGTTAACTGTTCGACCGTTTCGTCTACGGTGGCTCCCGAGTCCAAGAGTTCTTTGGCTTTCAACGCCAAAAAACCGAGGCCGAGGGACGCGGTACGTGAGTCGAACACTGTGAGGTTGTCTAATCCCGTTGCTTTTCCTGCGGCTTGAGCGGAGTTGAATGTGCCTGAGAGTCCGCTCGAGAGAGATATGCAGAGGACTCTGTCGTTGGCCGCTCTGGCGTCTCGGAAAGATTCGGCGAAGGCTCCGGGCGTAGGTTGAGAGGTGGTAAAGAATTTTCCGCCGTCTCGCATCTGAGCGTAGATATCTCTCGGCTTCAAGTCCACCCGATCGAGAAAATTGCGGTCGCCGTCTGAAATCTGAAGCGGAGTAACGACAAAGCCGCGCTTGTCCAAATCTTCGTCGGTGAGGTCACAAGTGGAGTCCACCACGATTGCACATCCGCCGGTTTCTTCCTGGTGTAGAGCTTCGTGTTGCTCGCGCATATCGTCGGCTTTTGTGGCTTCCAGCGTTCCCCAGCTCTCCGCCAACTCGAAAACTTTTTGGGGAGTATCGGTATGCACATGGACCTTCAATAGCTCTCCCGTACAGAGGACGACTATGGAGCCGCCCATCTTTCTGAGAATGGCCCGTACGTCGGTGGATGAAGGGAAATCGTTTCCGCGTACCAGTACTTCAGTGCAATATTGGAAATCGCGGTCCTTTGCCACTTCCGTAGCCGCCGCCGCAAACGGCGTCACTTCCGGTTGGGCATCGGCCTCATCCATTTCCGGGGTTCTGGTGGGGTGCCCCTCGATCAGTCGCAGGATTCCCTCCAAGAGCCTCACGAAAGCTTTGGCGCCGGCGTCTACGACGTGTGCTTCTCTCAGGGCTGCCAACAACTCGGGGGTTTTTTCCAGGGCATGCTGTGCGCCGGTCACGACCTGTTTCATGAACTCATGGAAATTTTTGGTGCTTTCGGCTACACCTTCCGCTACGCTCGCGGTTTCTCTGCAAACGGTTAGGATCGTACCTTCAACCGGTTCGTCGAGGGCTTGGAGAATCCTATCAGCGCCGGTGCGGATGCCCCTGGCAACATCGGCGGGTCCGGCCGTCTCTCTGTTGCCGAGAGAGTCTCTGAACCCCAGCAAAAAATGGGAAAGGAGCATGCCGGAATTACCGTGGGCGCTCAACACGCACGCGTCGGCCATGGCTTTTGTGACGTCCGGCAGAGAAGCCCGTTCCAACTCGTCTACGGACTGGGCCACGGCTTTCAGCGTCATGGCGAAGTTGGTGCCGGTATCGCCGTCGGGCACCGGGAAGACATTGATTCGGTTCAAGTCTTCACGACCGGCTTCTACCCATTCTGCGGCAGCCAAGAGGCACGCTCTAAGGCGCCTCCCGTCGAGATACGCGATGCTGGCCGGCGTGTCCGTAGGTTACTCCTTTTCTACTCTGACTGTGATACCGGGTTGTACATCGGGGTGCAATTTGATCTTGACGTCGTGATCCCCGAGGACCTTGATCGGGTCAGCCAACTCGATGATTCGTTTGTCGATGGAGTGGCCGGCCTCCGCCAACTTTTCGGCTATCTCCTGCGTGGTGATTGAGCCGAACATCCTGTCGCCCTCGCCGGTCTTTCCGGTAAAGGTGAGAGTCAGGTTCTCCAGCTTGGCGGCCAGCGCTTCCGCGTCAGCCTTGGCCATTTCGAGCTTCGCAGAAAGCCGTTTCTTTTCGGCCTCCACCCGTTTCTTATTGGCATCGGATGCGACGAAGGCGATGCCTTGAGGCAGAAGGAAATTGCGGGCGTAGCCGTCTTTCACTTTGACGATTTCTCCCGTGCGTCCTACGTGCGTGACGTCTTGTCTCAGAATGACTTCCATGTTCTAGTCTCTCACTCGCGGCTTTTCATCCGCGCTCTAAAGTCCAGGCCCGTATCCAGGACCCCGACGACCGTTGCCATCGGGATCGTGACGGCCATAAGAAAGATGGCCAAAACCAGCGATACTGCAAATAGAGGACGAGGTATTGCCGCCCTCGAAAAAAAAGCCCAAAAAACCGCCAAACCCCGCCAAAAATAGAGCCCCAGCCCAACCGCCAACAGGTTGATCGCGAAGGGGTGGGCTGTAAAATCGCCCCCGAACAAAACTATCCCCAGCGGAGCGGCGACCAACCACCCCAAATGCTCCGAAAAACTGAAATCCTGCAATCTTCCGGGAGCAGCGCCGCTGGGGCTCGTCGTCAGCCTGAAATAGAGTTGCCCGGCCAATCCCATTCCCAAGAGCATCTGCAGGGCCACGACTCCCAGGAATATCTGTGGGAGGATCTCGACCATCAGGGCTCCGTATCGGTCCGGTCCTCCCGTACTCGGAACACCCAGGGCATTCATTATGGATGTTCCCATCTGTAGGGACCTAAGGAGGTCCCGTTCGATGGACCAGACCAATTCCCCCCAGGTGAATCCCACGGCAACGGCGAGAATGAACGTCGCCCCTGCGCCTGCCGCCACCGCCATCAGCATTCGGTTGATCCACGCCCATTCCCTGTGGGCGACCAAACCCACGAGCACGGCCCCTATGAGGGCCCAGGCTTTGACCAACTGCTCGGGTCCAGTTCCGGTTCCCGACAACCACCACAGGCTCAAGCCTGTAGCCAAAACCGTCGTGCCGAGATTCTTGTCGTTCCAAGGTCTTGTCCGAACGACCAATGCCGTTAACGGCAGCGTAAGGAATCCTACCGGAATGACGAGTGCGAAAGCCAGCGTGGCCAGAACCAACGCCGGCAATCCGAGCCGCCTCGACGGAGGCTCGGACGTGACCGTCATTAACCCTGCGTGCGGACGAACGGCAACAGAGCTATGAACCGGGCTCTTTTAATGGCCGTACTGACCTGCCGCTGATGCCGTGCACACGTTCCTGACAACCTTCTGGGCAGGATCTTGCCTCGCTCAGTGATGAACCGTTGCAGCGTGCGGTCGTCTTTGTAGTCGACGACTCGGACGCCCAGTTCACAAATCGGACAGCCTTTACGATGTCTTCTCATTAGTCGTCACTCTCTTCCGGCTCGTCGTCTGTCTTGCGGATGATGGGAGCATCATCGTCATCATCATCGTCGTCGTCGCGCTTGGGTTCGCGCGGCGGCCTGGGAGCTTCTCCCTCGTTGACGATGATCTGGTAGCGGAGGACCTCTTGGTCGAGTTTGAGCGCGCGCTCGAATTCGCCCAGCAACTTAGGATCGGTGGCGAACTGTTCTACAACGTAATAGCCGATTTCGCGACCGCTGATGGGGTAGGCCAGACTCCGTTTGCCCCAATGAGACGATCCCGTGACCGGGCTAGCGTTTTCTGTGTCAGTGATAAGCTTGTGGAAGCGCTCAAGGCTTTCTTTTACCTTGGCTTCTTCCATAGCGCTATCGAAGATATAGACGATCTCGTAGCGTCTAGGCATGGCACCTTCCTTCGGTCTGTACGGCTCCGCCCGGGTGCCGGGCGAAACAGGTGATTGTTGACTACAAAACTTCGGGCCTAAGTGTACCCAGGCGTGACTTCAGGGGCAAGACGGCTATACGTTGAACCTGAAAAGCAGGATATCCCCGTCCACTACCACGTAATCTCTTCCCTCACTCCTAACGAGTCCCTGTTCCCGGGCAGTCTTGTATGAGCCCGCTTTCAGGAATTCGTCGGTATGGATCGTTTCGGCTCGGATAAATCCGCGTTGGAAATCGGAGTGGATTTCCCCTGCAGCATCGAAAGCGGTGGCCCCTACCGGAACGGTCCAGGCGCGAACCTCCTGAGGTCCCACGGTCAGGAACGTCTGGAGGTGCAGTAGGCGATAGCCGCCCCTGACCAGGCGGTCCAATCCCGGTTCTTCGATCCCGGCTCCCGCTAGGAACTCGGCCCGTTCCTCACCGCTCAACTCCGCAAGCTCGGACTCGAATTTTGCCGAAAAGGGCACTATTTCGGCTTCTTCGTGGTGTCCCTGGACGGTGGCCTTGAGCTGGGCCAAGCCCTCGGAACTGGGATCGGCCAGGTCGTCTTCGGCCACGTTGGCGGCATAAAGAATCGGCTTGGCAGTCAAAATTCCTATCTGTTTGGCGAATCGTTTGTCGTCGGCGGATTCAACCACCGTTCTTGCCCCTTTGCCGGAGCTTATGGCTTCGACGGCCCGTTGGATAAAATCGACCTCCTGAGCCGCATCTTTGTCTCCCGATTTTGCGGTCTTCTGGGCTCGGTCGAGTCTTCGTTCCAGCACGGCCAAGTCTGCCAGAGCGAGTTCAGCGGTAATGATGTCGTGGTCTCGCGTCGGGTCGAGAGGTCCCATCACGTGCGTCACGTCGGGATCTTCGAAGCAACGGATCACGTGGACCATGGCATCCACTTCCCGTATGTGCGAAAGGAACTGGTTGCCCAATCCTTCTCCCTGGCTCGCTCCCTTCACAAGTCCAGCGATATCCACGAACTCGATCATGGCGGGAACGATCTGTTTGGGCTGAACCAACTCGGCCAGCTGCCTGAGTCTCGCGTCGGGCACGGGTACCACGCCGACGTTCGGTTCAACAGTACAGAACGGATAGTTGGCCGCCTGCGCTCCGGCGTTGGTAAGGGCGTTGAAGAGTGTGGATTTTCCGACGTTGGGAAGGCCGACGATACCGAGGCGTAGCATGGGGGATTGTGTGACCTGCGTTTAGGGTAAAGCCGAGTGGGACGCAATCGGTCCCACTCGGCATTGGTGTTGCTTGCCTCTAGGCGATGAACCAGGGAGCGAGTACGAGGCTTACGACCGACATCAATTTGATGAGGATGTTCAGCGACGGACCACTCGTGTCCTTGAACGGATCGCCGACGGTATCGCCTACGACCGCTGCCTTGTGAGGATCGGAACCCTTACCGCCGTGGGCGCCGCCCTCGATGTATTTCTTTGCATTGTCCCAAGCACCGCCGGCGTTGGCCATGAACAGCGCCAGCATGACGCCGGT
>Ga0224501_10005091_pt1 | contig 10366 bp, 6 predicted proteins | sample SF_Oct11_sed_USG_4_FD_169105 | JGI IMG/M metagenome (GOLD analysis project Ga0224501, IMG submission 169105) | Sediment microbial communities from San Francisco Bay, California, United States - SF_Oct11_sed_USGS_8_1 | ecosystem: Environmental > Aquatic > Marine > Sediment | place: USA...
ATAGGGGGGGGGGTGAGAGGTAATACTCTGCGTCAGTGCCAATAGGGGGGGTGAGAGGCAATACTCTTGTATGCTGTGATATTATGGGCGCGAATCACTGACTAGGGAGACAGATATATCTGTCCTGGCTCTGAGCAGAAAAGAATGCTGAGTAAACGACTTGCCATTTATTCTACAATCAATAAGCCATCAGTCTCTAGTTTGTTAAAAAAACCTTCTCAGCGCTGAGTGTGACGAAAGTAAATAGAGAGTGGTGTCACTGATGTTTCAGCGTCGTCAAAAGACTCTGATGTTCCTGCCTACAAGTATTGGGCAAAGGAAATTCCAGTTATGTTAGTAGGAAGCTATGTAGACCTTCAGACCTCCTGGTCGTATAGACCAGTGTCATTGCTAGGCATCTCACTGCAGGTAGTTGATATTTTGTTTGTCTTTTTGTGGCCGAGTTGTATTTGTGTAAGCTGACCTTTGGGTGTCTGTTCCTAGGTTGAGTGTAAGAAGGCACAGCCCAAAGAGGTCATGGCAGCCCAACAGATTCCCCGAGCAGGTAAATATATTCCGAAAACGCTAGTTCACGAACATAACTGCCTATCGCCCAAAGAAGGTTGAGTGAATCGGTGGCTGCCCCATACTGAGCATTCATCTTATCATCCATTAGTGGTTCATGTAATACTTGAAAATTTTATAAAAGCGGAGTTAGTCTGCATTATACTTGGACGCTCAGTACTCGGGCTGTTTGTAGGTGCCAAAGTGCTGTAATGCATTACAGCTGCCATCCTATGACCTTTTAATACTGGAAGACCATGCTGTTTGTGTGAGGGGCCTAGTAAGATTGGGTATTTTCGTGGATTGTTTGTAGCATCAGTTGTCATCTCAGTAACCGTTACAATTCTACAATATTGAATTATTAATGTGATCGTGATGTCAATGTTTCCTGTCCGATCTAAATGGGCATTTATTTGCTACAAATCTATATGACTGAAAATTGAAGGCGCCATTTCTTTTGGTATAGTAAATATTTCATTTCCACTACTATAGGATAAACACTACTAAATGTTTAAAGGGGTTTGTCAACAGGTGCGTGTTGAGCCATTGGGATTCAGGAACAGTTGACATCTAGTGAGCTAACAGCACATCTATACGACCTATTTACCCAGTGTAATTTACACCTTTCAAGGTTCTCATTTTACCCAAAATTAACCCTGCTCTGACCTCGCATTTTGCAGACAGTGGAACTACCGCGGCAGCCATGTATACTATGTGGCCCCACCTAATGCCCCTGCAGCAAGCCTCTCAACAGACACTATTCGACAATCAGTGTATACAGAATCAGCTTATGCTAAGTAAGCATCCTATTCTAGTCAGCGGACGAACATGACATGACACAATGTCCTCTTTCCATCTGAATAGCATTATCAGTACTCTATTATTCTCTAGTCATTGAAAGCATTGTGTCCAGACACTCAAAATCATGCCATCGGACCAGCTTTCATCTCATACCCAGCATGCTATTAGTCTATCCAGGGTTCACAACATCCAGATTCTCACAGTTGACTTAAACCGCAAAATTTTCAGTCTCTGGATGTTATGGACCCGCAGTGGCTCACAGTTCTTATGAGTCACATAGTCGCTCTCGTAGTGAGTAGACCAGCTCTAGTAGACTAGTAGCTCGAGTAGTGAGTAGACACCGTAGTCACTTTATAGCTCCAGCGAGCCGCAGAGCAAGGATGTTGGTGGCACGAGACCAGTCTCTCGCTCGCCAGGGTATGTAGAGGGTTCCTCTGCTTGCTCACCGTGCTAGCTTGCTTGCACTGCGCGTCGTAAGCCCGTTGTTACGCTCTCTCTGTTGTGGCAGCACTACTCTAACCTCATGCACCCTTCCTCCTCTGTGACTTTCCCAGATGTGCTGTGTCTGCTCGCATGTACATTCTCTGCCCCCAGGCCCATTGCTGCGGCTAGTTTTCTCTTCCCCTAATTGCTTTTCAAGCATGTGATGCATTCAGGAGCTGGTTTAGTGGGCCGTATTGTCACCAACACTAACCCATATGACAAGATGACCAGTTGATAGCTAATTTTCCCAGGAACTGGTCAACTGAATGGCGTGCTTGATTAGACCCGCTATGATTAGTAACTAACTATAGCCCGCACCACCGTCGCCAGGAGGTTGACACGCAATCCCTCGCAGTGCGACTTACCTTAGAGACACAACACCGCGAATCAGTCACCAGGCGATGGTTGCGCTAGCTTGTTAGCTTTTATTCACAAAATGTTTGTTCTCTCCACAGCCAACAATCCCGCAGCTGGCTTCAACCACGGTAACCTTATCATGCCGTGTCTGATGGACAGACAGCAGACTACAGCAGCTCTCACTACCAACCCTGCAGGTGCTCACCCTTATTTTGACCTCGCGAACCCCGCTCTCGGCCTGACTGGCATCTCTGCCGCTGGCCTCTTACACCGACAGGACCCCATTACCACTATAAACAACAATGCTAGTCTCTTCTCACAAAAAGATCTGCAACGATCAGCTGCAGGTACCTAGTGCCCCGTAGCTACCTGAGGTCTGTCCATTTTGGGCGGGCGGGGCCGAAAGAGTCAACGACTGGCAAGCAGGTGTCACTGATTTGCAAGGCTGATCAATACTATTATTTAGCCGAATGAAATTATTCTAAAGCAAATTGGGTTCTCAATGCTTATGTTGATGGAGTGAAATTAGATTTGCTGTGTTTTCTTGAAGATCCTTTATTGGGTTACCGGTGCTATTCTGACTGAGCACCCTTATCTTCTGCCCGAAGCTTTGTCAAAAGAGCAAACAGTCGCTTGGGCCGATCTCTCAATGGCTCTTGATGGGCTAAGCAATTCATTTTCCCTTGATGGGTCCTTAGCTGTAGTTGAATGCCAGGATTAAATGAGTTTGCTTGAGATAATTGCCTGAGAGCGGAGGAACAGTCTCTGCCGACTCTGTATGCCAGCTCGCCGACTTTATCCTGACCCATCCCTTAACATAATTAGCCTGCATGTAGTCTAACACAGTGGCATGCTTTCTCTAGCTCTGCATTTGTTAATGTTATGAATTATACTAGCTAATCCTCTCTAGAAGTGGCTCCTGGTAATCGACTTCTCTTTCACCTCTGTTCTCATGCCGATCCACATTTAATTATAATTATAATTCTGTCATATTCGCAAAATTGCATTTTCTTTTTTGATTTGATTTCCCGCAGTCCTAATAATCCAATAAAGTTGCGCTGTCTCTTCCGCTTGGCTGACCATCACGCCGCCCTATGATCACGCCGCCCTATGATCACGCCGGTCGTCCTGTTTCAGTGTTGAATGGCTACCCGGCATACACGCAGGCCACGATGGCGGCTAACCAGCGAGCATTCCAGCAAGCGGGGAGCCCGGGACCGCTGGAACAACTCTACGCCAACGACATGCAGCTGGCTGGCTTCGGTCAGCCAACCTCCCCTCAGCCACAGGCCTTCCCAAACCTCACTGTAAGTACTGCACTACGGCTGTATAAAATACTGCAATAACTGACGCGCGCTGGCATTTTTTCATTGAATGGTCTGCGCGAAATAAAAAATATTTGCTGTAATATAAATTCTGTGTAAATATTTAGACGCGCTGCTAGGCCTAATCCTACTGATGAAAGCTTTGCGCTGGTTGAGGCCGGGTTCTCACACGCAGAGGTTGAGGCCGGATTCTCACACGCAGAGGTTGAGGCCGGGCTCACGCGCAGAGGTTGAGGCCGGGTTCTCACACGCAAAGGTTGAGGCCGGGTTCTCACGCGCAGTGGTTGAGGCCGGGTTCTCACTGTTCTTACACTCGTCTCATTCTTTTTTTCGCAGGGTCTCATAACTACTGCATTCACGGGTGGTTATCCCTGATGCCTAAATTTATACCTCTAAATTATTTATTTATTTAAGGTAAAAAAACCACATAGCCAATCTAGCCGCTTTCTAAACGTAGACTAGTACCCACACATGCAGTGAGAGTAGCTGGCTAACATTAGTATAGATTAGCGGATTAGCTCTCAGTGTGGCTATATTAGACTGGTGATAGAAACCTTCTCTATTAGCATATAAACCTTTATCTGTCCAACACTATATGTTACTGTTCTGTCTCTTGTAGACATACGCTAGTGCGCATAATGGAGGCTATGCAACGCTCTATTAATATAGCCAACATGAAAAATGACTGTATATTTTTATGTGCTAAATATTTTATTCCGAATCATTTTATTTTAAGCATTATATATGTGATTTATTTCACATTCTTTTGCTGTATTTTGCCAATTGGCATTATAAGTCATCTACATGTATTCCAGCTTTATCACAATTCGATGTGATCTGTATGCAGCCATATGGCCTGGTAGTAGTAGCGTGCTGCATGCTGCATCGTTGCACACACACCACATCGTGCTGTATATTATTTCTATCACTATATGCATCACGGACAGTTTTACCCTCTATCCATACATATATATATACATATATTACTTCTATTGTGTGTGAAAACAATCAACGTTAAAGAGAAACTTATTTTGTGGATATCATGCCACCCAATGCTTTTAACAAATGTATTATATCATGACAAACTCTATTATTGTGATACTGCAGCCTAAGATCTGGTCACCTGAATCTGAGGCTTAACGGACGGGAGTTCTATTCTCTATTCGTTGCTCCAATGCCACGGGAAGATAATTTGATCATATCTCCGCTATGTCATCCAAATAAAACGTGATATTATTCAAACAGTGTCTGTATGATTATAGATTTTTTACGAAAAACACACAATTCACGCCTAGTAAGCTGAAAGTAGGACACCGAATCTGTGAAGACTGTTGAGTGCTGGGTATCAGATCTGCCTAGCTTGTTTGGAATTCACACACAATCCCCCCCCCCTAACAATGACTAATGGCTGCATTCTAGCTTCGGCACTGTATAGCTGATCTCCTTGGCCTCGTATGTCTGGCTGTGTGGCTGAACCATTTAGACTGTGTTCACCATTGATGTCTGCTGACAACTGTTGGAGCTAATGACAACTAACCCCACATAACACAATGCAGTGGTCGACTCTTAGCAGTGAAGATTCGATCTGCGCATTCCCAATATCAGTCCCGCTAATCAGTGGCGCTAGTGACATCAGTTGGTAGATGGATATGGTAAATGAAATAGACGGCCATGATTGGTCAGATCTAAAAAGAATTCGAACAAGGTTCAATTCACTTAAACGTCACCAGTATCGAAGGGATAATTTCCTCTATGGGAGTTAATTACGCTAGCTCACCGCAGAGAGAAGGCAACTCCAGTCAAGAGAGCGATTTACTGGCAAATAACTATACTGATATGCAGGCCCACCAAAATACATGTTGTATCTGGCTAAGAACTGGTCTGTTTATTTATCCTCGTCCACCTCCATGTGTCATGTTACCAAAACCTGCCTGGGATAGACAACTCTGAATGCTACGCCTCAGTACAGAGATAACACAAAACTGTTAGTTCAACCGAGGTAGTGAGAAACTATGTACCCCGTATCCTAGTTCCTCCGAAACCATGTGCCCGTACTCTCGAAACCAGGTACCCCGCACTCTCGAAACCATGTACTATGATGGCTTCTATGAATGCCTGTGGTTTTGGTAATCCGACAGCGGGGTTTCGCCATTATCCTCAGTCAGTCCGCAGTGAGAGGGAGGAGAAAACTCTGTCCTAGCGCTTGCATATAATACCCCTGGGCCGAGTTCTCATTCTAACGGCGCGGTGTAATCTTTGGTTACACGAAAATTGTACGGAGGCACTTAAAGATGTTTGATGTCAATACCAAACCTAGTTAAAAAGCTATATGTTCATTCTGGTTATTTTTATTCACTCCGCTACTGTTGGCCCGGTTTTCTCAGGCTCCAAAGTAAACAAACTTCCAAACAGGAAATGCTGAATTACAGGAAACTTGGCTAAAATTTCGGCTTTATACATCTTGATAAGACCAGTATTCACTTTGCTCCATAAGGGCACACCGCTAATATTCCACAGCTGATTGGAGTGCTCAGCGAATGGGCCGGTTTTCACAGAGCAGATGTGACGCACAGCAGCAAGAAATATGTAATCCTTGTAGAAGTTAGTATAATAATCGTGGAGGGGAAACTTAGCGGGAGTTATTCTCGTGTGGTTGAGGAGCTGGGAGCTTCCCCAGATGAATGGGATGAATTGATAGTCATCTAAAGACCAGACACCACGACTACCGGCTGGTTCCATCCTGTACACGCTTTGTAGACGTCTACATGTGTCTATGTACGTTACAAAGACTTTAAAGACAGCAGCGACAGAGTCCGGTTCCTTTAGAGCTCCTATTTTAAAAAGAGCGCAGAGAAATGCAACAAAAGCTAGCTCATGTCCAGTGCCGTAATCGATCCTGGTCGAATTCCCGAAGGACTCATTCAGATACACAGCCAGCTCGGGAATAGCCCGATGGTACACCTCATCTAAAGCCCCCTCTAGCATATCCGATGACCCATCACATAGTCTTTGATAAAAGTCTTTAAAAGCTTTGTTGCCGAATCTTTGAGGCTGGTCAATTGGGGGTATCTCATCAATCCACTGATTCATTGTCTGAAACATGGCGAGTAATTTCTCTATAGAAGCAGTGATGGTAAACTCATCTCGAAGCTTTCTGTTTTTGACAGCATCATTCATAGCTAAGATGAAGCCAACTATGTCATTGTAGGCTTGACTGTTTTGCCAGAGAGCGATATCATCAGGCTTATTTATCTCTTTACTGGGAATCAGGAAGAGGTGAGTAGAGAGGTCCACAGAGTGAGCCATTACCTAGAGAAGAGATCAGTTTGGTTACTGATGATGAATGAATTGGGTTAGAATCCTAGACGGTCTATGAGAAACCTAGTCTGAATGAGGCACACTATTTTGCAATTGATTCACCTTTAAAAAGGTTACAACAGAAGGGAGTGAAACTGAAGGATTGAGGCAGATTCTGATTTGACAATTCGACTTTGTTGTTAGACTTTTAGCTCACTCTCGATCTGATTCTCAAATTGAGACTCAAGACTTTCACGAAATCATTGCCCAATCAATGTATGTAATCCCTCGAGTCAGGTTACCACAACTACTGTCTGAACCAGTTAACAATTCATGCAAAGAAAGTCGAGTTAACGGACCCACTCAGTCATTTACTATCATAATGATAAGCATGACTTTCACTCAGTCACTCACTGAGTGACTTACAGTTACTCACTCACCGCCAGTCATTAGTCTAACTCTAACTCTAAACTAGTCAATTTCATGAATGATGAATTTGTCAATCACTAATCAGTCAATGAATGACAATTCAACGATTGAATCATGATAAAATAAAGGACTCCGCGACTGCCTCCGTGAGTGAGTGAACTGATACATACGGCGGAAGTGATTAGTAATCTAGTTTCGACACTCGCTGAAACTCAACTCACAGTCACAACTGGCTCAGTGAGTGACTCAGTCAGTGAGAGTGACTGTCGCCTGCCGGTGTCAACACAACTCGAACTCAGTAGTCAGTCATTACTCAAAGACTGAGAAAAATCGCGAACGTAAGACCACTAGCGGTTATGCCACTCTGTCTCTTACAACCTGGAGACTTTTTGCAAAGTAACGATTGATTTGCACAGGGAGAAGTCAAGGCCGAATCTTACTGAGTTTTTGCTGCCGTAAACTATGGAAGTTGTTACCACGGAACAACGAAATTGGAAGTGTAATCCAGGAGTCGTCCCGTCCCATCGAAGCAAATTCCATCAAACGAACCGTTAGATTCGTTAGAAGATAAATTCAGTAAAGAGTTGTGCGGCAAATTGGTTTACAGATACCCCCTTTTTAATGGTCGGTTTCTGTCCAATCGAAATCGGTTTGTGGTAATGGTTGTGCTTCCGGTCGCAAAATCTACCCAAATTTGATACACCAATTCAAAAGAATTCGTATTCTGTCTATTGTGGATGGTTACTTACCTCCGTGTAAATCAGATTGCGAAAAGGTGAGCATAAATTGAAAGCAAACAACAGACGATCTGATTTTGCGCCTGTTCGATAGACTGCGGCGCTTCTCACAGCCTAACTGACCTGAGCGAGTGACTAGTCTAGTGACTCAGTCACTAGTCTAGTGACTAGTCACTAGGCTAACTTAGTGAGCAGTGGACTCCAGGACCAGTGGAGTGGACTCAATCAGTCAATGGAGTGAGTGAGACTGAGACCGTGAGAGTGACTGACTGAGTCGAGTGAGTGAGTGACTCAGTGAGTACTACCAGTATGACGTCCTCGTAATTTAATACTAATAATAGTAATACTAACTATAAAATTTTGAATTTGAACTGAGTCAGTCACTCACTACTCAAGTCAATGACACTCACTTGACAGTCAGTGACTGAGTCGAGTGAGTCAGTCAGTGTCAGTCACTGACTCACTCAATAGACTAGTCATTGTCAATGATAGTGATACTGGTCAGCAGACAGCAGTCAGCACCCTGCTGAGCACAGCGACAGACTTAACTCAACACTGAAGTCTCTGATGGAGTGTTACTATCTATAGCTGCGACTGAGAGTAGCTTAGCTTACCTAGTTTAACAGTTTGAGATAGTAACGTTGATAGACTAAACTTCCTGTGGAGTGAGTCACACTGACTAACCTACTATGACTTATACAGTATTATAAGAATAACTCATTCTCTACAGTGAACTGAACTCTTCATTGTTACGATTGAACTATTACTGTTAGTAGTTCTAACTATTGTCAAGTAGTAGTACTAACTAAGTAGTTGGATTAGCAAACAATAAATTACTATTCGTAGTTGAGTTAGCAATACTTTATACATAGTACCTAGTAAGACTTAACTATTATTACAAGTATTAGTACATAGTAATAGTATAGCAATGTATAGCATTAGAAAGTAGTAACTTTTAGTTATTTAAGATTCATTAGCAGTAGTGGTTCATCACCTAGATAATTTTTTTATTTACCTGACATTGTTGTTATTATTGTGACTTCATCATCATCGATATCAGTTTTAATTTCTTTCGACAGCTCAATGAGGTCTTCATTATAGAAATAATAGGTGCATTCACATGCTCGGCTTTTTCGTGACCGATGGATTTCAGTCAGGAAATCTGCGCAACTGCTCAAGAGCCCGACCGAAAACCGTGATCCAAAAAGCATCTTTCACTTTTGTTGCGTTCTGCGACTGAAAGCACGCAAACAGAATTCCGCGGCCGAAAGCAGGCGTTGGCGTAGTAGCTTAGGCAAATGTCAAGGTTACCGCAAAGAGGCTTGATTACTACATTGGGATTATGAATCGCGAACGATTGTTCGACTCTAACTGACGAGTTAAAGTTAAGAGAGGACAACTCTGATCCGACAGTAATCCATTCTGAACTCAACTGCGCTTGTTCACCGCGACCATGTGTTCGTGTGCTCGCGACCGAAATCTTTTAAAAAGTTTGCAAATGCACCTAATATCTAAGATTGAGCTCTTATCTTTAGGTAGGTTTATTATCTGGAAGCGGGCTTGAGTGGGCTAGAAGGAATGATTCAAGTGTCTGATTGAAGAAGCTATTATGGAAGGCACTACGGATATGACTTTTCGTTTTGTAGGACCTCGGTATCTAATGGATGACCACAACACAGATTCTGATTCACATTCCAATACTTCAGTGTCCAGCTCAAGCAGTAAAAAGGTGAGCGCAACCAACCCTACTGATGATGGGAGAGGCTACTAAACTTTCATCTTCTGTCGGAGAGTGTTCAGCTTCATCAGCTTTACAGTCAGTCAGTCAGTACCAAATCCTCCTTAGTGAGTTGAAAGTTTGGCTTACACATTAAGTTAGACGCAGTTTCTTCTTCTTAAGACTTGACATTTTGATATAAGTTGGAGTTTTCTGTTCATTGAATCCTTTTAGAATCAGTGGTCATCCCTGATCGTTTTGTAGCTGACTAAGCACACTGCTAAAGATGGCAGTGGCAAACCAGTGCAAGTAAAGAGAAAGATGGAAGACGATGGTAAGTGTACCTGTTATAGGTTCTACTCACTGGTTACTTCTATATAGATTATGTTTTACACACTAGCGTAGAATTGTAGAGGATGGCTCTATGTTTTACACACTAGCGTAGAATTGTAGAGGATGGCTCTATGTTTTACACACTAGCGTAGAATTGTAGCGGATGGCTCTATGTTTTACACACTAGCGTAGAATTGTAGAGGATGGCTCTATGTTTTACACACTAGCATAGAATTGTAGAGGATGGCTCTATGTTTTACACACTAGCGTAGAATTGTAGAGGATGGCTCTATGTTTTACACACTAGCGTAGAATTGTAGAGGATGGCTATATGTTTTACACAC
>Ga0224501_10005092_pt1 | contig 10366 bp, 14 predicted proteins | sample SF_Oct11_sed_USG_4_FD_169105 | JGI IMG/M metagenome (GOLD analysis project Ga0224501, IMG submission 169105) | Sediment microbial communities from San Francisco Bay, California, United States - SF_Oct11_sed_USGS_8_1 | ecosystem: Environmental > Aquatic > Marine > Sediment | place: USA...
TTCTGTACGTTCTTGATTCCGCATACGATCCTTACCTTTACTCAACAGACGACTGCCACTTCCACCTAAGGTAAGCCCAATACGACCCGTCTGTATCTTGGCCCCTGGCGGGTGCTTTTACATGGCGATGAGATAGTGGACTAATTTGGACCACTAACGCTTCCAAAGGGACAGTTATGAAAAGTTACGCCTGTTATGCCGTAATCAGTGCATTTGTTCAGACCGCTCTAAAACAAGAAACAGATGCCATGGGGTTCAACACAACTCAGAGAATGAGATTAAACCCTCGGTCAGACTCAATGGCCACTTGTTGCCACACTCTGATGCGACTTAATAGAGGACGGGAAATTTCAGTTTAAATTCTCCCGCGAGCTATCACCATTCATCTATCGCCTCATTTCCGGTTTGATGTAACGCAACTATGAATAGTCATGATGTTTACCATTGATAGCCGACCTATGAATTACTAACAAGCCGAAGTCAATCCTTCGAGCTAGTCCCGTAGATAAATGCCTTATGAAAGCTTACGCACTTATGCCTGAGCGCCATGAGCATGTAGAGCAAGGTGGTATAGCGGCTTATGCCATTCCACGATGCAACCCTGTTTCGCGTTTTTTTTCTGGGTTTTAGGTGAGACGCGGAGTCAAGTGAGATAGGTTACGGTACTAAGACCTGCTAACCCTAGCAAAGGTAGCAGACGGCTGGTGTGTCCAGCTTCAGCGGGACAGGCCCCTGTCGCACAACGGCAGGCAGTGCGAGGCCCGACGCGAATCGAGTGCATCTTCGGAGTGCCCATCAAGCCAATATCCGAACCAGATCTAGCTTTCTTATGTCCAGTGTGATCCTGTTGTTGTAGTGTACGCTATGCAATCTGATAGCCGAGTAACGAGCCAAGGCTTGCCTGAGTTCATACCCGATGCCTCAAATGTTGCCTTAAGCTTTAACCATTGGTTAGGTCAGTTCAAAGTAGAACTTGCCCTCATTGCCGCCCGAGCAGGTAAAACTCCTGGCGAAGACCCCGTAGACATTTACGATGATAACTTAAAGCTTCTGAGCTTGTTCTCTGCTATTAGGCCAACAGGGGTATCCGCTCTTGAAGCCACGGGGTATGATACGAATGACCCTTAATAATGATGCCCTTACACGCCTTAAAGTCATTTGCGACCGTGTAGTGAATATTTTTCAGTGTTGTTTCTTCTCTTTATATAATAATTTGTTTATTATTATGTCTTTCTGCATGCATGATTAATCACCCACGCCGGGTCTAGGTTCATGCGATGGTTGCCTTAATTCCCTAGCCGGGATTGAACTCCATGCGATGGTTTCTTTACTTCCCTAGCTGGGACTGAACTCCATGCGATGGTTTCCCTAATTTCCCTAGCCGGGACTGAACTCCATGCGGTGGTTGCCCTAATTTCCCTAGCCGGGACTGAACTCCATGCATTGGTTTCACCTACTCTGACTTGACACTGTCTAAATATTTGACTGCACACGCGGGATGCTCCAGGGGTCCCCCCCGACACCCAGGCAAAGATGGAGGGCATGCTCACACTTAATTATGCTCTTCCTACATTGGCACCTGTCTGCTATGCCCTAAGTGCATGCGCCTACACAATTACATGACCTAAACTAGAACGTCTCTCACCGGGTGATGGAGTGTAGATGATCAGATCTCAAAGAAGTCTGAGTTGCGTGATAGGATGCGTGAAGTCTTTATTCGTGGAAAACCGTGTGAACAGGCTTGAGATAAACTCAAAAGAAAGAACAGCAGTCCTCTAACTCTTGGGGCCTCGCTTCGTGTTTTTATACTGGCTCACGAAGGATGCCCCACATATGGTCCAATCACAACAGCATAGAAAAACTTAACCAATCAGAACAGTATAAAATATATTTAATTTTGCCGCCCTGTCCGCAGTAACACTAGAAAATTCGGTGCACACTCAAACCACGATGCATCCTCTCTCTACCCACAGATTTCCCAAAATAAACAAGTACAATGAGCTGCTAAATGTTAATCGCCCAACGCTCTCTCCTCGCCAAACAAACGGTCGGGGAGGATGGTTTGAACTATCTGCTGCGTGTAGAAAAATGCAGCCACGAAGCCGGCTACAATAGCCCCACCGACGTTGATATCAATGCTGAAATTCCGGAAGCCAGCGGACCTATCATAGATAAAGTGAGAAAGCTGATGGTTCGCCTAAGAGAAGCGGAGCGTGGCCGCCTGGCTCCTGTTGTCGCCGTTAATGGCCTTTCTAACCAAAGCCTGAGATCGCGACTTATGGCCAATGAAGACCTGTCATGGGATGACCTTCGAAACCGAATACGGTCGGAAGGGAGATGGAGCAACTAACGTAAGATAGGGACAATGGGCCAAATACTGAGATAAAAGTAGAAGTCAATGCTGCCAATGGCTATAGATATCATTCAGACCGTAATCGCCATTCCAAGACCTTTAGTGACTATAGAGACCCTAAGCCCCATTCATGCAGTCCCTCCCCGGACAGAGATCGAAATGGTTCTTCCGGTAGAAGCCACCGTCAAGACCATTGGCACTCTGGTAGCCGAGACCAGGCCACTAGACGTAGACGAGATAATAGCCGAGATCGGCCCCGTAAAAGCAGGCGAGCAGACCAGTATAGAAGGAAGAAAGGTCACCCACCCCCTTTAGGAGATCATGCCCTATGTGCAATAGCAAGAATCACTCGGGTTAGTAAGTGCCCTAAAGCGACTTGTTTTAACTGCGACCAAATAGGACACATAAGTTATGCCTACGAGAAGAAATGCCCACTTTTCTCAAAGCGACTACTCTGATTGAATAGGCCAACTATTCAAATGTATTCTCCGTGCCGGAAACGCTTCCCTCGAGTTCACTCGAGTTCACTCTAGTTACAGATGCTGAGCTGACGATCCGGACGCCTGGCACCGCCGAAAAGTCAAAATTCTCTGTTGTCTATAATGCCCTCCAAGACCACCTTTGTTGGAGCTATCAGTTGCTGGAGAAGCTAGCTCGACCATAGTTAGCATGACTAGAAGCACGGAGGCTACTGCTCCGGTGGTGAGAGGAGCCATCTGGTTGACCTTACAATGAGAGCCGTCCGCGTCCCCAGCTGAATTACTCACCATTTACCGCCACAGTAGGAGCATGACTTCCCTTTGGTGGATGAATCTAATGCTTATCTTGTCCCCTTACAGGAAATGACCCCTATATGGCTGTAAGTAATGACTGTGTAGCTTTGTGCGATGATAACCCACCGCGTAATCCAACGCCTGATTTCTGCACGGTAGAAGGTAACAACCCTGATTCCCCAGATAATTTCGCTTCTGATTCAGAGAGCAAAGTGGACTTCGTCAGGCCGGGCGAAGACGAGCCCCCGGGGGAGGAAACTCTCATAGAACTGCGCACTGCGGCCCCAGCAGAACCAGAGAGACGCTCTAATCGAAGGAGGTTGCTTCGGCCTATGAAGCAGAAAGACTTCCATTTCCCGAACAAACATGCCTTACTGTATCATTACAGAGATGTCTTCGCCAGTGGAGAAACGGGATGACCGCCGAGGAGGCAACCGCCGAGATAGTCGCCGAGATAGCCGCCGCGATGACCGCAGGGACGACCGTCGACGCCCTGACGAGGACCGGGTATCAAACCCAGTGGCCCCTTATGCCCGTTTTGCCATCGCCACCACGCCAAGTCCCAATGCCCCCGTCCATGTGCCCAGAATGCCTTGTAGCTGACCAATGCCACTGGAACTGCCCTAAAAAGCAGTGCCACGGGTGCCACCTGTACAGCCATGTTGCCCACTGTTGCCCGGGTAATCCAATTTTATGATCCCTCATATTTGCCTCGTGTCGCTGCAGGAGAAGCCCCGGTTGTCAAGGTACTGAACGGCTTACGCATCCCGGTGCCCAGCAAGTTTGTTCCATACTGGGAACGGGAGAAGAAAGCCAAGGAGCAACCTCCTAAGACGTTCGTGCCGTCCCCGGCACCGATGGCCAACGCCTGGAACGTCCGGAAGGAGCCACCCCCGACATCTACCCCGCAGACCAGGGGTCCGGTGAGTGTGGATGATACCATCGACTATACTTTGAAGGCCCTTGACAAGCTTTTCGGTGTCTTTTAGTGACCTCAACGCAGTGAGTGAGCGCCTCAATGCCCGAAAACGCCAGTTGCAAGCCGACCTCGAGCAGGTGCAAAGAGAGCTCGACAGAGTAGAAAGCTTTCGGAGCGAGCGGGATATCGTTGCTCACATCGACCAGCTGCGCCGTAAAGTCAAAAGGAACGCCCGAGAAGATGACGAACGCCCCTGAGCAAAAGAGAAAGAATAACGCCGAGCCAGAATTCCCCACCTTGCGGGAATCTGTGCCTTGTATGCCTGAACGACCAGCAGAGGTTCCCCTGCCACCGCCCATAGCCTCCCCCCAAAGGTCCCGACCTGAGCCGCCACCGGCCTCCCCGCACGCCAGGAGCCCGGCGCCTACCACGGCCCCGATCGCCGATAATGCCCAAGAATGTTCTATTTCTACAGGTTCTGATGACAAGACAAGCCACCAAAGCTGTCCAAGATGACGCCGACCCCGGCGTACGCCGCGCCACCGGCGTACGCCGCCACCGCCCAGTACCACAATGGTCCCGAAGGTATCGACCGCTAACGCCTATTCAATTTTAGCTGATGACCCGCCCGAACCGGATCCAAACTCACGGGAAATGGAGGAGATGAAAGCTTAGTTCCCCACTCTCCTAGAACGCCTGTGTGCCCGCTGGGACCGTGTGAGCGCATATAAAGCCTGATTGTAGATGCCAGTGGTGCCATTTATATATATACGGATATATCCTGTGAATAAAGCCATTCAGCCTCGCCACTATCTAGGCGATATGCCCCTTAGCCAAAATGACTGATTTCGACCTCCATGCCTGGGATGAAATTGAAGGGCCTTTCAATCTTCAGAAAATAAGGAAAGAAAACCGAAGAAAGAAAAAAGCATGTAACGTAATCGCGTTATAGCCCTTGATGGGTTGACCTTGTGACCCCATGTGATGACTAATTAGCCAATTAGTGACCCGGACGATCGAGCATATAAACCCATGGCTCGGCATTCGAAGACACTTGAGCCTTTGAAGCCTATCAAGACACGCACATTCTGTACATTCTTGATTCCGCATACAATCTTCACCTTTACTCAACAGACGGCTGCCACTTCCACCTAAGGTAAGCCCAATACGACCCGCCTGTATCTCGGCCCCTGGCGGGTGCTTTTAAGGGTAGGAGGAGAGCACCTTCACAGTTAGATATAACGAATGTTCAGTTATCTGACTTTCTGGCAGGACTGTCGGTAGGAAGAGAGCACCTTCACAGTTAGATATAACGAATGTTCAGTTATCTGACTTTCTGGCAGGACTGTCAATAGGAGGAGAGCACCTTCACAGTTAGATATTGTGTATGTTCAGTTATCTGACTTTCTGGCAGGACTGTCGGTAGGAGGAGAGCACCTTCACAGTTAGATATTATGTATGTTCAGCTATCTGACTTTCTGGCAGGACTGTCGGTAGGAGGAGAGCACCTTCACAGTTAGATATTATGTATGTTCAGTTATCTGACTTTCTGGCAGGACTGTCGGTAGGAGGAGAGCACCTTCACAGTTAGATATGTAGGCAGACAGAATGTGTTAGCTTGAGGCATTGTTGGATAGGTAATCTCCATCGCTAAGATCTGTCTATCGCGTATGGCAAAGCTGCTGGGTTATATACTAGTTTTTCATGAGTTACGGCTTAGCACGAAGCACCTCGAGTGTGTAAGTATCACCGATCCAGGTCGTGGGTCAGTCAACCGAAGTCAGTTTGCACATCACCCGTGCGCCAAAACCACTACTCTTTTCGAGAAGGGAGAGATGGATCTATAACAAATGAAAGACCCTAATCCACTGGTTGGGACCTCCATTTTTTATCGTGGCATTTCAAACAGTGAAACCCACACTAGCAATTGGAGTGAAGTGCTTGCTAAAGGCCCATGCCAGAAAAGCACCCTGTCAGCTGTGATGCTCGAACTTACAGTCTATACACTGCGGGTCCAAGCTTTTTTACCAGTTGAGTTATCCTGGCCTCCTTCCTTGGCTCATGGCATCTCGTAAGTGGCTTTACTCATAGGGAGATGCCCTGTCGGTGACATATGTCACTGATCCAGTGACAGACAATTTCAAACTATAACTGACTGACTGCTATAACTGACTGATTGCTATAACTGACTGATTGCTATAACTGACTGATTGCTATAACTGACTGATTGCTATAGGTGGGTTTTATTGAGTTTCTCTCCGGTCGCGCATTTTTTCTTTTGTCATATATTATAATTATGACTGTATGCATTTTTAGTTATCACATTTCGTATGTTCTAAAATAAACACGCAGCGTAGCTGAGTCCATGAAGACATTGGTGAATCACGGGTTTCAAACACTGAGGCAGAACTAGACACAACCGTTGAAGTTAAATACGCCACCAACACGGCGTGCGTAAAAACGCCACCAACACGGCGTGCGTAAATGTGCACCCTCAGGTTTAGCTGTTTGAAGCAACCAGTAACCATCTCCAGTTACAGAGTAGATGCTATCTGCAGTTACAGAGTAGATGTTATCTCCAGTTACAGAGTAGATGTTATCTCCAGTTACAGAGTAGATGTTATCTCCAGTTACAGAGTAGATGTTATCTGCAGTTACAGAGTAGATGTTATCTGCAGTTACAGAGTAGATGTTATCTGCAGTTACAGAGTAGATGTTATCTGCAGTTACAGAGTAGATGTTATCATTTATGTTTCTGAATTCTGCAAGTTGTTCCTTTGACACCATCATTCTATAAGAATGCACGAGTTGAGCTCATCCTTTTGAATCAGACATTGTTTACAGACTAGAGTTTAGCATTTTTACTTTAGAAAATTACCATTAAAATAGAATAAACTAGTATTGGGTAGGTAATTAAGGTTGACTTTCATCCTAAGACCCACTCACCATCTGCTCTTAATTGAGTGTTTCTCTCTGGTCCTAATCTGAGTCTGAATCTAGCTCTGTAGCAGTATATTGTACTTTGATAAATGCGTCAAGATGTTCATCAATGTCCTCGCCAGTGTTGAGTCGGGCAGCACCAGTGTGTCTCTGCCTAGTTGGATCAGGTGAGGAACCCTCAGAGTATCTTCGTTCCTGTCTACGTGATGGAGGCTGTGTTTGTAATAATTCGCGAAGATTTTCAGATTCATTCGAAAGATTAACCGAACAACCACCAGAGTGTCTTGCTCTCCTCCTAGCTGGGAGAGCTGTAGCACCTGCCTGGGCATCGTTTACGTTGTCCGGTCTTGTATGTGCAAGAGGCTGTTCTCGCAATAATTCGCGAAGATATTTAGATTCATTCGAAGGGTCAGCCGAACAACCACCAGAGTGTCTTGTACTCCTCCTAGCTGGGAGACCTGTAGCTCCTGCCCGGACATTGTCTTCATTATTTGGCCTAGCATTCGACTCAATTAACCGGATAAGAAGCTCATTGGACCCCATCCCTGTACTCGCTACAAGATTGCCTTGCCGGGGTGACCCTCTGGTGTGTCGGGGAGCAGACGGAGGTGTAGCACTAAGTGAGGCGGCACCTCCTGCAGCACCTCCACTAGTGTCTCTTCGTCTGAGTGAAGCGGCTGCAGTCCCTCCTGCAGGACCAACTGCAGCACCTCCACTAGTGTCTCTTTGTCCGGTTGAAGTAGCTGCAGCTCCTTCTGCGGCATCCTGTACTGTCATATTTTCATGTGCTCTAATTAGTTGGTCCAAAAGTATATCAGATCCCATGCTTGTATTCAGTTTGATTTGTCTCCCCGAATTATTAGCATCATCTTTCTCTTGCTCTTGGGGACTTAGCTGCACATCAGGAATGCGTCTAAGAACAAGAGGAGTGTCATCTGTAGAAGGACCACCAACCCACATCTGAAAGTCTTCATCAGGCAAAAGTAATTCGGTACCCCAACCTTCTGTGCCGCGAGTGGGTGTGTTCATATAGTTCATATTTAGATCCGGATCAAAGCCAGCCCCAGAGCTATCTGAGTCTTCAATAGAACCACAGTCATCAGAGCTGCTATCGGAATCATCGTCATCCTCTCCATCATTATTACACTCCTCTCGACCATCAGCAATATCCGCCAGCTCACCTTCACCTTCACGGAAGGAATGGTTAGCCTCTGATTTCTCGTCTGAGGTACAGGCTCTCTCTGCCATCTTGCAAAGCTGCAGCTATGATAGCAAAGTACAGAACTGAACTTCTACTAAGATCAACAAAGTAGATGTATGTTTCCAAATCTTAGGCTCTATCCACTCATTACCAATTTGCCACTCAGGCAGTTCAAACCTCTGTTTATCTCATAGGTTTTATGACATCATCAATTTATGTGCTCAAACTCAATCAAGAATTCTTTTACAAAGTACGGGTTTTGGTTTCAACGATGCAAATTTTAGATTTTAGACTGATTTATGTGTTTGGTTACTTGGCTATTAGGTAGTAAAGAAGGTATAGGACCTCTGGTCCCTTCTCCCAGCACCATCCGGAACTCCATACTTCTATGTATGTGCTTGTGTTCATGACACTTTCTATGTGCAACCAGGGAGCGCGATTGTGCAGGGGCCCCTACATGATTGGCCGGCTGACAGGAGACAGGCCCGAGTCCAAGGCGGGACAAGCTCATTGCTAAGAGGGCTGACCCTCCTCTAGCATGGCTGACAACCAGTTTGGGAAAGCAAAACCCAAACTCAAATCAGAGGCCTGTGATAGCACTCGAGGGCAGTTGATAGTTGGCCCTATCCTCCGGCTATTCACTGCGGTGCAGCAAAACAGTAGGCGAGTCTTGACCTGTCTTGCCACCGGTCACACCTAGCTGTATCGTAAGAGTGGTTTTGGTAACTGCAAAAGCCAGTTCCACTTTATTACCTTTGCGAGTGGTTTTATGGAAAGTCCATACCTTGACTAAAGTTATTGTTGTTAAACGTAAATAAAATTCGATAGTTGCTTAAAACACATCACACATTTGAGAGGTCTCCTTACCTCGTTGACCATTAATTGCTCACTTCACATATGCGCTCCCTATGAGCTCCCTATGCGCTCCCTATGAGCTCCCTATGAGCTCCCTATGGGCTCCCTATGAGCTCCCTATGGGCTCCCTATGAGCTTCCTATGAGCTTCCTATGAGCTCCCTATGAGCTCCCTATGAGCTCCCTATGAGCTCCCTATGAGCTCCCTATGAGCTCCCTATGAGCTCCCTGTGAGCTCCCTATGAGCTCCCTATGCGCTCCCTGTGAGCTCCTTATGAGCTCCCTATGCGCTCCCTATGAGCTCCCTATGAGCTCCCTATGAGCTCCCTATGAGCTCCCTATGAGCTCCTTATGTGTTCCTTATGAGCTTCCTATGAGCTCCCTATGCGCTCCCTATAAGCTCCCTATGCGCTCCCTATGAGCTCCCTATGAGCTCCTTATGAGCTCCCTATGAGCTTCCTATGCGTTCCATATGCACTCTATACGTCATCAAAAATAAACAACATTCAATAGAGTTTGCAAAACTGTGGTGGGAGCTTTTCCTCAATAATGAACGAAAATAGCCAACTGTTGTCCATAAATCAACCAGAAGAAATCATGGAATCTGTTTCCGTAGATCATTGGGCAGTGACTAGTAGTTCAGTGGCCCCCGCCGGTAGTTTTAAAACTGGTACCCAATGTTCCTGAACGTAGCATCGCCCACGGCTAGCTGTTACCAGCAACTCATCTCGCTCGGCTAGCTGTTACCAGCAACTCATCTCGCTCGGCTAGCTGTTACCAGCAACTCATCTTGCTCCAAGCCAGGGCTAGCTGTTACCAGCACCTCATCTCGCTCCGCTAGCTGTTACCACCAACTCATCTCGCTCGGCTAGCTGTTACCAGCAACTCATCTCGCTCGGCTACCTGTTACCAGCAACTCATCTCGCTCGGCTAGCTATTACCAGCAACTCATCTCGCTCGGCTAGCTGTTACCAGCAATTCATCTCGCTCCAAGCGATTTATGGCCGAGGAGCACTGTGTCAGGTTGTTGGGGGTCAGGGTTGCCATGGAAATGACCAACACACCGATCATGACCTCAGAGATAATTGGATAGTTAAAAGAAACGATGAGCCCCTGAGCTCCTGCATATAAAAACGCTTGGAGTAATTCACGGCGACAAAAATGATGCGCATTGATTTATACATTTTGCTTTGAATGCCCATCAGCTCTCATGTATAGTTACATCAGCTCTCATGTATAGTTACATCAGCTCTCATGTATAGTTACATCAGCTCTCATGTATAGTTACATCAGCTCTCATGTATAGTTACATCAGCTCTCATGTAT
>Ga0224501_10005093_pt1 | contig 10366 bp, 8 predicted proteins | sample SF_Oct11_sed_USG_4_FD_169105 | JGI IMG/M metagenome (GOLD analysis project Ga0224501, IMG submission 169105) | Sediment microbial communities from San Francisco Bay, California, United States - SF_Oct11_sed_USGS_8_1 | ecosystem: Environmental > Aquatic > Marine > Sediment | place: USA...
TCAAGTTCAAGGACCTCAAGAGCTGTGTCACGATTCCTGTAATTCTTCACTAGAGTTTTAGCGAGTTTTCTCACCTTTTTTTTAGAACGGGTTCCGGTTACACTTGCCAAGGTCTTTAGATCAAGGGGGCGTCCTGCCACGTAGAGTCCTGCTTCCAGTAAGGCTAATTCCCGAGTGAGCCTCTCTTGTTTAAGATTGTTAGATGATTCCTGTTCCTTTTCTTTCAAAGGTAGGGTCTCCTGTGACGGTTATGTACAGTTCTTCTATATCTTCCTCCTGCCACAACCCTATCTTTCCTCTTTGGGCAAGAAAGAGAAGGATTATAAATGTTTTAATTGCTTCAAGCTTTTCTAGTCCAGCAACGAGCTTGGAGAATCCTATCAGCTCCCCTTTTCCTGCAAGTTGGCAGAGCTGACTGTAAATGATATTCATGCGTTCATCTATTTCCAGCAAATAGAGGTCAACTGGAGGAATAATCTCGGGGGCGGGTAAGATTGGTTGAGGCGGTGGTGGATGACGTATGCTCTCGCCTCTCAGCACCTCATCCAATACATTCAACAGGTTTTCTAGAGTGGTTGAAGATAATTCGTAACGGAGAGGGAGGAACATGGGTGGAGGAAGGAAATCCGGTGTGCTTTTGGGCGGTGGTAGAGGTTCCTCAAGTTTTAGCAGGAGTTTGGTTTTCATCAGGTAGATGGTGCTAGAGGAGTCTAACGCCACGCCTGAGGCTCTGAAGTCTACTTCTCCTCGGTGCTCCATCTCCTCCAAGAAAGTGTTTAACAGAAAGGAAATGTTGACATCCCAAGGCATTATCTTATCTAATCTGTGAATCTCAAAGAGTATACTCAAGGGAGGCTGAAAATAGTAAGGTTTTTCCATAGACTGTGGCATCAGGCAACCTCCTTTATCTTGACTGAGACAACGTTAGAGTATCCGTTACGTTCGTAAATTCCGTAAACTTTCCCCGCTTTGCTGACCATCTCTGGCTTCAACGTAATAACCACGAACTGGGACTTCATGGACTCCTCAGAAAGAAGGTCTCCTAGTCTGGATACGTGGACGGGGTCGAGGTGAGCGTCGATTTCATCGAACAGGTAGAAAGCTGCGGGCATGAAGTCTTGCAGAGCAAAAATGAACGCAACCGCCGACACGGACCTTTCTCCACTGCTGGCTCCGCTTACGAGGATAGAGGCTTTATTTCTAAATTGGACATTCATATCCATTCCTCCAGAGAATGGGTCTTCAGGATTCTCAAGTATCAGAGTAGCTTCGCCACCGCCTGTTAGCTTTGTGAAATATGTTCTGAAGCTCTCATCAATCTTTTCGAAAGCTTCCATGAAAACTGCACGTTTTTTCCTCTCAATTTCGTCCATGAAAGCGAGGATTGCTTGTTTTTCTTTTTCAAGTTCGTTCATGCGTATGGACAGTTCTTTGTATCGCGAAGCTTGCTCAGAGTAGTGGTCTAGAGACAGTTGATTTACGGCGCCGAGTCGATTCAACTCAAAACGTAACAGTTTAAGGGATGCCTCAGCTGTATCTAGCTGTTCCGGCGAAATCTGCAAGGGCTCATCATAGCCCAGTTCCTGCAAACGGTGAGAGTGCTGTTCCAGTTTCATTTCGCATGTTTGGAGACTGAATTGCAGTTCGTTATATAACCTGTCTGAACGTTCATACACGGCATCCAATCGTTGCAGCTTTTCGTCAATGTCGTCAATCTGGACCGTGAATTTTTTGGATTCTTGTTTGGCATTTAGAACGGTTCGAGACAACTCTTCCTTGGAATTTCCCAGTTCCAGAAGCTCCTTCTCAAGAACTTCTTTTTCGTTACGGGCTGCTTCAACCTCGTTTTCAACCGTTGAGATCTGCCCTTTCAGCTTTCGCAGCTGAATTCTAATGTTGTCCGCGCCTATTTTGAGGACGTTTCCAAACTTGGATTCGAGAGTGGCAAGGTTTGTTTCTGTGTTACCCATTATCTGACGCGACCCAATGAGTTCATTCCCTAACTTTCCCCGTTGAATCTCCATCTCCTGAATCCTAGCTGGATCCGTTTTCAGACGTAATTCTGCTAATTCCTCGCGGAGATTTTCCATTTCTTTTTTGAGAGAATTACGCTGTGATCTTAGAACCCATAATTGGGTCTTTTCTTCTTCTCTTTTTTCGTTGATTCTCGATACATGTTTCTCGATGCGTTTGATATTTTTTCTTGTATGCTTAACGTTTTGGCGTAATCTTCCAATCTCACTCTCAAGAGTTACGATAGTTTCAGCCAAGCTGGCGAGTTCGACCCTGGTTCTATCAATTTCTTCTTTGAACCCGCTTATGTCGCTCTCCCTTTTTGTCAAATGTCGCTGAAGAGCTCCCACGGCTTCGTCAAGACTCTTTACAGCTGACTCGCTAGGAATTATGGAAGAATAGTCGACTGGCGCTCGATAATAACCACTTTCTAAGCCCCCCTTGGACTCGTAAAGGTCTCCATTAATAGTAACTGTTCGGTGACCGTTTCGCGAAGTGGCAAAGGCAGTTTTATCATCTTTTGTTACAAGTGTGTCTCCTAAGACAAAGCTTACAGCAGGATCAAATTTTTTGGTGCACTTGACGAAATGGGAAGCAGTGCCGTTCACTCCCCTAATCGTCGGGGTGCTGATGGAATTGATTGTGGACATTTCTTCAAGGGGAATTATCTTGATTCTACCCAATTTCATACGTTTTAGAGTTTCAGCGCACATGAATGCTGCGTCAAAGTTCTGAACAACCATGGCGTTAAGCCAGCCGGCTGCCGTCGCTTCTACGGCTCGTCTATATCCCTTTTCGATTTTGATCAGGTTTTTGAGGCGTCCGTGAACACCTGTAATCACGCCTAAATCCGCTAGCTCTTCGATGTTCATCAGCGCGGTTTCTTCTGGTGCAACTTTTTCAGCGAGTTCCCTTTGAGTGGCGAACTCCACTACTGCCTCTCGTGCGGATTCGGCGATCTTCTCCGCTTGGGATATCTCTAACTTCACGGATTCTTCTTGTGCAAGTCTTCTCTCTACTGTTCTTTCAAGATTTTTGGAGCTGTTTAACTGCTCTCTTTGCACCGTCTTGAGGTCTGCGTAGGATTTTTTGAGAGCACTGAGGTTGGATTCGAAGCTCTCCTTTCGAGTTACTAGATCTTTTAGTTGCCGCGTAAGAACCTTTAAGGATGTTCGGCTCTGGATAGAATCGCTGCGAAGATCAACGAGTTCTTGGGTACGCTTTTCTAACTTTTCCTCAACTTGTCTGATTTTTTTGCTGTTTTCTCCCAAGCTGGATCGCAGTTGGGCTGCCTCGTTTGAGACCATGTCATAATCTGCTTGTTTCTGGGCAATTTCCGTGAGGAAACGCTCCCGCTCTCGCTTTAATCTTCGGATCTCGTTTCGGTTGTCTTTGATCTCATGTTTGATAGCTTCTAGTTTTTGTATGTTGTTCTCCATCACTTTTCTGAGACCATCAAGGCTTGCCGTTCCGGATCCAATCTTAGTTGACAATTCGGTTATCTTCGACCGAACTTCCCCTACCTTGTATTGAACCTCAAGAAGGCGCGTTCCCCGCTCTTCAATCATTTCTGAACCAAGTTTTCTCCATTCTGTTTCAACTTCATGCCGCTGAGACCTAAACTGTTCCCTTAGCTGTCTCGATTTCTCAACCTTGCTCCGAACCGCCTCGATTTTTGAAGTAACATCAGCTTTCTTCCTCTGAACTTCCAAAATGTCACCGAAAATCTTCATGGCTTCAAATCGTTTGATCTCTTTTTGAAGAAACATGTAACGAAGCAGTTCGTTGCGTTCTCTTTCTAGGTCATCTACCCTCTTCTGCACCTCATCTATTCGACCCATGGCCGTCCGGATAGAAATCTCAGCCGCCCGAAGTTTCTCTTCTGCCTCAGCCTTCTCAGCATCGTACTGAGATATGCCAACCAAGTTAGATATCATTTTTCTGCGTTCGTGAGAAGAAATCTCGGCAATCCGTGTGATGGCTCCTTGCAAAACAACGTTGTGCCCTGTCGGGCTGATTCCTGCCATGGAAAGGATGTTAAGAACATGACCTCTTGAAATTCTTCTTCCATTGAGACGATAGATGCTTTGGCCTGCCCTGTTGATTTCACGGGAAATAGTTACTGTTTTCGTGTCCACGGGTAGGCGGTTGTCAGAGTTGTCAAACTGGATAACGACTTTGGCGGTCTTCGCTTTTTTAACCTGTAATTCGGGGTAACCATGATACACTAGTTTGGAGAGGCTTGCAGCGCGAAGCCTCCTAGCGCTGAGTTCGCCTAAGCCAAAGAGGACGGCGTCTGCAATGTTGGTTTTTCCGCTTCCGTTCGGTCCAGTGACAGCGGTGAAGCCTTTGTCTAACGTGACGGTGGCGGTTTTGGGACCGAAGGACTTGAAGCCTTTGAGTTCGATTTTTTTGATGTGTGGCATCTTTCTCTAATTCGCCCTCGGTTTTTTGCATAGACGGGAATTACCCCGTGTGCTTCACAACTTTTCTATATTTCCTTATATAAATAAACTGTGTTTAGACGAGAGGTTTAAACTAACTAGTACAAAAGTTTTGAGGCTGTTTTTATCCATTTCTGGTGCCGCGGAACTTCTCCGCCAGCTTTTTGACAAAAATTTTTATGTTTTCTCCGTTGCCGTAAACAAGCATATACCCGTTTTTCTGCATTTTGTAAGAAAGAGCACTTTCTTCCACAAGTTTTTTCATGTCTTCTCGCGGGATATCTTCCGAAATTTGGATTCGCACCCAATTCTTGTCTCGGGGAACCCTGGGGACAAATCGGGAAGCTGCCTCCCTTTTTTCTTTGTTCTTCACTCTTTTTGGTTCTTCGAGTTTTTTCAGCCACTCTTCCACGATTTCTGTTCCCCGCTTTTCCGTGGTGAAGATGGCGTATGATTCGACACTTCTCAGGTATGTGTCGATTCTAGAAATGTTTTCTATGTGTGTTGGGTCGGCTTTTAGAACTTGGATCATGGTCTTGGCTGAGCGTAGGTCGTTTATCACGTCTGCCGGAATCTTCTCGCCCCTTTCTTGAAGTTCTGTCAGTAGGTCAGCTAAAACTTTCCACTTTTCCTCGTAACTCATCTTACATTTCCTCTCCATTCAAAGGGGCTTCCGAGACCTAGCTACTGAGTGAAGAGCCACTTAAGCCTCGGATAAGATAAAAAGGATATCCTATTTTAGCGATTTCCTTTAAAAGATGTTGATTTTGATAAGATAAAGCTTTTTCCTAGCCATTATCTTCTAGTTTGCGTGCCCTTGTTTTGATCCAATCTGTAACTTTGTTTTCTGTCATCTTCTCAGCTTGGCGTTGTTCTTCCAGTTTCTCTTTTATGAGAGCTAAGAGTTTCTCTGGTTTAACGGGTTTTGTTACGTAGGCGTCTGCTCCTTGGTTCAGGGCTTCCATGGCATTCTCGAGACTAGGGTAGCCTGTGACCATGATCTTCACCATCTTTGGCGTGTTCTCGTGTAATTTTGCGAGGAGCTGAGTGCCCTCCATGTCCGGCAGCTTAATGTCCAACAGAGCCAAGTTGTAGATTTTAGCCTTTGCTTTCTGTTCAGCTTCTCGTCCGGTCTTGGCTGTATCAGTTTCGTATCCTTTCTGCTGAAGTATGTTCTTCATGGTTTCTCGTATGTTTTTGTCGTCTTCCACTATGAGGATTCTGGTTTTGCTTTCAGTCACGTTTTACACCTCCGTTCCTCTGGATAGGTAACTTAACCGTGAAAATTGAACCTTTTCCTTCTTCACTTTCTGCCTTGATGCTGCCGTCATGAATCTCGACAAACTTCTTACAGATTGACAAACCCACACCCATGCCTTGGGCCTTCGTGGTGAAGAAGGGGGTGAAGAGTTTTTTCAAGTTTTCTTTTTTTATGCCGATGCCTGTGTCTTTAAAAGATATTTCAATAAACCCGTTTGATTTTTTGGTTGAGATTTTCAGGGGTCCTCCTTTTTCTTTCATTGACTGTATTCCGTTAATAGTCAAGTTCACGAAAATTTGTTTTATCATGTCCTTGTCTGCCTCTATTTTCGGAAGCTGACCTAGCTCTATGATGGTTTCTATGTTTTCCGGTTTTTTGACGTCTGAGAAAGCCTCTTTAACTATCGCGTTGATGTCGATCTCCCTAAATAATGGTTCTCTTTTCGATGCAAAACTCTGCAGGTCCTTCACTATCTTGTCAGCATATTCGATTGATCGGTGCATGGCTTGGAGTGTTCCTGTAGTTTTTTGAGAAATTGGTAGATTTGACAGTTCGGTGTTGAGGTAATATGTTGCATTTTCTATGGCTTGCAAGGGGTTTCTCAGGTCATGCCCCACCAGAGTCGCTGCTTGTCCGATAGCAGCCAGTCTCTCGGATTTGACCAGCAGTTCCTGGGACTCCTTCAACGCTCTAGTTCTTTCTTCTACCAACTCTTCCAAGTGCTCAGAATAACGTCTAAGCTTTTCCTCATTTTCTTTCAAAGTCTTAGTCCGTTCTTTCACTTCTTCCTCCAACTGCTCAGCGTATTTCTCAAGTTTCTCTCCCATCATTTTTCTTTCGGTAATATCGTGGAATATTACTAGATCTGCACTTTTGTCTTCATATTCAATTTTCTTTGCATTTACCTCCAAATATACGGTTTCACCACTCTTTTTGTTTGCCTCAATCTCGTACGGTTTAACGTCAATTCCCATCATTCTCTTCGCTAGACTCTTTATTGCAATCGCTTTGCTTTTCATTGGGAGCATATCTATTTTCAAAAAACTTTTTCCAAGCAACTCCTCTTTACTGAACCCTGTTAATTCTACTACTTTGTCGTTGATTTCCAAAATATGACCTTTGTGATCAATAATTACCACAGGGTCGGCGATGAGATTCACCAGAGATTTGAATTTGAACTTAGCTTTAACTAATTTATCCTGTGAGATTTCAAGCTCTTGCCGGGTCTTCTCCAATTCTCTTTCAAGAGCAAAGAAAGAGGCGATGCCACTTCCTTCACTTTCCCTCGCGGTTACGAAAACAAGAGCTAGGAACATATGGGCACAAGTATAACTAAAAACGACAAATTCTATTCCTGAACCCGTTATGCTCCTTCCAACTTCTGCTAAAGTGAAGCATACCATAGCAAGCAAAAACATGAGATCTGGAACTTCCCTTCTCCTCAACATCAAGTAAACTGACACGACAATCGTGACCATCGATATAACTGGGTATAAGAGTTCGGGCTGGAGGCTCACAGGAAGTGGAAGAACCATCATGACTACGGATGTAGCTAGGAGGAACAGAAAAATTTTGAATGAATTCCTGAAATCTTTCTGCCTCAAAAGATTGGAGAGAATCGCAATCAAGATAGCCGATATTACGGGCAAGGGACCCCACTCAGCTATTTTACTCTGAATCTGGGTGTTTTCAAATCCGGGAATCATCTCCGCTATATGGATGAAAAAGCTGTAAACAAAAACTAGCATGAACATTAGTTTGCGTTTATCTTTATCGCGCTGAAACAAGTAGCTGAAGAACAATGCAAAAACTACTGAAAGAACGGATAAATAGCTTCCTAATAGTATGGAGCCCAAGCATTCACTCCTCCCTCAACTCCCTTATATAGTCCGGAAATTCGTAGCCTTTCTTCTCCTCAAATTTCAACCCAAGCCTACGATACAGATTCTTGAGAATCATTTGCTCTATCACTCGCGCTGCCGAAACCATAAGCCTCTCTAAACTAGCAGAAAAGACCTCGGGTTTATCAGCAACCTCTTCCAGCCTCAAACGCGAGTGGTTCTCCAAAAATTCGTAGATGACCTTGGCGCCATCTTCTTTGAAAATCTGTTTCAGTGTCTCATCTACCGTGTCAGCAAATAAACTGTTCCAGTCTTTCCATTTTTCAATCACATCAAGTCCGTTGGACACTTTTTGACTTCCACCACACACCTTTTTGTCTAGTAGATGTTTTTTGTGTTTTGCATTTAAATCGTATGAAAGTGAAATATGTATTGCTGTTAATATCATTTATTCATGTTCAGAATCAAAACAAAAATACCGAAAAGTCTCCCTTATGCTTCAAGTCACCACTCATGACCGCATATTATTTAACAAATCCAAAAACACGCCTAAACCAAGACTTTTTTGGGAGTGTTAGTTGGTAGCGGGGAGTTGATTTGAACAACCGATCTCTGGGTTATGAGCCCAGCGGGTTCACCTGGCTACCCCACCCCGCTACATTCGGGCTAAAATCTTTTGCCAGAATAAATTTCTAGCCCGATGTGATACCTTTGTTGCACTCTTTCTTAAGCTTTACTTTATCTCATGTTGCACTTGCATTCAAACTCGGTCATAAATGTAATAATGTCGTTCATGCACTGACGAAAATCCTTTAACAAGCCTTAAATCCAATAACTCTGAAACCCAAATACATGACTAAAAAATTAACCGTGGAAGAACTTCTTGAAAAAGCAAAGAAACCAGCCAAACTGGCGTTAGCTTATCACCCCTTCTACGAAGGCAAAGTGCAAGTTATGCCAAAATGTGCTATACGAGATTCACAAGACTTTGCGATATGGTACACTCCGGGCGTGGCTGCCTCCTGCAAAGCCATAAAAGACGATCCAGAACTGGTCTTCACCCACACGAGCCGATGGAACTACGTGGCTATCGTGAGCGACGGAACACGGGTTCTAGGCTTGGGCGACATAGGTCCAGAAGCTGCCCTGCCAGTTATGGAGGGGAAAGCTTTGCTCTTCAAATATCTGGGCGGAGTAGATGCCTTCCCCATATGCTTGGCAACCAAAAACCAGACCGATCTGGTCACCGCATGTAAGTGGCTGGAACCCACCTTCGGAGGCATAAACTTGGAAGACATAGCTAAACCCAAATGCTTCCATGTATTAAACCGAGCCAGAGAACAGCTCAACATTCCGGTCTGGCACGACGACCAGCAGGGAACAGCTACAGTCATCTTAGCTGGCATCATTAATGCTCTGAAACTAGTGGGAAAAAGGATGAGCCAAGCAAAGATAGCTATGCTGGGCGTGGGTTCAGCCAACACGAGAACGGCTCTGGTTCTCATGAGAGCAGGGGTTAAAGCCGGCAACATCGTAATGGTGGATAGAAAAGGAATTCTTCATCCAAACAGAAAGGATGTGGAAGCGGAGAAGGAAGAGAATCCTTGGAAGTGGAATTTCTGCCTAGAGACCAACAGCGAAGCAAAGACCGGGGATGCAGTTGAAGCATTAAAGGGTGCAGACGTCTGCATAGCGGCTTCCAAACCGGGTCCAGATACAATCAAGAAGGATTGGATACGTGGAATGGCAAGTGATTCGATAGTTTTTGCCTGTGCGAATCCTATTCCCGAGATATGGCCTTGGGACGCGAAGGAGGCGGGAGCAAAGATTGTAGCCACGGGTCGTTCAGACTTCGCTAATCAGATAAACAATTCTTTGGGTTTCCCAGCTATCTTCAGGGGAGTTCTGGACGTGAAAGCTAAGACTGTTACGGATGAGATGTGTATAGCGGCGGCAATGGAGCTGGCTAAGTTTGCGGAGGAGAGGGGCATCCACGAGGATGATATAGTTCCTAGGATGGACGAGTGGGAGGTCTTCCCCAGAGAGGCGGTGGCTTGTGCCTTGGAATCCATCAAGGAGGGGGTTGCTAGAGTCAAATTGAGTAGACAAGAACTCTGGGACAGGGCGACTGGCATCATTAAGAACGCTCGAGAATCCACCAATGTGCTGATGAAAAAGGGGCTTATTCCGCCTCCCCCAGAAGACCTGTGACAAAGAGAAATGGAAAAGATGTTTCAGGGGATTTCATGGCTTGGCAAGAACCTTTTTTTGCAAAGTTTACTTCAATCATACATATAACGCCGTTATAGATAAATATGGGAAAACCTATTTCAGTTATATGTGAAAATTTTGGTCTGTTGGAGGTTCATAATTGGGTGACCAAATTAAACCTAACAGAAACCTTGACTGCGTGGGTCTTTACTGTCCTGAACCAGTGTTTAGGACCCGTCAAGAGCTTGACAAACTGGATGTAGGTCAGGTTCTGGAGGTAATTGCGGACGATCCAGCTGCTGAGGAAGACATACCGCGTCTGGTTAAAAGACTTGAGCAGCAACTCGTCGAAATGCGCAAAGAAAAAGACCAGTTTCATTTTCTCATCAAAAAAATAAAATAGGATGTGTTGTGGCGATTGAAAGTGTATATGGATCACGGGGCTGGGATGCCTCTGGACTCTAGGGTCTTCGAAGCCATGAAGCCGTATTTCATGGAGAACTACGGGAATCCTTCATCTTCCCACTCTTTTGGAAACAGCGCCAGAAACGCTATTGCAGCTTCAAGAGAAAAAGTTGCCCAGCTGGTGGCTGCAG
>Ga0224501_10005094_pt1 | contig 10364 bp, 9 predicted proteins | sample SF_Oct11_sed_USG_4_FD_169105 | JGI IMG/M metagenome (GOLD analysis project Ga0224501, IMG submission 169105) | Sediment microbial communities from San Francisco Bay, California, United States - SF_Oct11_sed_USGS_8_1 | ecosystem: Environmental > Aquatic > Marine > Sediment | place: USA...
TGATCGTAACATAATTACGGGGATGGGTTGGGGTATAAGAACGTGTGGTGCCTCTCATCAGTAGGAGTTTGTAACTCGCTTTCCACACCGCCACTGCTGCTGGATAATAACACAATGAGAGGAAATATGCTGCTCCCTACTTTGGGTAAGTCATCTGCTGCCAGTGTAAACCGGTGAGGTATGCTGCCGGTACATGTATGGAATTTGGACTCAGATGAAAAAATCAATGTGAAAGGCTACTATTGAAACACCTTGCTAATATTTATCATGTGATTTAGTTTAGCCATGCAGCTAGTCATTAACAGCTTTCAATTGAAAGGGAAAATGTGTCCTTAATTGTCCTTTAAATTGATACATTACCAGATTAAAATGGATGTTTATTTTATTTCATTCTACTGTGCATTGATTGAAAAATGGTAGAGCGCTGGATTTGTAAACATGAACACCGGAGTGCAAATCCTGTTCATGGAGGGCTCTCCCATTGTGAGAAGCTCATATTATGAGCTCCTCACATCAATCCCAGCTATAAACAAAAGCAAGCTTCTCTATGAGGTGGAGAACTGTTACTGATCCAGTCACGGTGCTTTGCGTTAGGTCGTAACTGATAAAAACCAGCAAGCATCTAGCCCGATAGTTTCATCATAACAGTGAGACGTCTTAAATTTAAAATTATAAGAGAAAACTTGCATGCTTGAACCATATTTCTTTTTAAATTGTAAATACCTTTTTCACTAACCACATCAATACTTCATATTACATACCTGTTTACTTTTTCAACAGTTTTAGAAATAAACCAATTAACACTATCTAAATTAAAATATCATTTCTTGATATCTTGTGCTGTTCCCAAGACAACGTTTTAGTTTTAGTCCCGCTTATAAGCCTCATAAGGACATACACATCAAGGTAATTGAAGGTAACTCAAGGTAACTCAACAGGGGGGCAGTGATATAAAGGTGACACTGATCTGGGCCTCCTTCATTGGGATCCAAAACCACAATCGGCACCGCATTATTAAAAATATAAAAGTTCATTCATCAAGAAGATTATTTTATATTTTATAATGAATATATATATAATGTATAATATATAATGAATATAATGAATATAGTCAGCCATGATAGCTCAGTGGGAAAGCTCACTGTCTGTCCTCCCCGTGGCCCGGGTTCAATTCCCAGCCACGACGGAGTTTTTCAAGGGATTTTTCCCTGGCTGATCGCACTCTGCCAACCCGTCCTGAGCCAGCGTGGCAAAAAATGGCTCAATCTCCCCGCAATGACACCACACAGCCTGTGGACAGTGAGGAGGAAGGCCGAAGTCCAACCACGGACAGACGATGGCTGATAAAAAAAATACCCGATAATGCACACACCAGCGGCTCTTGTAAGAGGTCAAAGCTGACCTATAAAACACCTATACCATTACAACCATCACAACAGATTTTTGCAAAGCTCATTAGATTACAGATTAGCCTCCTACATATATGTAAAAATGTCTCGCAGCTATGCCATCCCAAACAATTTAATGCTTAAAGATCGTTTATACATAGTTTATATCATAATAGGTCTACACGCGTGATTTCGGAATCGCAATCAAAGAATTTCAGCCGCGAACAACACGGTCGCAGTCAGAAAACTTAAGAAAATTTTGATTGCATTCGAGCTATCCTCTCTCAACTTTAACTCATTGGTTAGGGCCAAATGATCATTCACGATTCGTTATCCCAATGTAGTAATCAAGTCTCTTTGCGGTAACCTTGACATTTGCCTAAATTATCATGATAACGCCTACTTTAAGTCGTGAAATTCTGTTTGCGTGATTTCGGTCACAGGCCGTGACCGAAGGTGAGAGATGTTTAAATCGTGCTTTTCGGTCACACTCCTGAACAGTTTAACAGACTTTGCGACTGAAATCCACTCAGTCGCAGAAAAACAGATCACCTGAATGCACCTAATTTAGGAATATTTCTACAGTGTTTAGGGATCTAGGGTTCGCCCTAAGTAATGATACCTTTAGTTGAAGTGGTTATTATAAATAAACTCATATAGCATTATAATTCACATAGCTCAGCGATGATCCAGCTGATAAAGGAGAGAACCCTCTTATATACATGAGTCATTCTATATAAGCCCACCCACTGAGAAATTATACCCGCGCCCCAATGTAAATGTAGCCATCAGCTGAATAAAATGCAGAGCTCATCAACCATCAGGACATCTTTGCTGGACAAAGGCATCAATCCCTCGTTTTCTGTTATCGTGGCTATTTTATAGGCGGCTTTGGGTTGCCTATGTAAGGGCAAGTTCGGATGCTCACCTTCCTGATCATTTTAATAATTTAATTTAATTTAATTTAATTTTAATAAAATAATCAGTAATTGATTGCATTTGCAAATCAGACAACAGCAAGAAGTAAATCACCAAGCTTTTCTCTATGACAGAGCTATCTCGCGAGGTTTTGTATTTTCATTGTTCTAGCTCAGAAAATCGAAACTATCAAATAAACAAGTTATTAAATGATGGTGTTTCTATGACAGAGGTATTATCATTCTCGTATATGCTTGTGTAATCTTTAAGATATTCGGAGTACGTAATACATGTACATGTAATGCATATACCATAAACTCATATAACTTGGAAGTTAATTCACAAAAACAACCGTACAAATGAGATACATTGACCAAGCCCGATACACATACTGCAAAAGGTGGTGCTAATTTTGTGCATTTACTCGGATGTCTTTCTTACTTTAAACATTAAATAAAAATTGAAGCAGTACTGCCAGTTGCTGTATGTTTGTTGAAGTGAAGGCAGGCCTATACCTATGCCTGCTGTAGCTATTTCATTGGTGCCAACCCATATTAACTGTCGTTATGATGGTGGGATTCATTCAAGCAGGCAGTAGATATATAACATTAGTTCTCACCCATACTATAGAAATTGTTATCCCATAGTATCCACCCATGCAGGCTAGCTGCCCGATTGTTACGGTCAGTACCCTCCATATCCTATGCTTGTCCTCCCCTATGACCTAGGCTAACTGCACTTATATGGCATTTGTGTGTCCACCCATGCTTTAACTGGAGTTACTGGTAACTTTAGTTATGCCATTCGGGGTTGTTGTGATGTAAGCAGTTATCTCATCTTGGGTAACTGTAGTTATCCCACCTCTGCTAGCAGAGTAGTTATAATTAGGTAATACTCTTTTACAGGCAGCCTGTGTCTCATCTCACTGTGTTTTGCCGATCACAGTGGGAGAAACAAGGTGGGAAGCAGCGAAGCCGCAGGTCGAGGTCAGTTATCTTCTCTTATCAGAAAATCAAAAATGTGAAAATAACCGAATACATTTGCCAGTAGAATAATCAGATACTTTTTTTATTATTAATTCACTGAGAACAATATGAGGCTGTTTGAAGATGTTACATCTTTTGGAATAAATTCAGGAGTTGTAAAGATCATCCTTTATAAATTTTATGAAAAGGACGAAAGGTTTTGAAACTGTATATTTTTTGTCTGCCTCGCAACAATTTGGTCGAGCGGCACATGCTTTGCGCTCATTTAGATTCTTTGCATGCTTTAAGACAATCCAAGCCCAGCCCCGTGGAGCTGGAGTCGTGGTATGTGATATATGTGGTCTCGCGGCTCTTTGTGTGCTCCAGTGTATGGCGGGAAAGCCTTACGCTGGCAGGCCAGATCACCATGCTGCTCTATGTGTGTTCCGGCCTGTGACGGGTATGCCTTATGACGGCAAGCCGGGTCACAGGGTCGCGTGGTGCTTTATGGAGTTGTGTCCCCGCTTAATTGTGTTTCGTGTAGTTTATTATACCGGTGTATGGCATCACATTGACTCTGTGTTCATGTAGACCTGTTAAGTACACCGGAAACCAGGGAGCGAGAAGGTGAGTTTCCCTGCACCTCTCACTGACCAGCCCCAGTCACCATGGTGACAGAACCTCACACCCTGACGGGAAGCCAGACAGCAAAAGTTCACATAAAGTTCTTTTGTAGGATTTGACAATTGGGCATAGCTGACGGCATTGAACAATTGAAAAGTCTGGGGGTATAAAGTGGAGGGAATGGGTGTGACTATCATAGCTAGGTCACTCATTCAACCCTTTGAATGAGCTAGCAGTGATGAATAAAATGTAGTGGCACTTGATAACAGACCTATTATTTGAAACTCTCGGTACGCGGTACTTGTAATCCACGTTGACAGTCAACAGTTCTTAGGCTCATCTATAAGAGTTTGTTAGCCTCCACCACATTTATGGTGTATATTACTCTGCGAATGGTGGAGGCCTTGAGTGACAGCATTGGGTTTATTTACTGCCTGTGTGACCAGCACGTTCACCCATCCTGTATAGCAGCACTACCTGGTGGTGGTCGTCTGTGTTTTACTATTGTCATTCTTATCATCTGTTGGCTCACTGTTTTGTCCAGGTTTTTATTCTACCACAGAAGGTTTACCGTTCCCTGGGGGCCGCTCAGGCCCTGGGGCTGGTGACCTTTCGGGTGAGTTACCACAGCCCCTTGCACTCCACGGTTCACACTGAAGTCCAATCACATGATATTGTTTCCCTCCTGCATCTTGGACAATGGGAATCACCTGTCCTACCCCGCCTGAAAGTTGGGCCACATGATTTTCTCTTTATCACACCAAAAGGCTAGGTCACTTGATAAATCAATTAGAAGTTATTCCATCATTCTAGTCTGATGCCTGTTAACTTAGGTTTTAGCCTTAAGTATGTATTATGGCTTGCTAATTAGTTTTGTATCCCGGTATATAAATCCCACACACTCTTCTTTACAGTCTCACTGTTGCATGGTTAATACCAGGCGAGGAGTTTGAGGGAAGACATATTGTCATTTCTCCGTCAAATGATTTACCCAGGAATTATTCCCTCTTGGCATATTGTAGGTTCTGGAAAAGTGAAGGGATCTGGCAAAGTCAGTAAGTTCTTATTAAAACTTGCTGAAACTCCAGCGCAGAGATTGATACTTACCTGTTTGTGTGTATGAAGTTGTAATTATAATTATTGTAATTATTAGTGCCACTGTAAGCAAGGGGGAGTGGTTTAAATGGCGCGGGGGATTACTGTTACACATTAGATAAACATTATGGGTTAGGGGTGGCATGGGAATGGAGTGGGTTGCTCGGTTTATTAGCTCAATAGAGCCATGTGAATGCAAATATTGCTTGGTGCAGAGGAGGAAAAAGTGTTCTGAAGTGTAAAGCGGGACATTAAAAGGTCATTGAGCAGACCATGTTATAGAAGGAACTTTACCACTCTTGCACTGCAGACTCTTTGATAACATTGGAGCAATTCTCTTTGTTACAGAGAGTGGTGGAGGGAGTGGAAGTGGAGGAAGCGGTAAAGCCAAAATCCGTAAGTCAATAAATATCCTCATATTACTGACAATATTACCTTTTTAAATATCATACAGAAATTCAATGGAATTCACTGCTTAAAAGTAACCAAAATTATTTTTTAATAAATAAATTGAATAATTGAAATTGTTTACCTATAGTTCGTTTTACTTGCCTGGTCATGTTGTCGTAATTTTCTCATAGCAAAAATTAGTGGATCTGCTAAAGACCGGGCAGAGCCTGATGAGCGTAAGTAGAACAGCCTTTACTAAATCCTGTAAACTACCATCTATCACTCTAAGCATGGTCACATGACCAAACCCTTTCACTTTATACCAAATTCCAAGCATGAATACCAAGTACATTCACTATGGACCACAACCCACCATTTCCCAACCACCTGCAACCACCTGCAACCACCTGCAACCACCTGCAACCACCTGCAACCACCTGCAACCACCTGTAACTACCTGCAACTGCCTGCAACTGCCTGCAACCACCTGAAATATCCTGCAAACACCTAAACTGGTGACAAAGTGTCACTGCTTGCAGCCATCTGAAGATACCCTGCACCCAACTGCAACCTGTTATGCGACTACTTGAATCATTTAAGTTTCATTGAGACTTTTACATGTTTCTGAGTCTTACAGACTAATTCGGCGTACTTCTTCTGTTGGGCATGGAAATATCGGCACTCGGAATTCTCACAATAAATATATAATGGTGACATTAAGGTTACCGATGTATCACATACTGAGCTATTCAGTGAGCTCTGAGCGGGTGAACTATAGTGTCAGAATGAATGAGGAATGCAAACTCTCATTGCGTAAATATTGCACCCATGGCAGTGGCTGACTCGCTCTTCCCGTTTACAGCAACATGCTTCCAGGGCATGTACACAATCTCCGGAAAGAATGAACGTCAGATCGGGAATGATACAGAGGTTATCACCAACATTGATGATGGATCAGTCATCACTGAGTTTGACTGTATGATGCTGTGCTTGGCTCAGGGAGATCCTATGTGTGTCGCGTATAACTTCTTCAAAGGTACAAAGCAGTGACATCATATTGCTGTACAACAAGACACTTTGAAACTACCATATAACTAGTGGAATCTCCCCTTACAACCTTTGGTTCTGGCCCTGAAATCAATCCTGGTTTCGCCTCTGCTATAACCCCTGACCAGAGCTATGCCCCCCTTGATATCGCCCCCTCAGGCCACCCCCTAATAATTTCTCTGGTGCCCCTTGCAATCATTCATGCTTCCACTCCTTGTGCTGAGCACCTGTTTATTGTGACATCCCCGATATCACCTCTAAGGTCAGCAGTACTTTCTTCTCTGGTACCATCCCTGGTATCAGTTCTTATCGTTGACGTTCCTATTTCTAAAGAAAAATGGTGATCGCTGAGAATGAAACTGGTGCCGGGTTCAGAGACAGAAACACTTCTACATTCCTCTTATCCAGGAAAGGGAGGTTCTGGCTCTAGTAACAAGGCGAGGGTCGATGGCGGGTCCAGCAGTAACAAGGCAAAGATTGATGGTGGGTCAGGCAGTAACAAGGCAAAGGTTGATGGCGGGTCAGGCAGTAAGCATCTAGAGAGAAAGAGGCGTAGTCACAGCAGCAGTTCCGGTGGCACACGCTCAGGTAAGGTAGACATCTAGGGTTCTATAATGTGTTCTCTTATTTTTGGTGAAAATTTGTTGTGCGTTTACTTTGATAATGATGCCCCACCAGATACCTGGTCACACCAAGTGGTATACCAATGTATATAGTCATTCCCGCATTGATTATTAGTACCTGGGGCTGGAAAAACTAAGGTACTGCTTTATATTAACTTCAGGAAATAAGTACACCGAGGGTGGAAATATCATATAATATAAGGAAACGACCATGCTATAAGCCTGTTCCGCAGGTATACTATCAGTGGTGAATTTGGGATATGGGACTGACAACTCGCAATGAATTCGCCACCTGAGATGGTTCTCAGGTGGCTGCGGATTTTGCGCAACAAAGCTTTTTGTTATAATTTGCAATTCTTACATGATTCACAAGTTCCCCGTGAATTCCGATTGAATTAGCCATTGTGTGTGAAGAAATGATTTACTTCCGTGATTTATTTCATCGACCTGTGTTAGTGCATCAAATCTTAAAACTGCAAATTATTTACAAAAAACTTTGAAACTATTAAAACTTTATAATCTGCAATAAAATCTAGAGTAATTTTCGAATCATCACTGATGCATTGACAATAATGCTCTGAGCCAGCTTTACAAAGCTCTGAGTTAGTGTTTTAAAACTACAGTAACATTGTTGAGTTAGCAACAAATTTTGAGGCAGTGTTGAGTGTCTGAGTCCGTAATTTTAAATTCTAATCAGCCTTCTGAACCTTTGATTCAGCATTTTAAAGCCTTGAGTCAGTGTTTTGATGCTTTGAGTCAGCAATTTGAGGCATTGATCTAGCGTTTTGAAGCTTTGTGTCAGCGTTGTGAAACGCTGAATCAATGTTGTGAAGCTCTGAGTCGGCACTGTTAGTCTGTAAATTGAAAATTGTGTTTTTTGTAGTGAATTCCATCTGCCAGCTGATCAATGAGGCCGGGCGAACAGGAAGAGGAGACAATCGCATCTACTACAAAACCAAAGAATCCAAGTACTGGCGTCACAGACAGAATGAATGTCTCACTCGTAAGCGAAACCATCATCTGTTTAGTTACTGTTCCCTCCTGGTTGGTACATGGCTATACTGCAGTAGGAAGTTGTCCGCTCTTGGTAGGGAGTTAGTTATCTTCGTGATAGGGAGTTGTCCTTTCATGCTATGGATTGCGCTGTTGTGTCTTTACAGAATGCTTGGCCGAATGTCCCACGGAGTGTCAAATGTTGGATGACCCTATGGCTATCGTATACTTCTGCCCAGAGGAGCCATCAGGCACCTGCGACCCATGTCACTACGGACCTGACTGTAGTCTCAGTAAGGAAATACTCTGCATCTGATCACAAATAAGCAAAGCACCAGTATGCAAATTAACCATCGCAACGATGTACCAGGGAATGAGATTGGAGCTAGAGGTCACGCAAATTAAAAAGAGGAGTTTTATTTTGTGTCAATATTCATTATTTATTTATCTATCAATTCCTGTTCGGGCTCGGTCCTAGGGTATTTTCCCTGGTTCACAGGAAGATATTGGTCATTTTCCTGAGCATATTAAATTCGCATTCCTTTTACGCAGATTACCATTTTTCTGGAATTCGAACCTCTGAGTCCCTGTACACGAGTCCACGACCTTGATATTAATGGTTGTTTCATTTGACCGAACCAAGAGGCGCACCTCTCGGCACATCGCGTTGAAGTTTGGATGTGTTTTTTCATCGCTTGGATCCCTAGACTATGCCAGTTATTTTTAGTACAGTTATAGTACACCCTCAATACCATGTGCTTTTTCGCGGGAAAAGCTAGCACTTTGGCAATGAGAGGTACATGTCTAGGCTCGGTCGTTTTGACCAACCATAGTTGCGGAGCGATGCGAATTAGAGAATGCGTGCAAAATCATATTGACGAATTTCTTACATATTCTTGTACTCTCAGTCCCCTTCCACCCCGCTGTATTATTTGTACCACTAATCCTACCATATGTGTTTCAGTTGTGGATCAGTGTGAGTGTTGGGCTGAGTTCGCTGATCAGCCACGGTGCATAAATGGAGGCCAATGTATGGATACAGCCAATGGTACGGTCTGTGACTGCTACTGCGGAACCGAGGGAGACCGCTGTGAGGTATGACTCTTAGCCCAGGGATTAGTGGATAGCGTGGCGCACTGTGCTTAGGTGATCGCATGCTGAACTAGGCGTATAACACACAGAAATATTAGTGGCTAAGCGCTTAGAATGCACAAGTTGACTGGAATGAGGCATGGGTTTATATCTCCAAAGAAGTCATTGGTTGGGGGTAGGAAAGGGATTGGACCTCAACTCACTTCTTGAACACAGGTAAAGTCTCACTCCTGTTAATCAGAGAGTGGTCTTGCACAGGGAACAATAATATGGTGTATAAACATGATCAGCTTATCTAATTCCCCTCTAGGCACAAAAGTGTACACACTGTAGCTTCTGTGTCTGTTTTCCATGATGATCCAGTCTCACCAATGGATGAGTGAGCTATAATCTTTTTACAATCTCTTCATCTTTGAATCAGAATAATAAGATTAGTAACAGGTTAACCAGTGACGTGTCACTTGGTTAACCAACGACAGCTCCGAATACGATCATCAGCCGTAAGCTGTTAGTCGGGTATTGTCTGGTGAGATAATCAAGTGCACCGGAGTATAAACAGTAATCATCCCAACTAGTAGTGAGACCACCCACAGTGGTTGAGTATTTTCCGTGTTCCAAGTTAGGATACGGTGTTTTGGACTTTGCCTGCTGTATAAGAGGTAGATGGGAAAGGTTCGAGGTTGTAAATGTAGCAGACTTTACACCCGAATTTTCTCTGCTACAGATCGAGTTTGATGCTTGCTGCAACTATGGACCCACACCACCAGTATCTTGCAATAATAATGGTGGAAACTGTTCGGATCTCATCTATGATGCGCCATTCTGCGTATGCCCCCCATGCTTCACTGGACAATTCTGCGAGAGTCGTAAGTTATTATCTTCCACACCAATGGTGTTGTACTGGTTGAATTACAGTACAATGGTAGACATGAACAAAAGGTGACAGGAATAAAAGGCGGCGCGGATAGGAACAAAGGGCGGCATGATTAGGAACACTAGTTGTCAGAGTGTCTAGGGGGGGCATTTCTGCTTTTCAGATGGTGAAATGTGCATAGTTTTAATACTCAACACTATCTGTTGAATCCAATTTTTGTACACTTTTTATATACATTTAACATTTTAGTAGCCTGACATGACAATTGACAACTAAGGGGGAAAATACCCTCTGGATTTTCCTAAAACAGAACTAGGGGGAAAGATACAACTTGCCAAAACCCCAGTGGCTGGTA
>Ga0224501_10005095_pt1 | contig 10363 bp, 4 predicted proteins | sample SF_Oct11_sed_USG_4_FD_169105 | JGI IMG/M metagenome (GOLD analysis project Ga0224501, IMG submission 169105) | Sediment microbial communities from San Francisco Bay, California, United States - SF_Oct11_sed_USGS_8_1 | ecosystem: Environmental > Aquatic > Marine > Sediment | place: USA...
CCGCAGCTAAGGATTTTCTCAAACACTATTGGATCTTCTGCCTGTTGAACTAGTTAGCGGGTGAGAATTATCTGGAAAGGACAAAATTTGGCGGGCCATAAGTCGAAACTTCATCCAGGTTTCATTTAGGTCCCCCTAAATTGTGTTCCTGTGAGTTTGGTTTTGCTTATGTGTATGAGAGATTTAAGCTGTATAACTTACCAGCCATGGAGGTTAGGCTGATGTGACTAGGAGGACTGGTGACAGTACGAGAGACCATTGTAGGAGCGCTCATTGGCACACCGATCAATCCATGTCCGCCCAGCATGCCTATAACACAAATATCTAATAACATTACTACAGGAGATCGAGTAAGACTGCTAAGAGCTTAAAGCGAGAGCACTCTATAAAGATATATGTGAAAGGAAAGGTGGTCCATTAGCCTGTGGTGATGTGGGAAATGGCTAATAGAGAGCAAACTTATACCAGCAATGATATAACTGAGGTGTGCACAACTCCTCTTCCTCACAGCTTTCATTTTCCCCAGTTTAACATAGCCGGGTACCTATTCCCTGCTGGGTGAACGGAGTCTTTAAAAATCCCGTGTACAGGCTGTTAAGTAGTGAGCACAGCGCCTCTCAGTTATAGAGACGTTGAGTTATGGAGGTATGTGAATAAAGAGGTTACAATCAAACACTTTTGTAAAGCAAATCTTAGCTCAAAACATTCAGCTCTTATCACTTCCTGTTTGGGAATCTATTACCAAATAACCAGTTTTTTTTCAAGAAAGTAAATTGAACCTTGTTGTGTTGGAGCATAGCGGCTGGTGGCGATATATGTTTTATACCCAGTAATCAGTGAGATTGACACAGTACAAGTCTATGGTTACTCAGAGCAGTGACCGTCATTCCACTATCAGATAACGGTGAATACATGTCAAGAGCTATGTAATACAACTGACTCACTGAACAAAACAATCCAAGTCACAATCCCTATGACTTCACGCTGAGACGAGGGAAATGATTGCCGACTGTACACTTTTTCGACCATGATCTTGTATTCCAATCCAACGATGTGGAAACAGTGATAGCAAGCATATGCATTTTGTATGGGAAAAGTCGTGGCCTGGGAGTCATGAGTTCAAATTACAAAATAGTGATCAATGGTGGTGACAGCGGAAAAGAGGTATAGTTCAATGTCTAAAGCGCTCAGCACAAAATCGAAAACTGGGGGGGTTCAAGTACTAGTTATGCCGAGCACCCGCTAAGAGAATGACATCATCAGATAATTCTTAGCTCAGGCCTAGTAGGTCTGTGAGACAGGAGGGGACAATTTCCATTCACTGCGAAAAACCCCAACAAAACTCCAAGTTCTGCACAGGGAATAAACACACATCGCTAATAACTCCCTACCGTCAGCCATCTGTTGGACACAGGCCTCTCTCCTGCTTGCTTATATAGAAAAAAACATTTATACATATATGTATAAAATCAAAATGACTGGTACCTACCCATATTCTGTAAGTTCTGTAAGTTATGCAGATTATGAAGAGATGTCATATCTACAAACAAAACATAACTAGAGTAATCGGGGAATTAGTTACACCAGAAGGGCCAATGACCAGAGCGTTTGGCATTGCCCAGTCCTGAGATCATACACCAGTAATGCTGTCATTTATCGACTTCAAGCCCTAGTAATGGCTGGGTTCCCTATGAACTTGATAACTCCCAGCTCCTACGGCAGCAGCGGCGGCGGCAGCAGCGGCCTAGATACCAGGTAAATAGGACAGGCCAGTGCAGAGTAAAACAATAAAATATAGTGATGGCCAGCAACATTAATGGCTCTGTTGAATTGATAAGGTCCTCGACGTCAATTCACCATGCTACATGTGTGTCTGTGGCTGATAGTGAATTGATAAACAAAAACAGTGAAATATGGCAAGTTTAGTGAGTAGTAGATATGACAACACTGTCAACACAACGAGTAACATTAAACATTAGTGGTCAGGCTTACGGACCTAATGAACCACCTCGGTCAGTAAAAACCATAGAATTATCCTTTCCCCATAATTTTATGGGACCGGTTAGAGTTCTAAGCGTACTCTATCTTACTCTACTTTAGAACATACAGGTCGAATTTGAAGGATAACTCTATGACTGGTGATGATATAAAGGGCCGATTGGTCCATTAGGCCCCAGCATGCTCGCATAGCATTATACATGGTGAATGGACACATGGATACATACCTAGATTAGACAATGGACTAGTTGGCATGACTGAAGGTATGGTGCCTGCTGGCGGACCCAGAGAATGTTGTAACAGCTACAATGAACAAGAGATAGTGCAAGTGTGGACAACTCCTACGTGGTGACGACAAACCACCATCCAGTCAGTACACATGGCGGACCGAAGCGGGAGGAGACAATGAAAGGTGAAGGACACATTCACACGCACATCAAGATCGCCAAGAGGTTACCCCCTGTGAAAACTGTGGCGAGAAACGCAACAATACGCCCAAGTCGAACAAAGAAGTTTCATCAGAACTAGGAATAGTTACACTTCACTATCAGTCCATCAGAATTCTGAAGTTTTGGAAAGATGACACAATGATTAATTATCAAGGACAACTAATTAGAGCCGACACCAGCGTCCCCAGGGCTACTAATTAGTTTTAGCCAGGAGGAAATTACATTTCAAACTAAAACTTAAATTATAAAATATTTCGCTGTAAGGGATAGAAACAATAAAATTGATAAACATACTCCGAATAAGAAGTTCCATTACTAGTCAATCAAATTTTCGAACGCAATAAGATGATATTGTTTTGCATGGATGATATCACTAAGCTAACAGCTTGTTTTCGAGATGATCCATGGTTTCTCTCGGAGTTTCTCTACGGGCGGAAATCCAACAAAGGAGGAAGGACAAAGTGATGCACGAACTTTGAAACAATCCCTGGGTCACCTGGTCCAAAGCTGAATGCGCTATTCACTAAGCCACTGCTTTTCCCAAAGCCACAGAGTTTGGAATGAAGCTGAATAACAGCCCAACTGCACAGAACTGTCGACACATTCCCAAACTCAAGTGTAGTGCCTGCACTCGGGGCGATACGCCTCATAAATCACATACCAACAACAGGACGGGATTACAAACTATCGGTCGCCACTCCGACTCAGTTAATCTCTTCACTAGCGCCCAAACTGACCAGGTCTAGTCATATGACTTCTTTTCATCAGCGACAGAAAGATCTTATCTCAATGATCGCCACTCGGTGGTCTTACTGAGATACACCTGCACCTCTGTGGCTACAAAATCTGGTCGTCTGCAGCTGATATTGAAATCACTACCCCGGTTCAGCTGGTCTCCTCTCTCTAAGCCCATTCAGGTGTTCCGGATTCGGTGGTCAAGAGAGTAGAGGATTTTGGTAAACGCCGGAACAATGATGAACTAATCCATCAAACCGGAGTGAAGCTAAATCTACACAACAAACGGTGGTGGGGAGGGGTGAGGAGAGAAGGGGGTAAGGCCATAACACAGAGCGACAACCCATCACCTTACACAACATGACATAAACTAGCCGCAATCACACACAGGGGGCGCCACCAGCGCGAGGCACTTACAGCTAAATAATGCGGTGACATGCCGGCTGCCGTCAGCGCACTGGGCACGTATGGCGACGTCAGTATGTTGTTATTTGGTGTGAGTATTTTAGTTCTAACATCTTTGTCTTTTTGAGTATCCGCAAACTTGACTACCATTGGTGATGAACAGCCCTGCAAAGAGAACGAGAGTGACGGGGCTGAAATTTATTACCGGTCATTCGTCTTCCGCGATGAGCTGAAAACTGGGGCTCCTGGCATGGTACCAAAACACCAACTCAGCAGTGATTCACCTTGACATGTCTAAGTATTATGTATGAACAGTCGTTGTTGCTTAGGCTGGCGTAACTAGGAATATAGCTGGGTAGTAGGATAGTTCAATGGATAGAGCGCTTTGACAAAGATTGAAAGATCCTAGAGCCATGCTGAGCACCTGCTGAGAGAACAAGCCCTTCATATAATTTCCAGGTCCTAACTCTCCAACAAGCCTCAGGCTTAGGAGGTCCGTTAAATAAGATGACCAAGTGCCCGAGGAAAACAATAAATAAAATACAGAGGCGGCCGGCCTGATTTTCATTGCAAAGACTCCAGAAAAATTTAATATCATTTTCATTAGTATTAGTCAGAGCCACGCCCATTGGCTTGGCCAATCTTGGCAGTCGATTTCCAGCACAAAACAGGCACGGCAATCACTCCTGTGTCATATCCTGCTCTTGAGATGGAGTGGTCCATGGATAGTAATCGGAATTTATATCTCTCAAATGCACCTAGACGGGCGCCACTTCTGATCACAGATTTGATTTAATGTCTTTCTCAAAACCCCAGAACTGTAGACGCCAAGCAAGCATGACCGAGAGGATTAATCCGCAGACTTTAATATCAATAACCCTTCTGGTATATGGCGAGGGCTGAGGGTTTCGCTGCTCTCCCCAGTACAGGTGCGTCCAACCTTTCACAAAAAATGAGAACTCTGCAGTTGTTTTGTGGGGGGGGGGGTGGCACCATGTAGGAACCAGGAGATCGTTCTCTCAAACTCCATCTGAATTATTAGGTGCTTTCGCGTGCTCGGGTTTTGCCGTCTGAAACGCGGGCACGAGGGGAGGTGGACAATGCCTATCATAGACGGAGTAATCGTTGCCCTCTCTAGATGCATCCCATATCGGTCTATTCACTAATAACTCACTGTGTAACAACGGCTATTATGATCCATCATTTCTCATTAAAATTTGAGTGTGTGAGCCAAGAGCTGTGTCATTATACCAGGTCTGAGAGCAATTGGATGAGCAACTGTTACCCATTATGATGGATAGTGGGATAGCTGCCGGGATAGTGCTGGGCTCGCGGTCATGAGAACCTGGGCTCCTGATAGCGGGATAGCTCAGTGATAGAGTGCTGGGCTCGCAGCTGTGAGAACCTGCATCCAAATCCCAGTTATGTTGGTTCCCGAGTATGAGCTCTTCACATAATTGCTATCTCCTACCGCTCCAACAAGCCTCTAACAAGCTTCGGGCTTAGGGGGTCCATTACATAGAGAAAATAGAAAAAAAGCAAAAAAGCCTGTGGCAAGTCTATAGGAAGCGGTGTTGCAAGTCCGTGTACACCCATACACCAACGTCGTATAGCTGCTTAGTGAAATGGCATGGAAGGCGTCCACACCTCTTATGCTTATGAGACCTGTGGGAAAATTTAAGTGAAAAAGCCAGACAGACTTAAGCCGAGGCACAAAGCTGGGAGATTACTTACTATACAAGGCGATATAAAGGGACCAAGAGTTAGGGGAGGGGTATCACGAATGAGAAGTGAGTAATGCGGAGAAAATGGGCATGGATGGAAAGCTTCTTATGGGCATTAATGTTATGGATTGATGGCAGGATTTTTTACAGAGAAAAATTTGGAAATTTGTTGGGAACAGTCAACACTCGCCAAAGTAGAGGGCACATTTTTTAGGAATAATTAATATTTGGGAAATTTTGAAAAGTCACAGCAAAGTTGAGATGAGACGTAGCCAAAATTAAAGGTGATGGGATGATGTTACAGAGAATAGTAGTTGGATAGCTCATTGGAATGTTGAACTCAACCAGCAAAGTCTAGCCATTGCATTTGATGAACTCCAAAGTTGGTGAAATAAGAAACGACGGAAGAAAAGAGAAGAATGAAGCAGAAGGACAGCGAAAAATGGGGAAGAAGAAAACAAACTTACCTCCATAGTCTGCCCGTGGTGCATATGCTGTATGGCGTTCAATGCGCTCTGTCTTACTGCATAAGTTACAAACGCACAGCCTATAAATAAAAGCAAACTACCAATCCTCAGGCTACAAAACTCATCAAGTGCTACGAGTTAAACAGACCAAAGCAAACCCGTGCGCTGCGCAGATTAGCTGAGCCAAACTGTCATTTCGAGTGATTACAGTCATAAATTCACTAGACCGAGTCCCTCCTCTTCAGCCATCATAAGGATAGCAAGATGGGACAAATTAACCAATGGTGGGCTTCGTATCCTTGGGCTGCGAGCTGCACTCTCCCACTGCTACTTACGTTTTCAAGAGGCCTGGGCTATTGCTTATCATAAAAGACTAACATCAAACAGAAATTAAACTTACATCATCAATGGAGGTCAACTACCATTGCCTAGTGGTGGCAGGGAACAGTTAACAATGGGGTTTAACTCGTAATCCGCAGACGGATAGAAAATACTAAGTTTTAGCTGCACTGGTCTTGAACTAAAAGTGTTTGTCTGCCAAGTTAAATGGATCTATAGCAAGGTTACAGAACCAGTGACAAAGGGCCAGCGAGGATTTGTAAACCAGTGTCTTGCTTGGTCGCTCGAATGGTAGCGGGATAGCCCAATGGCTAGAACATTTGGTTCGAAATCGAAAGATCCTGAGTTCAACTCCTAGACATACACTTAGGTGTGACTAGGAAGCATTTCTAGCATACTACACAGTACAGAAAAGACAGCACAAGGATAGAACACTAGGCTTGCAACTGTGACGATTTGTGTTCGAATTCCAGTCATGGCGGACTCCCGTTCTAAATGCGAGCTTCTCGCATTCATCCCTAGCTTGAAACAAAAATGAGCCCGCTACGGGCTGGAGCATTAAAAGAGACCCGCTCGAGGGGCTCCATGCTAAGCCCTAACAGTGAAAAAGACAAATTGCATCTAACTCGGCAGCTCAGCGCTAAAGGTAAAGACATGACAATTAGATAAAAGACACCGTGCAGACGAATCTGGTTGGTTGCCTCCCCTAGCTTGACTGAATCACGGATCATTAGCTGTAAGCTGTTGTTAGCCAACGACAAGGACTGAATTTTCCCGATCATCATGCGTGATTACACGAACTGATGGAAAGACTGTTCTCTTGTACGATCAAGCTTCCGGGTCATGTACCTAGTTTTTTCACCAGTTACGGCTTAGTTTAAAGCACCATGAACAAGTCAGTATCAATGCTTGTTGTTTTGTTCTAAGATTAATGCGAGTGGCTCATTCTCACAACGGGAGCACCCGCGATCAGGGCATAAACACCGGTTTTCAGTGTTGTGGGCCAGGAGCTCCACCTAATGAGCTATCCTGCTATTCCAGAGAAGTGGCTTAGTGGGTAGCGCACCGGGCTTAAGATAACTCTATGGATGGGCCTGCCAAACTAATGAGGGTGTCAAGACAGACAAAGTTTTGCCCGAGCTTGGAATAAGATCAGTGACTTCGGGTTCAAGGCCTAGTACGCTATCTACTAAGCTGTCGCTTCACCCCAGGTGATTATGCGAGCTGGCGGAGTAGATGTTCTTACCTCGACTGACTCCAGCTGTGTCTCTAAGTATCATACAATCCTCTATGGTACCGAATGTGGCAAACAGATTTCTTATATCATTCTCCGATAATTTCTTGCTGATCATTCCAATAAACAGTTTTCTGTCCTCCACTACAAAAAAAACTTGGGTCAAGCCAATGTCTTTTCTGTGCATTTATCACAACGTCGAGCTGGATGGGTGCCATGTTATGGGCGAATTTTTGTTACGTTTCTTTGGCAACTGCCTTCATATAGAGGCCTTGAACTAGAACAAATAAAACTGAATAGTTTTTAGTAATCTGTGTTTTGAGAGGGGCAGCCACAAAGTTGGAGTAATTTAACTAGCCTCCATCTGTGGAAGTCCCGACTGATCCATCTGGAGAATGAATTGGCAGAGCTTTAGAACTTCGGTTGTGGACCCGTTGGACATTGAAAATGGTGCCATCAGCTTTTTAGACGCTCATCTTTGACACATCATGATTCTGGTCAAATATCTGATATATATTCTGATAACGATAGTTTATAAATTAGATATAGTTTATGCACTGTATTTATGAGGAATGTCGTACTTTTCACATCGTAACCAATTGCTACAGCGTACTGTCTACAGCAAATACACAAGCCAATCATTCGCCGTGGTTCGAACGCGATTGCTTCTTTTCAAGTGTTATGGCCGCTGCGACAGCTTATAGCCATACAGTGAGATGAATAAATGTACCTAGATTAAAGTCGGAATTACATTACCGCTGCATGGGGGTTTAAAGAGCTTACAGTGAAGACAATGAAATCTATCCAGACGCGTCCGTCTGAGCAAATCAAACTTTCCGTAATCACTGAGCGGATTTTGAGGTTCTATCACAAGTTCAGACGGTCACAGAAAATGATAACTTGTACTGGTTTTCCGCCTTATGGGTGGGATCAAGGCTGTGGGCTCTTGAAGGCCGCACCCACCCCTCATTTAGAAAGAAAAGCCGAAATGCCAATTGCAGAGATACAGCGAGCCAACCTCTTTGGTGAATGATATTAAAAACGCATACCATATGCAGAGCTAAACAAATTAGGGGATTTTTGACGCAAAGGATAGACTACCTGAATTACCTAACATTCTATCAATAGAAGGGCCATTGACCTCTGCCAGCTAACTTTTAATTACTGGCTATGGACTGAAAGTGAGTACATCATGTAATTTCTTAGATGACTGCTTGTCAAAATTCTATCACAATGTCACCTGGACAGTCATTCAGTCATAGACACATGAGTGACAAAACCCAATAACTCACTGTCACAATGACCAAGTATCTCTATGCTCATCGCCAGCGGACAACCAAGGGAGAACAACTCCAAACAATACCATCAATGGCACCACATGCCAACCAGCAGATCATTATCATCCAGAGTGCTTTGGAGGATAATGACCTGTTGTTGGTTGGAATTGCCTTTTTGCTTGTATGGTGTCTTCACTGTTATAGCGAACTTTTGTTCACCAGTTACAGTTTAGCATGGAGCACTACGAGCAAGTCATAGTTTTTGTCTTGAGCCAGTGAGGAGCTCATACTCATAGGCATTCAAACCCAAGGTTTCCACGGTTGCTACCCCAGCCCTCTACCACGACCTATCTCGCTATCCCTATCCAGAGCAGCTAAAGATATATGGTTATACAATTTCAGTTTCATGTCACTCGGCAGCTAGAAAGTTATGTTTTTCTCCCAGAAGTCAGTGCACTTACCATTTTTCTTTTCATTGTCAGCGGGTTTCATCTGTATAGGATGATGCATCTAAAAATAGAAACAATTAAAGCAGAGTTAATCAAGAGAATACAACTCCGGTTACGCATAACTAGGCGATCAGGCAAGTCGGAAATGCAACAATAACAGCTCAAATGGAACGAGGACAGAGTGCAGTGAATAGGCGCCAAAAATAACTTTACGCTGAAAAACTTTTACCAAGAGCGAAAAGTTTGGCTACCATTATAATTAGTAAAGATATTATTTTATCATTCAATTTCTACCCTTGGGCACTTGACATCCTGTTTAACAGATCTTCTAAGCCTGTTGGAGCGGTAGGAGCTAGGAATAATACAACCCATTCTCACAGTGAGTACTCAGCATGACAAAGAACTTCAACCCAGGATCTTTCAATTGCGAGCCCAGCGCGTTGGCCATTGAGCCAGCCCGTTATCCCATAGTGCTCTATCCATTGAGGTATTCCATTATCCCACTAGCCACTGAGCTATCCCGCTGCTCTACAGTCTGGAGTCTACACATTGAGCTATTTCGCTATCCCATTAAACTATCAACTATGTCATTGAGCTATCCCACAATTCCATACAGTGCTCTAGCCATTGAGCTATCCCACTATATCACAGAGCTCTATTGAGGCTTCCTGTTAAGTTATAGCCAGCTGGGAGGAGGTAGTAGTGGTGATAATGACAGGGACACAAGGATTATCCTATTACAGAGCTAGGTGATTGCATTATACTGATTGATTGGCCGTTCAAGCAGCTGCACTACCCCAAGCGGACCAGATAATTTTACCTCGCACCTCTCTGCACACTGGCACAACTTCTTATGTGGCTATTCTATCGATGAGTTAATTGGAGTATTGGTTTAAAATATATAATCGCTGGGCGTTTAGTAGTTCATGAATACCTCGATCGACAGTCACGGTCTTAAGCACTGAAAACTAGCCAGTCACTTAAGGTATAATTAGAGGCATGATTTATTTTACACATGACATTCAGACGAAAGGTTTGTGACTGCCCACTTACCCAACGCTGCATTGAATCAAGATTGCATCTTTGCAGGCGATTCAGAAATCGTTCTTATTTTGAACTAATGGATTGCGTCTCAAGTTGGTAAACATGGCTTAGCTACGCGTATCACAACTGTTACGGAAGGCAATGGTAGTCGGTTTGGGATCCCGATGTTAAACAAAAGAGGCCATACCATAGAGTTACCTTTCCATAGGACAGTGGGCGTAAGCAGAAAGTCTCCTGATGTC
>Ga0224501_10005096_pt1 | contig 10361 bp, 11 predicted proteins | sample SF_Oct11_sed_USG_4_FD_169105 | JGI IMG/M metagenome (GOLD analysis project Ga0224501, IMG submission 169105) | Sediment microbial communities from San Francisco Bay, California, United States - SF_Oct11_sed_USGS_8_1 | ecosystem: Environmental > Aquatic > Marine > Sediment | place: USA...
CTTCGCTTTCAGCGTCTTGGAACTTGGCGCGCACCATCTTGATCTCATCATGCGTTTCCTTGGGTTCTCGATGTGGCGTCTCTGCTGGTTTCTCATCTTTTATCAGATTTGTTAGGTGCTTGTTTTCTTCAGTATTCGGTATTTTCTTGTTAACCCGGTTTGTCATTTCTTGAGGATTCTTCCAATGATTCTCCAACTCTTTCATCCCTTCCAATACTGCTGATAATCTCTCGACAGCGGTCTCAATGTTCTCCAACGAACTGACGAAGTCTGATGGTTGAGTCTTGTTTTTCTGGATTTCGTTCAACTCCTAACCATCTCTTTTCAACGTTTCCATTAAGTCCATGTGGTTTGTTGAAGAGGACGCAAGCACCTGTCTCCTGATGGGCGAGTTTAAGCCTTGTGAACTGAAAATTCATATCACGAATCTGTTTTGTTCCAATCGCGCATAGTTTTCCTCATTCGCGCAACTCCTGTTTGTTACGTAAGAAGTAGCCTTTCTTTTAGAAACTCAATTCTTGCTATCTACTCGATCGATGAGTTGCCCTGTTTACTCATGCCAAATAGCTGTAAACAACGGACAAGATTCAACCAGTCATCCACGGGCGCTTACGCGATTGTCACTCATACTTTCCATGTTCGTATTTCAAGTATGCTCTGGCATCGATTAGATCCTTCATAGTGTTGATGGTGAGCCACATTCCATGATAGGTGTATCCCTGAAGAAGTCCGCTATCGGCAAGTCTCTGCATCGTGGAGAATTCAAAGTCGCCTTTTTCTGGAAAGAACCTCTGAACTATCTCTTTCTTAAACACGTGATGCCCGGCACTAACGTAGAAGTCGAGATAGGATCGATGCTCAAACCGGACAACCCGTGTACCGTTCCTAAGCGTCACTCTACCAAAAGGCAGTCTCGGTTTAGCGAGGAGAACACCAGCACCGTTAGGGGCATATTCAAAGAGTTCAGAGGGATTGTAGAAGACTATGTCGTCTACATTCATCACATAGGCTACGTCGCCTTTGATCTTTTTGAAGGCCTTATTTGTCGCTCCGCCTGTTCCAAGCTTCGTCTTTTCAAAAGAATATTCGACGGGCAGCGAGGTTAGATCGTCCCTGTTTGAGGCGACGATTATGTTCTTGAACCCGTTTGTTCGCAGCCAAGATATTTGCAGGTCTATAAGTGTCTGTTCGTTTATTTTCAGTAACGGTTTCGGCATCCACTCATACGGCTTGAGTCTCCAACCTTCTCCCCCAGACAGAATGATGGCTTCCTTCAGCTTATCCACCAAATAGTGTACTACACTAGATTAGATTGCCGAACTAATCGCTATTATATTTTGTTGAAAGAATTGTTTTCTAAGCCCTTCCACTTTGTAATCGCATAAAAATAGAACGTGCGCAAGTTGATAGAAAAATAGAATAAAGAAGGCATTGTATATTCGGTGTGGTGTTTGTATTGGAAGCGTACATACTCATTAATTCCGAGCCCATGAAGGTTTGGGAGATTGCCGAAGAGGCGCGTAAGATTGAAGGAGTAAAGATGGCCCACGCCGTCACTGGTCAGTTTGACGTAGTTGCCTATGCTGAATTCGCCAATATAGATGTGCTCAGGGGGATTATAGACAAGCTTGGGTCCTTAAAGGGGGTTCGGCGAACCCAGACAGCAGTCGCGATCCCGCCTAGACTAGAATAACAATGGCCGCCATCGGGGTGGCGCGTTCTTTATCGACTTAGCCGTCCTCGCGAAAAATAATGCGCAAACTTCTATATGGTTTAGGAGCAAGACAGAAATGAGTTCAGTTGAACGTAAAACCGTTTATTTTGAGTTGGCTGGGAGGCATAACACTGATACTGTTCTGAGGCTTGCGAAGGAGTATGCTGAGGCTCAGGGAATAAGGACTATTGTTGTGGCCTCGACTACTGGTGAAACCGGAGTCAAAGCCGCGCAGATGTTCAAGGACATTGATGTGGTTGTGGTTACGCATCATGTGGGATTTCGGGAGCCAGGAATGCACGAGTTAAGAGAGGACTTTCGCAATCAGATTTTGAAACACGGCGCCAAGATTCTGACTTCCACCCATGCTTTGAGTAGTGTAGAGCGCGCCATAAGAAAGAAGTTTGGAACTCTCCAACCTCTGGAGCTTATGGCCAATACGCTTAGATTACTCGGTGAAGGCACAAAGGTCTGTGTTGAAATTGCTGTTATGGCGACGGATGCAGGTCTAATTCCAGTGGATAAAGATGTAATAGCCATAGCAGGAACCGGAGGAGGGGCAGACACAGCATTGGTTATGAAGCCGGCAAACGCCCCAACATTTTTCGAACTGAAAATAAGAGAAACGATAGCGAAACCAAGAGACTTCAAATAACATTTAGGGGCTTCAGAAGCTTGAATCCGCTTCTTTGGTTCCCATTTCGTGTATAAATATCAGGTGGTTTCTCCTTGGAACTCCAAATCTTCTCATATGGTCGTCTTTCATTTCTTCTACAGAGAGATTAAGCCGATGTTTCTATGAAATGTAGGTGATTCGCTCCTCTTCGGTTCTCCGTGCCTTCTCTGCATAGGTTTCTCTCTGTTTCTCAATTTCACGCATTCTCTCAACAATTCTCTGTGACTCCGCTATCTCCTCGTCCAGTCTGCTTAGATTAACTTCAAAACCTAACATCTTTTGTAAGACATGAAGAACGCTTTTTGCCGCCTTTGGGTCTGGCATGTAGCCTCGGGTCTCTCCTAAGAGGCATAAGGCATCTATGTTTCTGAATTTTGCCAAGCCTAGAAGCAAGCCAGCTGTCCCGACGATCGGGTTTCCTGTGGTGCTTGATATGGCATTTGCCTTCAGTGCCCTGTTCAGAAGCTGGGGGTTAGTGGATACTGCCACTACTTTTGGTGTCTCTTCTGGTTCTTTTCTGTATCCCCCAATTGTTACGATCAGCTTCACGTTGTATTTTTCAGCGAAATCCAGTATGGCGCCGGCTATATCGTATTGTCCCTCTATTGTTTGCGCTTGTCTGTCTCCGGTCAAGAAGATGATATCGCCCTCTCCGTTTTTATCTTTCGAGAAGAAGAAGTCTCCGTGGAGAAGTCTGACGCCACCCTTCTTGTTTACTAGAACGTAGTAGGGAAAGTGAGGCGAGTATAATTCGGCCAGTTTTCTTGCTTTCAATTGTTTGGCCAGGTATCGGGTGGCTATTCTTCCAACCATTCCTAGACCGGGGAGGCCCTCTATCAGGATCGGGTTCTTTAACTCAACTTTCATTTTCTCCATAATGTGCGTTTTATTCATTCATACTCAACTCTCTCATTGCACGCCTGTACTTTGCATATTTGTCTTCGGGTGAGAACTTCGCTGGGTGGGGGATGTGCACGTCTCCTCCACAATAAGGACATTTCTCTTGGTTTAGTGTGTATCTCTTACATTTCTCACACTTTCTGAGGAGCCAGACCATCACTTCTCCCTCTTGAAAGAGCCCTGTCCTCCGAGTTTTGTCATAGTCTGCAAAACTGTATCCGCAGCCTTCTGGAGGAGTTTTTCGGCTTTTTTGTAATCCTCGGCTAGAACTTCTATGCGGTAGTTTGGCGGTGAAACTGTGTAGACGCGAACCTCTGTTCCCTTTGACTTCTTTACATTTTGAGCGCGCAACAACGCGTCCCGGATGAACACTGCTCCTTCCGCTTTTGTGCATTCAAGCTCTAATAATCCGGTTATCTTCACCACGGATATCCTGATTCTCTCTTTTGCAATTTCCTCAAGAGTTGCCGCAATGTCTTCAGGTATTCCTAGCTCCGTGAGAACAGTTGCCCCTTCTTTCGCAGTTCTTTCCAGTCCGTTATAGATTCCCCCAAACTTTTTTTGGATTAAAGATCCAGCCTTTTCATCCATCTCTTCTATAGAAATGCCAAGTTTTTCAGAGGCGTCCCCCAGCAGACTTTCTGCCCTTCTATCCTTCTTCCAAGATTGAATCTTCTCTCGTCTCTCCCGCTTTCCGACCCTTCTAAGAGAGAGGTCCACGTGGTCTTTTTTTGGATTAACACGTAGAACCTTCAAAACTACCTTCTGTTTCTCACGCACAAAGTCCCGTATGTTTTTGACCCATGTTGAAGAAATCTCAGATATGTGTAGAAGGCCTTCCTTGTCGTACTCATCCAGGGTAACATACGCGCCATAGCCAGTTATTCTCTCAACAGTTGTGACAACAAGCTCGCCTATCTCTGGCCACTGCACTTTCTTAGATGTCATCCTATACCATCATTCCTCGTCACTCAAGCGTGGCCACCACTTCGCCCTTTATTGTCACCTTGCCTCCAGACGGCTCGGCCAAGGTAGCACCGCAAATATTGCAGTGAACCGCCGTCGTAGCGTGACTGAATACTATCTGCTCGTTTCCGCAGTCAGGGCATTTTATTCGAAGGAACTTACTTCTAGGTTTTGGTATCAGCGTCTCCCATTCACTCATTTTCGTTTTGACCTCTTACTCGATTGTTAGTTTTTTAAGGCGTATTCCCTTCTTGTGATGTGTGTAACTACAAACCCTACAGGTTAGCTTTAATGTCTGCTTTTTGGTTGTTTTGGCGAATCTCCGTTGAAGTGGGTATTTTTGCCCCCCGTATCCTTTCTTTTCGCGGTTATGACGTCTTGCCCCTTCAGCCAAGGTTCTTTCTCTACCCTTTTTATACAAGGAAACCGTGTGAGGCTGATGCTTCTTGCATCTTGGGCAGTAGGTGTTGATCTCTTTGGGTGCTCTCATCGCCATCACTGATTTGGGTTGGTATAGGACAGCCCGCTTAATTACTAATATGGTTTTCTGGCTCAAATTTAAACGCTCCCTTTTCTTTCCGTCTTTCGCTGAGAGGGACGTTTCAAAGGATTGTTGTTAGAACGAGGTTTAATAGTCAATCATCGCTACGTTTTCAACAGGTAGTTATGAGAAGTGCTCATCACTTCGCTTTCACTTCTACTACCACGCCTTGCTTCATGAGGGCTCTTGCGTTTTCAACTGGCAATGTTGCTATGTCCTCCGATTCGAATGGACCATACGTCTTCATGTCAGATCCGACTATGGCCGGAATTTCCTGAAGGAAGCGTACAAGCATCTTTTTCGATTTCTCCGTTCTCTTCATGCTTGACAAATGCCCTCTAAGAACGTCTTCCATGAATGCTTCGTAAGCCTCGGCGAGGGGGAGGATTTCTCCGTGAAGTTTTGCCTCTTCCTTTGTTAGGATCTCTTTGGGCACCGTTTTTCCTGCCATGGCTTTCCTCACAGCTTTTCTGTAGCGAAACTGAATGAGTTCTTCAATCATTCTTTCTACGTTTTTGCGCTCACGTTCCAGAAGCTTTCCCTTCACTGTCTTTTCGTCCAGCATCCGGCTTTCTTCCCTCAATGTCTTCACATAATCTGCTAGCTCGGCGTAGAAGTCTTTCGTAAGCTTCTGAATCTCCGTGTTCTCCCTTTCCTTGCTCCATGCCTCGTGAAGACGGTCATACATGCTTGTCAAATCACCTTTGCGGCTTTCTTACATAAGAGCAGCAACGCTGCGGCTGTGGGCAGTTCGATTTTCTCTTCTTTGTAGGGACCGTATATTTCGTCGCCTATTCTGAACTTGGGAGCGTCTGACACATGAATTTTCACCCTGCCCTCTTTGAAGACTACCGCGTCCTTGAACGGATCAAAATCCTCAAGCTCTTTGATGGCGACTCCAATCTTCTTCAGACCGGTCTTTCCGTGTAGAGTGTTGCCAAGCCTTATCAAACGATGGATGTCGGTAGTTACTACGGTGTCGATCTTTGATGATTGCTTTGTTACCCCGTGTTCGGCTATCTTTCTCCAATTTTCTATGCCTATGCCCTTCACGATTCCCCACGGACCAGCTTCCTTCCAGCTTTCAAGAAGCTCTTTCTTATGCTTTTCAATGGTGTTGACTAAGGGTTTCTTTAGTCCTATTTTTTCCAATTCTTTTGCAGTAGCTGTGAGGAGAAACTCGTATGTTCCTCTTGCGATTCTTCCTCTCCATCCCGAGTCGTCTAAACTGGGGCCAGATAAAACGTGTGCTCTCATGCTACTCCCTTCCAGTCCATGAAAACCGGTTTCCAACCCTATCCCCAGAAGGTAGTCCACTATCTCCTTACGAGCCATCTGATCAAGGGTTTTAACACCCTCGCTTTCTAAATGTGCGTGATAACCCCTGTGTCCAGAGAAGCTTACGCGGATCTCTTCGGGCCGAAAACCGAAATCCTTCATTAACATGTCTATTAGTTTCATCGTCTCGGCTTTCGCAGATTCCAAGCACACCTCGCATGGCCAAGTTCTCTCATTGAGCCCTCTTTCTCCACAGGCAGGGCACTCGTTAGGGGCTAAGCCTTGGCCAGTGGTTCCACAACCGGTACAAACCCATCTATCATGATCCTTAGCGCAGGGAGTCGGAATGTGATCGGCATCTATGTCAAAGACCAAATCAGCACCTAACCAGCCCTTCTCATCCATTTCTCTCTCAGGCCTTTCAAAATAAGCGCTTGAATAGTAAACATCTGAGGGAATGATCCTCTTCAGAAAAGATCTCAGATTGTCCGCGTTTCTGAAAGCCTTATGCCGAAGCATAATCCTCTTCTTAAACAGGAGGAAGCCAAATTCACGCTTCTCAATGGAAGTGGGAGGATGAACAAAAAAGTAATCACTTCCGTAATACTCGGCGAATTTGTCTCGAACAAAAGGCGAAGAAAATGAAGACATCTTTTGGCCGCTCACTTGAGTCGTTTTATGACTGTTATTGAATAATATTATGTAATATTTAAGGAAAATATGGCTGTTGCCCTGAAGAGTTCTGTAGTAGTTTCTTCATCTGCTATGGAACTGCTAATGAAATTCTTTGTCTTTGAAGGAATCTTGAAGGAATTTCATGCTCGATAGCTTCATCCACAGCTTACGGCTGCCAAGAATGATAATGGGGTAGATCATAATCCAAGCTATGAAAAAGAGTTCTCCATAATAAGTGTGAAACATCCTTCCAGCTTCTGGACCTTGGTCAACGGCAAGCTTGCAAATGGTGGCTACTCTGAGAGCGTTTACAAAGAACGTGCCAACGGCGCCTGCTATGAAGTAGATCATCTTTCCTTTGAGGGAAATGGCGGTTCCTTTTAGAAAAAGCAGAATAACAAACGTATATATGAAGAGGCTGTACACTCCGGCACAAGGCCAATAAACATGAGCCCTGAAGAGATGAGAGCCTGGCTTGTCTACGGTAAGAAGATAGTTGGTAGAGTTATACTGAATATAATAGCCCATTGGACTTAAGGTCAAAGTTACAACACCTACTATCCACGGCACTATATTCTGGAGCACTGTGACTTTTCCATAAGGATAGAAGGTGTCCATTGTGTAGAAGGCTCCAAATGACCAAATGAAAAATGTGGAGACGGAGAAGCGTCTCAGCCCTTCCCTTCTATAAAGAAGAAGCAACAAAAGGGTGAAGAATGTTGCAGAAACCAGATATTGCAGGGATATAGGCCACGAAGTTTCAAGGAACCATCCACTTAATCCCGCGAAGCTTCCCACATTTAAAACAAACTGGTCTAGATCAGATAGAAAATACGCTAGGACATAGATCGTTGGGGCCATTCCAAAGAAGGCGGTTAATACTGCTTTGAACCCAGTCAGAGAGCTACGCGGCTTTTCCAAAGGTCTGTTCCAATTCAGAGTTATCTCCAATAGCACAAGCCAAAGGAAAATTAGAAGGGGGAGGTATCCTTTCCAGACTTCTTGAAAAATTGTCGGATTGAACAGGTAGAGTAAAGAAACAAGCAAAACAGAAGAAGAGACGATGATTAGAGGTCTGGTATGTTCAAGTAGCACATTTTTTAGCAAGGAACTCATGTGTTTGGTGGCAACGTGAACGCTTTCATAAGATTCGGCTGACTTTTCTCTGAAAAGCCTCAGTGAAGCAGAGAACATTGTTATTTTTCCTCTACACAAGCGACGCCTTGTTTTCAACAATCATATTTAAGGCAATACTTCAAGAATAAGGGTTCCCTTGTCTTCTTTTTCATTTCGAAAAACTGGTTCCAAGCGTTGTTTGTCGAACTCGCCCCACCATCCCTCACATCGATCAGCGTTCTTTGACATCCTTTTGTCCAACAGAATGTAGTCTATACCATAATATTCCACCAGTTCATATGCGTTAAAATACCTTACTTCAGTTGTTATAGGAGTTATCTTAGGCTCCACGGTCACCCGCATCTTTATGTAAAGATTCTTTTTGTTAGCGTTGAACGTGAAAATGGCAGCTGGCGCCGATTTTGTTGCGGTTAGATTTCGCCAAGGTGAAGCGAGGGAAATGTTCATGTTACCATTCGTCTCAAAAAGTGTGACGTTAACGTTAATAAGCTCTCCATAATTGTCTTTTAGAGTACACACAACAGTGCTGGCCTCTTTTGTGTACTCCAAGTACGGAGCATCAACAGCAAGCACTGTAAAAGATTTCCACGCCCAGACTCTGAACTCATTTACAGTAGAGTTAGGAAGAGTCACATTATAGATTACGTCCACGTATGGTTTGCCAGCATTCAATTCAACCGTTCGATGCAGCATAGTGTGGTCTTTCATGTAGCTATAGGTTATAGTTGCTTTCTGGTTGGTGACAGCTCTATCAATAGTCCCGTTCTCGATGTAGCGTGGGACGTTTTCCGATGTGATATTTGAGTCGGTGAAGAAGAGGACGTTCTGAAACTTGGTCCCTAAGTTTACTGATATCTCTGGATTTATGGTGGTTACTGGAAAACCGTCGCAAACCCTTATGTAGCCATTATCAACCACATGGTGTCCGCTGAATATCTTGTTTGCCACATCAACCTGTTGTCGCTCGGACGCGTATATGAAGAATTTCAAGTCGCCCACCATAAACGCCTTCCTCTCTGCGTACCCCTCGACCCACCAACTCCACCTTGAAGATGGCCTCATAGGACTGTCGTACACAGCAAAAACAGCGTCTGGAGTAGTGTTCTTTCTTACCCACTCAAGTGCTCTTATAGCTTCGTCATGTAGTTCATGATAATAATCAATAGCTGAAGTGAGCCTCCAGTAAGAGGAAAGAACAAAAAACGACGAGATAAGAACAAGAAACGCTAGGATGAACAAACTAGCCCGTGATGACCTTTTCCCTATTTGTCTTAGCTTGTTTGAAAGAAACATGCCAAAGGCGATGAGAATCGGAATATAGAGGAAGTAGAGTGGGCGAGTGGGATGCTCGGAGATCAGAAACATCAAAACGAAACAAGCTATTGCGAAGCTTGAAACATAGATAGGTGAGAACTCAACGCTTCTAGGCTTTCTGCGCAATAACTCTAGGAAGCCCAACACTGCGACTATGGCCCATACGACCAAGGCGCCTTTAAACATAAATCCTATCGCTCCTAGGCCTTCAGCAAAGAGCACGTGTAGGCACTGGTATACGTTGAATTCTAAGACTGTCTCAGCCCTAGACATGTAGATGCTAGTATATATGGGCAAGTAAGGCAAGCTGAACAAGGTACCAATGAAGAAGACAAGAAATAGGAGTTTCAGAGTATGGAACGCCTTCCCTCTTCGCAAGGCCAATAGCAAAGCCGTGAACAGACCTATTACAATAAGATAGTAGAAGGAGGTGAGGTGATGGGTGCCTACAACAAGGCTCAGCGAAATACCTGCAAATGTAGCGAACCTTTTTGAATTTGTCTCCATTGCAGCAATCGTGAAGTAAATCGACCATAGCATGAAGAATATGCCGAATAGGTTTGGGATTCCACCCCAGGCTATCATCTCCGAATAGCCTTCTGCGATAGTGAAGAGCAATGTCAGTAGGAGAGCAACATCATCTCTCTTTGTAAGCGTTCTTACTATGAAGAAAAATGGTATCGCAATCATTGTTGAGGCAAAGCTGGCTGAGGCTTTCAGAGCTACAAAAACAGGAAGGAACGCCAGAAGAAGGTCCAAGAAGTAGAAGTAGAGTGGCGGGACTCTTAGGCCGAAGCCTGTGACATCCTTACCATGTAGTGCATGGACCATGCTGAGTTGATAACCGTAGTCATGGCTCGACGGTGCAGTGTATCTGTTCAAAGCCACAAATCTCACAACGAAGACCGCACAGAGTATCGCAATTAAGATTCCCCAAGGATGCAACTTTTTGAGCAGCTGAATGTATGAGCTAATCTGAGAAGACGGTTTGATTGTTGATTGATACATTTCAGCAGTCCTCTGCACGCTTTGCTAGTCACCAGGAGGTATACGTAAATCATCCGATAGTTCTAGAATTGGATATAAATAGTTTAAAGTAGAGATTTCAAAGATGAAACCAACCAAAAGACTGATAAGAGTTATATCTAGAGCTACAGAAA
>Ga0224501_10005097_pt1 | contig 10361 bp, 6 predicted proteins | sample SF_Oct11_sed_USG_4_FD_169105 | JGI IMG/M metagenome (GOLD analysis project Ga0224501, IMG submission 169105) | Sediment microbial communities from San Francisco Bay, California, United States - SF_Oct11_sed_USGS_8_1 | ecosystem: Environmental > Aquatic > Marine > Sediment | place: USA...
GTATATATTAGTCGGGTACATATACAGGTATATATTAGTCGGGTACATATACAGGTATATATTAGTCAGGTACATATACAGGTATATATTAGTCGGGTACATATACAGGTATATATTAGTCAGGTACACCACTTGGACTTTTCACCCTTGTCTCTATTTCATTTGATGGCTTTTATATCGTTTTAACTGCTGGAAGCCATTGTTGCTATATTTCATTTACCTAATTGAGATACCGACGCAGCACTCCTAGTCACTATGCGAAGGTCATTCTACCACAGAATGTTGCATAAAACTACTTACTTTTCACCTCCCTTTCTAGCTTTGAGCCGAATAATGCCAAGTTTGAGTCCTTCCAGTCATACTTCTTTGGTTTCACGAGACCTGAAAGTATTTACGTGTACATGTTACTTAAAATGATGTATACAGACTATATTGCCAATTGTGGTATGATTTATACATGGTCCAATTTCTACATGTGGCAGGACATCATAGACTGACAACAGATGAATGACATACAGTATAAAACCCGGTAAGCGGTAGCAATGCTCCTGTTGATATTAATTTTAGTTTATTCCGGTAAGCGGTAGCAATGCTCCTGTTGATATTAATTTTAGTTTATTCCGTGCTAGAAACTCAGCGGGTTTCGGCGCATTTTAAAGTCTGAATCTAAAAGTAAGTGTAAGTATCAGAACCGTGCACGAGCTTCGCTTACCTGCCATCTTTACCAATCAACTCGAGAACCTGATCTCCAGTCTTTTATCCATGGAGCAGCGGGGTCAAACCACAATTGAACTGTATTCCGGACCCTGGCTAATGAGCACAGAGGTACAGGGAGAGACAACTCTATATATGCTGCCCCTTAAAGTCAGGTGACCTGGTTCTGTGGTGGGTGTTAGGGTGAGTAAAGTAGAAGACCTTATTGGTCACCTATTACTATCTCGAGCCTGAGCCCTTTGGCACTACAGCGCCAACCTGAAAGGCCACTTTGCATGACTGTTAATGGCCGTGTAATGGTGAGGAACTGCGCTACGCAGCCAATCGCCGCCAGGCCGAGCTTTCGGCGCGGGTGTATTCCCTAGGCCATTACAATTTTATCCCAATATCATGTTTTTTTTATAATTATGAATGACCAAATCACTTTTGAGACACATAAATGCTCTCGCCACCCATATGGCACTAGGTGAGTGTGCCAGTTCATGGTTATGAGATTAAGACTTGACCCTTGAAACAAACGAAGGCATATAGGAGTTTGCTGGACAATGCTGCACTGTTTGAATAGATGTTAACATCGATCAGACTATCAGGATGTGATACAGGTACCTACATGTATTAGAAAATATTTGGCACCACAAGTCTAAGAATTCTTGGTAAAGAAAAAAGAGAGTAATATATTTCTTTTATAACTCAAAAAAGATCATGCTATGTTTTTCTGATTGTGTCACAGACAGTGGCTATTACAGGAACTAGTAAACTTAGGCAAAACCAAGTTATTTAGTTTGAGATTCAACTAGATTCTACTAAACACGGGAAATTGCTAGTAGAAAAGCAAAAAGCAGGAGGGAAACTGACAGAATCACCACTAATACCTGAGTAAATAACTGGTGAAAGGATATATAATAGTGTGCTTGTTTGCACAGGTCCCTCATGGGAACAAAAACTGTGTGCATGACCAGACTAATGTCAACAGAGAAACGCTTGTCGGCAGCTAAAACAAATTAAACATCAACAAAACTGCTAAGACTGCACCCTGGCCCAAATCATGTTTGTGGGCAAAGGATGTATCATGTTCACCGCTGTAGTGAAAGCAGTTCTCTTCATTGTTAGATTTTCCAACAATAAATCTTCTACTCTTGCAAAACTGTGAACCGTTAGCATAGAGGTCCCCAATCACAGATCCTTTGAGAATTGCGTTCTTGCATGCTCCATAGAGATTGTCACAGAACCTTGGACAAACTGTGAGGTACTCGTTTTTATAGAATTTGTACTGTTTTGGATCACAAATGTAGCACATCAGATAGTTGAGTTGTCTCTGACACTCCTTGGATGCCCCTTGCGGAGGCTTCAGGCTGGCAAAGGCGTAGTCTATTTCGATTTGTTGGCAGCATGAATTATCCTTATACCAGGTACAATTCTTCAAAAAAGGCTGTGGCGAAGTCCCTCGGTTGTTATAGAACGGGCAGTACTGAAGTTCCTGTCCGGTAGCTCTTAGCACGCCCCAACTCAAAAACAACCCAATAGTCGTCAAATACAGCAACGGGGCGATGGATACACCCATTACTACGAACAATTCAGAACAGTCACCCGCTTCTCCTCAGACCTGCTGCCGCAAATGTAACATAACGACCTTGACATGAATCAATAACACTCATTGATATACGGAATAGCGTGGCTCCGTTTACATTCTGGATCCAATCCACGTTCCGTGATCCAAACGTTTGACGATCCCATATCTTTGTTACAGCCTATATCTTTTTAAAGCCTTACCAACGTTGGCCTTACAGTTACTAAACTAAACTTCTAAAGGAGACAATTATTCCTAGACCTTATTCTAGTATGAACCAAATCCAAAGATTACTGATAAATTATACCATCACAAGAAGTTGGGAAGAAATGCCGACCTGCAAGTCTGTGCGTACGATGACCAACTGGCTACTGGGAAACTAGTAAATCACAAATTAAAATAACACTACAAAGCGGACGAGTCAAATGGCATGGTAATGGCTGTTAGTGTTAGTATTAATTTTAATATTATATTATCAAATCATATATATTTGGCAACGAATCATGTATTCGGCTTTGTGGTTTTTTTGTGGCTTTCTGAGTTCTGTGGGTAGGTAAGCTATCCACAAGGTCGTTGGAAAGCTATCAACTAACTAGCTGGCAGGCAAGGTAAGGTTGGCAAGCTACCACAAGATTGCCTTATGTTATGGCCTATCCCATAGGGCCATACATTCACTACAGGAGGATGATACCATACCATCACGGCCTCACAGTCACATCTCCCTTCCTTCGGGTTTCATGTTACTTGTTGTGGGATCCACCGTTTTAGGTTGCTTACTAGTTACTTACTGGTTACTTACTGGTTGCTTACTGGTTACTCACTCAGTCACTGGTTATTTACTGGTTGCTTGCTAATTGCTAGCTACCAGCTCCTATTTGGCTACTAGTTGCTGATTTGCTTACTTCTGACATGTTACTTTAAACATGGCTAGTGGTAGACCATCTCTGTACTAGATGGAACCATAAAGTTTGTTGCATTTACTTTGAAATTACATTTGCAGGTAAGGCTGCATTTTGAAATCGTAGCTGCAAAATTTTTCCGCTACCCGCCTGCTCTTCCTCCCAAGCGGTGACATCACATAGACATTGCATGACAACGTCTCGGCTAAAGATACAGATAATCTGGACCGCACCTGGGTTTTACTATCTGCCCGCTGCGTGTTTCTGTGGCCCGGTCATCTGGGGTTCAGTCCAGCCTTTATTTCTTTCTTGGATTGATAGTGTCCCCATGAATAATATCCCCTGGAGGATGGGAAGGGTTTATAGCCCGGGTCAATCCTTGCACTCTTATTAAATAGTCTCTGATGTCTTCGCCAGGACGTGGCTCTACTTTCACAAATGTCAGCTGTACTAAAATGTGAATTTAAGATACTGACTGCCTTGGAGTAATTATTTTCAAAGACCCATCAAAACCTTCTATTGTCATCTTTACTGATGTACCTTAGAAACAAGGTCAATCTTAACCGCTCGTGCCATGCATTGCCAAGTATAGACTTTATGATGTCTATTGCTATTCGAATTCCCGAAGAAATTCTCTCCAGCTCCACTTCTATCATGTCGCTTAAGTACTGAGGTGGGAAAGGATGCCAATGACATAGCTGTCGCCATTATCATTAAGGTGTTTTGATGATAATGATTCTCACAACTTCTATACTACGCTAGTACACTTTCACTGCACCTCCCAAAGACACAACGACCTCACTACACAACAAGCTTCACTACGCCACGCTTAACTTCACTCCACAACGCTTACACCAACTATCCAACACCACTCCGCACTCCCACTTTCGCCACAAACCTTCGCTGGACTTCTGGACAACTGTCTTGACTGAGTGAGTCTGATTTGTGAACTGAGTGGACTGTGGTATGGTGTGGGGCGAAGACAACAGGATTAGCTTGAGTGGGTTGATCGAATAGTACGTGTTGAGAGTTTCTTTTTTCCATTCACTCCATTTCGGAGTTTTTCTCTGACTGACTCCGCGACTGTCTGTGACTCGTGCTGAGCAAGTTTTTTAGACTTGTGAGTTGTAAGTTGTAACCCAGATTAAAGGGGTTATGACACGGTCGATGGCCGACGCATTTTCAGAGTTGTGTTCCCCATTCTTGAAGGGAGGCAACTCCGCATTCATCACAGCGATAGCGAGTGGTCTTTTTCCACTAACCGAATATCGGTCACTGGAATAACTATGGCCCAAATGGCCCAGATAAAAATGAAATGGGATCTAATTACTTAAACTTAGTGACCTAGTGATCTTCACCCCCTTATAACATCGAGTAGAACTTAACTTTGAACGTAAGATTGGAGAAAACTTAATTATAAGAAGTACTTTACCGGTTTTCCCTATCCCTAAATAGAGGCCGTTGCGTTTGGGCCTCTCTATAATTGCGCAATAATGGCACTAACGCTCGTTGACAGAGGTGAAAAACTGCGCTCTGAAACCCTATTTCTATATTTTTGTTGCACAGTTTCTCTATTCAGACTTGTGTAACTACCAGTCTAGTAGACACATGCAAACGCATTTGTCGAACATCGCGCGTAAACCGAGAAATTGAAGCAAACACCAACAGCTCTGTGTTAATTTCCTATCTCGAGGCCAATTCTGGTGCGTTGACGATCTGAAAGGTACGTCGCCGAGGGCTCTAAGTATGCATATTGGATAGGGCTATATCTAAGTTTCCATTTGAACTGGGTATTGGGCCCATTTGTTCATGGTAGGCTTCAAAATTTACAAACAAGTGAAGTCACTTTTACCCGTGTCATAACCCCTTTAATTGTTTCATTTGGATCGAGTTAACTAAATAGAGCAACCTAATCTAGACTGACCAGGGGAAACTCGTGGTTATATCACCAATCTTGTTGACAGTGGTACTCATATCATATGTGCATGCACCTGGGTGTATTTACGTACCGGTTGATACCCATGAATCATTCTGTAAGTTTAACTGATACAAAGTCTTGTATGAAATTATAAAAGTCCACTACCACGATCACACGAACATAATCCATTATAAATATAATGTTTCTTTCCTCTTTTTCTCACTTTTTTCACTGGCTTTACTCATTTCTCTTCAGTTATCTGAACTCCCTGTGGAGTACTACATGTACAATTTAGGTGATGCGTATCATTACTAGCCAAATAACCAGCAATTATCTCTCCTGTTGATTACAGACACACACAGTTCTGTACACTCGAACTACTACATTGAAGATGGCTACCTCTACCTCTGCACGCACATATAATACTGGAGCTCAATACAGTGGTGGCTTAAACAGCGATGGAGTGAAGAGCGGTCTAGGTCGGCTCACTTACCCAAATGGCGCAAAATATGTTGGAGATTTCCAAGATGGACTCTGTTCGGGATATGGCAACTACAAGTCACCAGATGGGTCTACGTGAGTTTGCTTGTTGTAGTGTTAATTTGCTGGGCTTTCTGTCCTTTTCCCATGCTATTCATTCACTTGGCCTTCCGATTTGTCAGACCGTTTATAGGCCTGATGCTTGATCTAGGGTGGTAGAAACCAGGATGGGAAGATCTTATGGCGACAGTTAGCATCCAGCGTGACCAGGATCTTTCTATCTCCAACTATGCTGCTCTAGCCACTGAGCTTTCCTGTTAGACCGAACGATGTTGTCCAGCCACGATACTCACCCATCATTACAATTTTTCGAATCTGTTCACTTCACTGTTATGATGAAACTGCCAGATTGGATTTGTTTTTGTTACTGCTTAACATGGAGCACTATGATCGTGTTAGTATCATTGCTCCATCTCATAGTGAGGCTTGTTTTGATTTTGAGCTAAAACTATTGCAACTAGTGTATACTCACTACGGGAGCCTACTGTGACCGACATTCAGACCCGGGCTCCCCTCAAACTGATATCGGAACTCATCCTTTCTCAGATATAGTGGAGAGTTTCTCAAGGGAAAATTTCACGGGTATGGAGCATATTCCAGACCTGATGGTATGATGTTCCAAGGACAGTTCTACGATGGCAAGCCAGAGGGTTATGGTAGGTGTACATTCCTGATTGATGCCATGTTTTCGATAAGTGTAACAAATAGGGTTCACATCGTTACCCTGTGAGTTTGGCTTTCTACACAGCGGAATAAATGGATTCTTTAGCCGGTAGAATGGAGTTGGCCCTGAGCATAGAGCCTACCCAGGCCTTGGGACTTCTCATGAAGGTGAACTATCGCCTCACGAGCTGGACAAATGCCATTACACAACATATAAATGTTCTTTTGGAATCAGCTGTGATTCTACCATGTAGACTGATGGTGTTTTTAGGGTTGGTTACATATCCTGATGGAACTCATGGTGTACCACGTAATGAAGGATATTTTGAAAACTTCAAAATGAAACGAGCTGAGAAGGCTCATAGTCATGTTTACAAAGGGCAGCAAGCCGCCGAAAAGGCCAGCCTATTGATACCAGTGTGATGTAATCTCTTTCACAAAACTGTTTATTCTAGATGTGCTTTCATATATTTTTAAATAATATATATAATGTATGATAATAATGACAATAATTATTAATTTTATTCTATAAAAACAGTATAAAAATTGCATTTACTTTTCCTAATGTTCGCTGCACCTGATTTGGATTGCTGTTTGTTTTATATGTACAATGCTGCGCAAAAATCTGGGTAAATGCAATGTAAATGGGTTCGTTTTGAATTTATGTTCGCACAAGTCGCTTTCAGAATAACCCCCTTAAATTGTATACCATTGGAAACCCCAAATTGTGAATATCTCAAATCGGGCAATAGCTTTCGACAATGGCTTATGTGCATTGAAGTAAAATATGTAAAGAGCTATCTTATCTTCATGGATGTAAGGCAGAACTATCAGTTCCCTGTCTCCAACCCTAAATAAGGGTGGACGGCCAATGGTAAGGTGCGTAACTGATCTTAAAGTCTTTGCTAAACTCAGAAATAATACAGTCCAGTAACCCTTCACAGGAAGCTGCCTGACTAGGCCGCGAATCTGTTGTAATTACATTTTTTTGGGAATGAGTTTGCACTGTAGTTACTATAAGAGGAAGTTCTGTATGCTATGTTTTCTCTGTGAGTGTCGCCATACGTTATCTATTCCACTACTGTATCATTGTGATCTCTGATTCCGGATTCATTATATAATCCAAATACATGGTCTAGAGTTAGCTTACAACAAGGAAGTTACCTTGGATTGTGAGGTTTATCAAAGACTCTTTTGTGTTACGGTTGATTAGTCATGCTTAGCTTGCGCAGTAGTATTAATGGTAGGCACGAGTCATTACGAACTCTATCACAGAACATGATGAGGATATATTATATTTGCGTTCTTCTGTTTGCTATGTCCCCAGTGACATTACAATCTTGCAGACAAGGTAGGGGGTTGCTTAAATCTTCGACCAAGAATTTGATAGAAAGTGTATTTCTTGGAATTACCTGCTTTGCTGTGTAGTCTTTCTCTGATAAGTTTATAGAAATTTCATGCAAGTAGCAATAGATGAAGCCAGACTTGGAATGCAGGATTCTGCTCCACATCAGTGATATTAACCTCATTCGGTGGCCTGATAAAGGGACACCGTTCTTTATGGGCAGCCATGTAGGCGTCTCGTAAGTACATATTTGCCGATACATGAGCCAATTTATCACATTGACTCGCCTTCCGCACCGAAATGGTAATGAAAACATGAAGGTCAGACTCAACCAATCCTGTGGTCACACCACATTCTTACGGATGGTTCACCAATGGGTATCACATCTACATGTACATGATTTTCAAGAATCCAATATTTCGTTTTAGGGATTACAACTGTGCATGTCTCGATGGTGGCAGAGCTTCATTCAAATACACTGTGTGAAGAGGGTATAAATGAGTTCTCACTGTCACAAGTGTTAGCTGCGGAGTATGTGATGGAAACTGCTAACAACCCAGAATCACCTCTTCATATTCCTGGTCTCAACTATGGTATAATATTAATATAATATAATATTACTTCCACTACTACCTTGATGTCAGCTTTTATTGATACATCCGCATACATATGCACGTTATGCTCACTTCTGTGTATTGCTCAAGTGCATTCGATCGTATGTATATATTATCTCCCCATGACAGAAGTCTCCAGAAGGGCCGTCAGTCTCTCGAATTGTATAGTCTTATTGTAAAGTATTGATGTTTGCTGTCGTAGCCCTAGTGGTTGATGATATTTGCCAAAACTTCTCATTGGCTGTCCAACGGGTTTCATGGCGAATACCAGAAGATATCTGGTCAAAAGAGAGTGTGTGCCACGCTGAGGAACTTCTACAAAACAGTGCTAGATCACTACTTCTAGGTAAGCTGAAAGTGCTAGATCACTACTTCTAGGTAAGCTGAAAGTGCTAGATCACTACTTCTAGGTAAGCTGAATCTAGTCATCCATCTTTTTCTTGTATGATGTCTTCACTGCCGGGTCGAATACTTTTTTTTTCATTTATAGCTTAGAATGGAGCACCATGAGCGAGTCAGGATCAATGCTCCACCTCAGTTAGGATTGGTGTTTATTTGGAGCTGATATTCACAATGGGGTTATGCCATGGTTGGGATTCGAACCCAGACTTTCACAGTCGCGAGCCTAGCGCTCTACCACTGAGCTACCCTGCTATCCCTAGTTAGTAGTCATCCATCTCTGCTGACAATGATATAATTTTTTGGCAAACTCGCATGGTCTTACCAGGTTCAACTTAGTGAAAGTTGACTATACCCGAGGTAAACGCCTCTCTGACGCAGTGAAAAACATTTTCCTGCAGAACTGAGCGGATAGTCCCGGGAAGTTGGCAGTCAGCCATGTTTTAAACATCATCCACCAAGAACCATTCCTTCACGAGAAGGGTAAGATTGAACTGACCCTTGACCCTTTTTTACTGGTTGGAACCCCCCCCCCATCCTCCAAAGGAAGAATCTATATCTTCTTTTTTCTACTGACTTTCTTTCTGTGAGGCTTTTAATTTTAAGACTGCGTCGTTTGGGTTTGGTTTTGGTTGGGTTTGGTATAGCTTTTACGACTGGATGCCCTTACTGTCTTCATCTTTCTTCCATCCAGGTTTGGAACTGGCACAGAGTTGTGCTTATTTGCAGCCCACGCCCCCTCTCTCCCAGTGACGGAGCGGGAACTAACCGGACTATGTGTAATAAAACTTACATCTCTTGTAACCCTGTCCATTCGGTTGATCGCATATTCAAGTGCTGGTACACAGTCTTATCTTTTTGTTTCTGCTTTTCAGGTTTTATTGGTCCACTATACAGCGCGATAGCATTACGAGTGGGACGTTATTTAAACGACACCAAAATACCAATGATAACACCGTCTGCCACTATCCCAAAACTCAGTGATAAAACCATGTACAGCACCGTCTTTAGAACAGCTACGTCGGACCTTACCCAGAGCAAGGTCAGAATATTTTTTTAATATTGTCTTTTGGCACTTAGCCATCCTGTTTAGCAAACCTCCTAAACTTGAGGCTTGTTCCGGAAAACCGTTTTTATACAAGGGTAGTTTTAGGTAAGTCAGCTGAAATCTCACCCAAAGCCAAGAGCTCTAAAGAAACCGCCTTTTTTAGAGCTTTCCGAAGGCTTTATAAAACATATCTTTTCAAGCAGTCTGTCACCCAAAATTATAGCCCCTAGTGATACATTCGAATGGGCCAATTTGGCCCGCTTTTCAACTTTTCCCCGTGGCATTCAAAGGGTAGTTATTTTGAGACAGTTTTTGCCTACAATATTTTCTTGTAACATGTAACCAGCTACTAGGATTGAAAATTTTGTAATCCTGTGTCAGGCACCTGTTACAGCAAAAGAAACTGCCCCAGGCACCAGGCCCGTAGTACATAATTATTTTACACCCAAGACATCATAAAGTTATCCTAACTCCATGTAGTACAGCAATAATCAGGTGCAATAAAGCAGTCCAAGTTACCCCCAGTGATTGCGCAATTTAAAAAATTGGAATTATTTAACAAAATACTTATACTAGCCAAAAATTTGTCTGTAGAGAGCATGTATGGTGTGACCTAAGCCAAATTTCAACTTGGAGAGAAAGTTCGGCATGCAC
>Ga0224501_10005098_pt1 | contig 10360 bp, 8 predicted proteins | sample SF_Oct11_sed_USG_4_FD_169105 | JGI IMG/M metagenome (GOLD analysis project Ga0224501, IMG submission 169105) | Sediment microbial communities from San Francisco Bay, California, United States - SF_Oct11_sed_USGS_8_1 | ecosystem: Environmental > Aquatic > Marine > Sediment | place: USA...
TCAAGTGCAGCATGCTCGGTCACTGATATTGTGGGCTCATCGTCCCAAGAATCTGAATCCGTCATGGCAGGAATTGATAGAACGTATATAACTATAACTTTATGCTCCTCCTGACTGAGCTAGGTCGTTTTCTCAACAAGGCGGTCCAGGTATCCGGTGACCCACTTTCAGCGTCCAATGGAAACGGTGATAAAAAGCGCAGTTGACCGGATAAAGTACATGTTGACTCGTTGTAAATAGCGCGGGTTGTGATGTCAGTTTCTACCCCAGGCCGCCATGAGACCTTATCTTTAAGAACACAATTCATTTGTGTTTTTTTTAGTCACTTTTGAATGTCTTCAAGTCACTGTCTAACATAGATAAAACCGGCGAGAAGTTTGAGATGAGTTTAGATGAGAAGGCAGAACGAATAGTTATTCATATCTGCTGCAAAAATGGTAAGGGGACACATGTGACCGTGAGGTCAAACATGTGACAGTACCAGAATGATGATAAGGTCACAAAACTCACAGTGTATGTATGTGTGACAGTAAGGTAGCGCACATATGACAGGATGCAATAGGCAAGTGATACATGTGACAGATGGTATTGCGGCATGTGGCGATAGGGTTGCGGCTGTGAAAAGATCACCATGCCAATATTCTATCAGCGTATCTTTCCCTACCAGTTAGTTCCATTCTGGTTTTGTCACCATGTGTTGGCTTTGTTTATCCAGGAATACAGAAGAATCATAACCTGACTTACATGGATGCTGTAGCTCTGACTTGCTCACTGACTAAAGGATCGGCTCCTAATACTATTAGCGCTGACCACCGGTAAGGGCAAGTCATGGCAGGTTGTGAGTCACATTAGTGACTTGATAGACGGACCTCTGGTTGATCTGACGATAAAAATGGGACAACTTTGAGTCTGAACCCAAAATTATATAGCGACCTTGGCAGATTGCCCCTTCGAACCAAACAACACAGGATCCCAGATAGGCTGGAATGTCTCCGCTATTTTATGCCCTAGTGTCAAAAGATAATAGAGTAAAGCGAGTATGCCCTATCCACCAATGTGATATGTAAATTAGGTAGGTGCCCTATCCACCAATGTGATATGTAAATTAGGTAGGTGCCCTATCCACCAATGTGACATGTAAATTAGGTAGGTGCCCTATCCACCAATGTGATATGTAAATTAGGTAGGTGCCCTATCCACCAATGTTCCGTGTAAATTAGGTAGGTGCCCTATCCACGAATGTGATAATGTAAATTAGGTAGGTGCCCTATCCATGAATGTGATATGTAAATTAGGCAGGTGCCCTATCCATGAATGTGATAATGTAAACTAGGTAGGTGCCCTATCCATGAATGTGATATGTAAATTAGGTAGGTGCCCTATCCATGAATGTGATATGTAAATTAGGTAGGTGCCCTATCCACCAATGTGATATGTAAATTAGGTAGGTGCCCTATCCACCAATGTGATATGTAAATTGGGTAGGTACCCTATCCACCAATGTGACATGTAAATTAAGTAGGTGCCCTATCCACCAATGTGACAAGTAAATTAGGTAGGTGCCCTATCCACCAATGTGATATGTGCACCAATGTGATATGTGTGGTTCTCTTGTAGGGTTTGGCTGGACATAACTGGCAATTTTCCTGCCAGTTTAGAGGAGGTGACATTTGAAGCTGACTCGAACAAGATCAAAGTAAAAAACTATGATGATGACGAAGCTGGTTAGTGCTAACTTTTTGTTTTGTAGTACATCATCACTTCTGGAGTTTCAAATCCTGTGGGTCGTTTCCAATTACATCTATAGGAGAGACACCATCTAGCGAGAGACACTATCTAATGAGAGACACTATCTAGCGAACTAATTCATTCATTTCTCTACGCAGCTGCAGATCCATTAAAGAATTTTCACACAGAAATGACTTTGGATGGCGATGAATTTGAATGCTATGATGTCACCACACCAGCTACAGTAACCTTTGACCTCAAAGCATTGAAGGTATTCTTTTACTTATATCCTGTTGAGAGATACTTGCTGAAAAGTGCTTCGGGGCTCTAAATATGCACACGGGGTAGGTTCCATTTGAGCTGCATGGTAGGCCAGCATCTCATATAGCAAGCCTGTCTAGGGTCATAACAGTCAGTGGGGTGACAACTATTGAGGAAGAGTAGGACTCCATCCCACAGATTTCAAGCATTGCTTACCAGCATTGACCTTTTTCCCTGCAGTAATATAATCATGTTTACATTTGTAGTCGGCTATAGCATTTGCGGAATTTTCGACTCAAGTCATGACTCTCTTCTTCTCATCCGCCGGACAGTAAGTTTTCCTATTCTGAATTATTGCGCATGGATTCGCCGGTCTACACCTCCACTTCTACAGTGACAAGGTGACCACAAATGTTCACATGTTTTGGACAGTTAATGGATAGAATATATGAAGTTGTTTGAGCACAGCTAGAAACTAATGCTTAGTATTTTCTGTAGGCCGGTATTTGTCTCTCTATTCGGCGATACAAACTACGAATTGGATTATGTAATCGCTACAGTACCTGAGGGAGACACTGCCTCAGAAAGCAGCGGTGTTACCGCTGCTCAGAGCTCACAGGCTCCAAGTACCCGATCTGACTCGACTGTAGTGGCACGTAGTAATACAGCGCGCCACGAGAAGGACTGGGAGAGTATAAGGCCAACTGAAAAACTGACTCTGAAAAACCGCAGCACACGGCAGAATAAATCTAACACAAGGTGCGTCCGCCTATTGCCTAATCAAAAGAAACGGCGTCTGTCTGGTCATAACATGGTTACTTTGATGTGTCTTTGACCAGTATTGAAACAATGAGTTATTTCGTGTCTCCCAAAAGTAATATATGGTGATACAACATTGTCTATGCTTATGTAGTATGTCCTGCAAAATGTCATTTCTTTGAGTGTTTGACAGGATAGAGAATTCAACAGCCTCCACCTCAGTAGTGGAAACCAAACCGAGACTAGAGTCCATAATGAATGATACTTCTTTATCACTGTTACCAACTGGGAAAAAGAAAGAGGTTGGTTTTTCAATGATATCGGATTGGTTCTTTTTCGAATTCTACATGGCAAATATATAGTGTAGACTCTCATTAATGGGTTTATGATATACCTAATATGACGCATTTCATGTGATGGCCGTGATATATACCCGTGCGAGTTATCCAGGTAATCTGCTATGTAAATGTATGGGCATGTCTCTACTATTCTGCCTGATATTAGCTGCTGTATTTTATTTGGCCAAAAGCTGAAGGTAAACCTGTGTGAGCACGGCTCAGTTGAGCTATTAAAAGCGCGGCGGGACGCGTGGCGGCGAGACGCGCGGCGGCGGGACGTGCGGCGGCGGACGCGCGGCGGCGGACGCGCGGCGGCGAGAAGCGCGGCGGCGGGACGCGCGGCGGCGAGACGCGCGGCGGCGGGACGCGCAGCAGTGAGACGCGCGGCGGCGAGACGCGCGGCGGTGAGAAGCGCAGCAGTGAGACTTGGGTTCCAGCCCACTAGACCCTCTAAGGAAGTGCTAAGATTTTATATAGACATTATATGTGAAATGCAATGATGTTGTGCCTTTGGTTTTACTGTAGGATTTTGACCTAGAGATTGATGCTATACTTCATGACATAGATCAAGCTCCAAAGAAAAAGGTGAACTCCAGTTAATATATTTACAGTATGCAGAGGGTGAATGCTGTGTCAGCCCTTACCAGCAGTGGGTCCGCTATAGGCTAGATAATTAGTATGGCATAGAGTCGCACGCGTCTGAGGCAAGGTGTTAGCTAGATAGTTATGTGATCGCAACTGCAAATTGCTTCGCAAAGAGATTTGGTGATATCCAGTGCGTAGTTAAGTTTTGCCGAATAATCACCCAGCATCCTTCTGTCCACCTACTCTTTGGTATTTCATTCCCCAGATTTCAAGTATTGCTTACCAGCCTTGACCTTTTCCTCCACAGCAGTAGAATCACGTATACGTTGCCCCCTTGTTATTTTTTAGGCTAGGACGTCATTTTTTGGTGCCAAGCGTACGGCCACTCCAGTCCCTGACATGGAAGTATTATGTGAAGACAGTGACTAATATGAGTAGAACTGCTCACCTCAGCCAGCCCTGCGCGTGTATAATCTAGTAGTACACTACATAGATGTGCCTAGCCAAGGCCCAAGGCCTATCTCCACGAAGGACCTTGGTGCTAGCACAGTGCTGTTATTATAACAGACCACTAAACGTAATTTTTTATGGCGTTCTCTGTTTATACTTTAATTTAGTTATAGGAGAGTATTTTTGTTTTAAGAAATAAAGTTGTCATATAAGATTGTGTTAAAATATCTCATGTCCGAGCTGAGGTCACTGTGGTATATTTAATCGTGAGCCTTATTGAAATGCGCGAAGAGGCATTTTATTTCGCCCATATACAGTGTAGAGCTCTTTACCGTTGCACCATCCAATTTAGCAAATTTGGGTAGACAGACGAGTGGTGAACTCTATAAAAGGTGATTGCAATTTCAGCTTGAGCTCATAGAAATAACTCCGCCTGTGTTCACGCAATGAGGTCTTCCAGTCAACGGCTGGTCACACGCCATATTCTATGCATATATCAATCCTCTTGCATGACGACTCCGCTATCAATCCAATACCCCTCCCCCCACGATTGAATTCTGAGTCAGAATTTGGAGGAGAGAACATTTGCCCGATCAGTATTGTAATTTTGCAGTTGTATACTAGCAAGGAAATCTACACAAAGAACAACACTTTTCTGGTGTACCTTATGTAGTATTTATTTGGTATAAGCAATTTCAACAAGACACTTTAGGTAGAAGCTCAATTTAACACGATGACAATCAATATGCACTTGCATTATCCAAAAATATTATGACTAGGTTCACAGTGCAAAATCACCAATATATAAATAGTCTGAGTATGATACACATGAATGGTTTTCTAGGAATGTAACTATTGCATTAACAGGCTAATACTAATAGAAATAAAAATAAAATAATAATGGTAATAATCCTTTCTCAGGCTTCAGATAGCACCTCTGTTAGGAATTGTGTTCCTTGCTCACCAGCTTTCTTTCCGTAAAAGAGAGAGGCTTCAGTAAGCTGCACAGCGTACAGAGCTTTAGCGTATTGCAGATACACAGCTTCCAGAACCGGTACTAACAGTACTGAGTTAGGGAGAAATCTCTATATACACTATATACGCATAATACATATATGTATAATGTATAGATATTATACATATATGTATAATGTATAGATATTATACATATATGTATAATGTATAGATATTAGGCATATATGTATAATGTATAGATATTATACATATATGTATAATGTATAGATATTAGGCATATATGTATAATGTATAGATATTATACATATATGTCTAATGTATAGATATTATACAATTATGTATAATATCTATACATTATACATGTTTGTAAAAGCGCACTTCTCAAGCGCATTTTCCAGCAGTGAAACTGGATCACGCGAATGCACCCGTTGTATACTGCCACAAGCTTTTTTGGTGGTTCACTGTCATAATGAAACTGCTAGGTTAGATACTTTTTCAATGATGACGGCTTAGCATGGAGCATCACGAGTGGGTGGGTATCAACACTCCATTCCATGGTGGGGCTTGTTGTTTGCAGCTAGGATTAAAGTGAGGAGCTCATATTCACAACGGGAGCCCGCCATGACGCCGTGACGCCGTGACGCCATGACCATGGCGGGCGGGTGGGCGCCGTGATAGGTTTTGACCCCAGGTTTCCACGGTTGCGAGGCCAGTGCTCCACCAGTGAGGTATCCCCCTATCCCAGCCAGCCATCAGCTAAGTAAAATGCTATTAAAGGATACAAGTCTTTTCATTCTCCTCAAGTAGATTAAACTGAAGACAGGATTCCACAAACATGGCAGCCATTGAGTAACACTGCATGCCGTACAGGAGCTCAATCACCTTCATGTGATCTCTGAGACTCAACGCGACGAGCACGGCTTTATCCTGAGGGAACATAAAATGTGCATCAGTTACAAGTCCACAACATTGCGGTCTGCAAGGCGTTTTGTAATCAAGGCTTGGCCTTAGTAACGCCATTCATGTAAATAATGATCCTATGCCATTCAATACCACTCTAGCCATACACCGCCCTGACCAAGTTCGCACCGCATCTTCCCATCGGGTCTATCCTATCCTATACTATCCAATTCTATTTTACCCCATTCTATACTTTCTAGACACATACACCACGCGCTGGTTGGTTTCATATGAGACATCACGAACCCACCTTAAAATTGACTGAGGCAGAACATAAATATTCGTTCATCCATCGAGAGATCACCTCTTTAGCTTCTTGCTCCGGAAGCGCCACCTACAGACACGATGCCATACATGTTATTATAAGTCAGCTTCATCACAAAACGATATCTCGCTACGTCTTGGCCAGCGCTCCGTTACTTAGTCACAATAGAAGCAAACGAGCTAATTGGAAAGTCATCAGACCTAGATTTTGGAGTAAATTGGGGAAAATTTTCTCTTGTAACAAATATTTTTAATTGTATTTTTCTTCTTGAATTATTTGTGCTTTTTCAAACCATAAACATACCTTGATATAGTTGTCGGAAAACCTCAGAAGAATGTTCACTATTAGTATTATATATTATGTAGCCATGTACACACCTTAGCCAGCCATGTGGCCTGATCCCAGCTGCCATATGTCTGCAGGTATCTGCAGGCATCCAGTCCTTTGTCTATGAGGCAAAGAAGCTCAACACCCTCCTGAAGTTTATCGTGGGCGATCAAGCTTGTTGCCACCAGTTTTATTGTGCTCTGTGATGTACCAGATAAGCGAGCGGTGGCCAACAAACACGCTCTAAAATAAGACCAGCATGCAGAAAAACAGAGATAAAGTTTAACGCAGCTTTTATATGGGGATAATTATTTCTTTTAGGTGGGAAATTGATTCAAAATCACTTTAAATAACTTCAAAATAAGCGGATCGGCGGATTAAAAAAGGGCTCAAACGTCCTAGGAACATACGGGTTTGGAAAACTTTTGGCGAAACGTTGATTGAATTTGATACATGGCGGCTCATTGCTAGAGGTGGTTTATGATCTTCTCTACCTCAGTGATACTGGTGACATACAGTGATGACAAGCGGGTCATGCACCATAGGTGACAGCATACAGGTCACGGGTCCCAGGTGAGCTTACCTGAGTGAGTCTGCGTAGAATGAGTCATGATCAGGCTGTGACTCGAGAAGAAGCTGTACGGCCCTGTCTGTTTCTCCCAGGAGGATATACTGATGGGCACAACGAAGACGAATCTCACTGCCGAACTTCTTATTATCAAACAGGTTCACCCGAGCCAACTCATTCTTCTACAATCAATATGATAAAACTCTTGAGGCGAAAAATGATAAAAGAGTGGTGGAGCAGTGGTGAAGATACAGGATATCCATCTGTATACTGGACTATAAACTATAGCTATCATACAACCTAAATTAACATAAGACTGGCTTGGCTTTCAGTTTATGTCGTATCCTATTAGATGAGTTTTTCGAATTGGCCCATGTGATCCGAGGCGACAGGGAGGTACTGGAACAACTAGTAACACTAAAAGTCTCCTTACTAAACACATCATAATTTTTTGTGACTCAGTCATCTAACTAATACTCACCTTATATGTATCGTTAACGCAGAGCACATCATAGCAAGATTCCAGCGGCACCACGCATTCTGTACGGGACAGTTTATCTTTCTCCGGTTCCGTATAGTTTTCTGTCTCCTCTTCCAATTGGTCATCATTATGGTCTGTTACCTCCGGCCTCAGTTTAAGATAATGCAAAGCGATAGTCCAGAAGTCCACACCAAACTTATCACCGTAAAGGCGAGCCACAGCCAACGCTCTCTCAGCAGTACCAAATACACAGGATGATAGATACTCCCCTACCTTTCTACAAACCATTAGCAGTCATTAAACAGAGGCTACCTCGTACTACATTTTTCCTGGTTTATACTCCCCATGATTTTTCCCGTGCAGAGTAGAGGAGTTTTCTCCCCAGCTATCAGAGAGTATGGAACTAAGCAATGCGTTTAGGTCAGAGACCCTCTTGCCACCATCGTTGGTCAATCCGGTATTTGAACCCTTGACTCACAGTAGACGAATTGCATGTTCTAACCACTAAGCCATGGCTGCTCCTTATGTAAAAGATTTTCATTTGAGAAAAATCTAAAAAATCTAACCGAGCAACTTTCCAAATAGAACAAAGAGTTATTGTAGTTTGACATTTTTCAATCGGTCTCACTCCCTAAGTTACCGAGTTTTGGCATTGTGCGATTTGTTTTTACTGCAGCATGTGCTCCTGCATATTCGCCTGTCAGTTGTCAAGTGTTATGGATAACCTCCAATCACCAGCCCGGAACTTAGGGAGTGAGACATTTCCTTACAATTCCTCTGGGAATTTAGGGTCATCTGTACAAAAACCACAGAGAACATTGCATACAAGAATAAGACGGCATGACTACCTGTTGCAGACGTTTGTTTCAGGGAGCAGATAGGAGTCTCTCCATGGCTGGTGTGATAACTCATAGTTCAGGGAAATTCTCTCCACTCGCTGGGTTATCAAGCATGGCAAAGTAGAATCATCTGCAACATTACAACAGTATTCGTGGGAATAGGAGAATTCAGTGGGAATAGGTCTCTATTATACGAGTGTTAACCTTAACACTACGGAGAGTTTTTCGCGATTAGTTGCGGCAACTTGTTGCGGATTTACCGCAATGTTTTACTTTTATATTGTACTTGTTTTTTTATAAAAATATGTAATATGATCTAGTTTGGTGACGTAGGTTTGTGGACTGACCTATCATGAACAGAGGCAGGAGTGACCTACCGAAGACGAAGGCATTAGTTGTTATTCCTAGCAATACCAATAAGCTCACTTGTAGCACGCAGTTCAATGGTTTATTAAAGTAATAGATAGATTCCTTAGAGTCTTAGAAGCCAGCAAGGGCTCTGTACGCTGGCTACTCCCTGTTGAACTATTTTACTATTAGGGAAGTCATCACGGCATAAGTCCGGCGAAAAACATTAATTGCGACATCGGACAACACGAACTGGTACAACTAATTGTGGCAACGCCTCTAGTGTAAAAGTACTATGGCTCCTCTATCAAACCTTTGCATTGAAGCTCCTTCAACCTAAGCGGCTGCTTAGATCAAATGATTGCATGCTCTAGTGAAAACTACTAACAGTTACTAAATTTAGTAACCATTTGAATTTGGAGCGTATTTTCACTGATTGGAGGTTAGGTAATTTGAGAAATAGCTCAATAGTAGAGCGTCGGGCTGCGTCGGGCTGGCAACCGTGAGAGCGTCGGGCTGGCAACCGTGAGAGCGTCGGGCTGGCAACCGTGAGAGCGTCGGGCTGGCAACCGTGAGAATCTGGATTTAAATCCCCGTCATGTCGCGCTTCCATTTTCGGTAGTTCAAAGCAACAACAAGCCAGGGGCCAAACACACCGATACATCATAGTTCAAAGGAGAGGAACTGGGACATACCGAATTTGAGTTCATTTAGAGGTGACATGTAGGTGTGAAGCTGAGTATCGGTGATGGTAATATATCCATCTGCTATAGAGAGAACAATCTTATCTGATGCAACCCAATCAGCGTCATTCACTCTACCGATCTCCTTGGGAAACCTCAATGAGCTTAGCACCTCTTTCTGTCAACACATACATATAACAACTGTGTGGTGATTTTTATTCAAAGCCATTAGGTACAAGATGACAATCATAACGTAGGCGTTCACATGGTGTATGCACTGGGTTTCATGGCCTAACATAAACTCTAGTAACGAGAGAGAGAGAGAGAAATAATTAAGACTGCGTGTGGATAGTTTCAGCGATTAGCCATGAATGGTTATACGCGAGGGTTATGTGCCCGTGTACACACAGCCTAAGAGTGTGCCTGTCTCCACTGGAGAGGTGAAAAGATTAGGACCGTTTCTTTTTAGAGGTAATACTTCATAATTTACAGGATTGCTACTCAGTTACACAGCCGAATACTTTCTTCCTGTGTTACGTATTGTGCTCCCGCTTACTGTTGTTTTGTCCCAGATTTGTACTTCTTCATTGAGTAAAATCAACACTCTGTGGTTCTCTTTACCCGGAGCGAACCTTATTTTTCTGACCATACCTTTATGCAGAGCGATATTCCTACAGAACGCAAGCATAACAATCGTTGAGACACCGGTTTATATTCATATTCATATTCATATTCATATTCATATTCATATTCATATTCATATTCATATTCACAGAGTTACAGTTTGATTCAG
>Ga0224501_10005100_pt1 | contig 10359 bp, 6 predicted proteins | sample SF_Oct11_sed_USG_4_FD_169105 | JGI IMG/M metagenome (GOLD analysis project Ga0224501, IMG submission 169105) | Sediment microbial communities from San Francisco Bay, California, United States - SF_Oct11_sed_USGS_8_1 | ecosystem: Environmental > Aquatic > Marine > Sediment | place: USA...
AACATTGACTAACATAGAAATGTCACGCTACATTATTGTTTAGAAATTCTCTGAGTTTACAATTCACATATTGAGTATTCCTCCCATTGTCTTGTATTGGTCCTAGTTATAAAGTTATCATCTGGTCTATGACCTGGCCTGGAACTATGGGAGTTGGCCAGCTACAGGTGTCGGTGTGGTGTGCCGCTCTACCAGAAGGTTTAGGTTACAAACCAAGCCAACCGGTGAGCCCAGGCTGCCAACCATGGCTCGGTGCAGTATGGGAGCTGCGGTCTTAAAGATGGAAAAGTTTGCCAGAGTTGTGGTAAGATCTTAGCTGACCAGTTCGGAAAGACTTACCAGATCTGGCATGGACTGGTAGACCGCACCAAATACCCTCCTGAGATGGGCAGTACAGCTTACACAAAGGGGGTCTATCTTATCGGGCTGTCTGATATCAGGGCACCAAAGAATGGATTCATTGCTCAGTGGTGTGTTCGATGATAGCATTGCATTTCTGACATGCCAATATACAATGTAGTTAGAGGTTATCTACTGAAATTCTGCCAGCTGGTTTAAAAAAATTGGTTGCTGTTTCTCTGATTAAAATGAGCATATTTTATAGCTTATTTAATGGTACTCTCGGCAAAGAAAATTCTCGAAGGGAACAACTCTAAGATTTGGTTACAAATGAGTGTGCATGACATCTTCTAGCAGTATTTATTTCTGTAGTCTGAAGGGCCTGCCACTTGATGGCGAGTTCGATTTTGCGATAAGCTAATCGCAAATCGCGGAACATTCGCGTTCCTAGCCACACGACTGCAATCACTATTCGCGGACTACTAGGGTTTCCCACAGTCACATGACCAAAGCCAATGAGGCTGCGTAGTTGGTGTCGTATCGAGATTCTATTTCTGGTCACACTGTTGTTAGCAATCGTGCGTGGGAACTGTGCTCGTAGTCGGGCTCAACTAGCCGCTACTCGCAGGTAAATTCGGCCAGATTTCATTCTATAATCACCTCAGATGCTCTGGTTTTCATGAATTTGATTGTTTCTTGCGATGATGACTGCTCCCAAACTGGCTCAAATAAGGCTTGTAGTCAGACGTAGTTGGTAATTCTGGCTTTCTATTTTATAGCCTTTAAATTCCCATGGGCTATGGAAGTTATTGAGCCAATCTGCGCGCGCCTTGTGAGCGCGATTTGCGTTTTTATTTAGCGCGCTAGAACTGCATTTTCGCTCGAAACAGCTATCACAAATTTGCAATGCGATTTTTCGCATAACGTTATTTGCGATTTTTCCAAGATTTTTTCGCAAATTTACCATCGTGTGGCAGACCATTAAAGTCTCATTCGTTCACTCTCTGCTCTGATAAGTTTTTACTTGTTTACACCGGTCAGGTGTAAATGTGTGAACGAGTAATAAAAAGTTTAACCTGTGAGCTATAAGCTTCAGGTAATTAATTTATGGCAATGAAGTCTCTATTAATGATATTTTACATGGATTATACAGACCTGAAAGCCTTTTCTGTTGATTTTATGCCATTATAGCCTTGTAGGGTTAATGTTTGTAGCTATCAGGAAATTCTCCACCCCTAATGTTATTACAAGTCTTTTAGAAATAATTTCTGTTCTCACACACTAAATAGCCATGGTAACTGAATTCCAGCTGTCCTAATGTCCCACAGAGGTATGGCCTATAGTCCTGTACAATCTCAGCCAAGTTTTGACAGGATACTTGTACCCATTAAGTCTCTGGTGCTGCAACCTACTAACGAGATAAACAGAAGATTGCTGACCCATGAAAAGAGAGCCCTTGAAAATCTTTTTGCTGCTGCCTACCACAGCCTGACTATGCTATGCTGAGCCCTTGGATGTAGGAACTATATCTGGGCGATCATAATGTGTGTAAAGATCCTTGCAACATTCTAATGTCGGTCATTTGCGAAGGTCAGTCCCTGACGGAAACTTGTTTTAGCTAGCAATTCTAAACGCGAATGCAAAATGTTTCCTTAATATCTCCAGCTGCCATTACGGTATCTCGTTAACGCCACCTCACCCTCAGCTCAGGTATTGGAAGAATTCTTCACACTTTAGTTCTCTTTGGCGCTTTGGGATAACAGTTGGTACTGCCGATAAGGCGCTGCCCTCTACCCCACCCGTGCCAGTAGTGGCAGCTCGCTGTCAGACTGTGTTGGCGTTCCTCCAACTGGAGCAAGAATGTTCTCATGCTCTTCTCTTACTCCTAGCTGCCAACTGAGCTTGTAATGACATAATTTTCAGGGCATCAGGCAGCTGGTAAAGCCATCGCCTACAGCTGTAATTAGTATCCATGCCAATTCCACACATATGAAAGGCTGTGTATGGTTTGATGTTAAATGCTTATAATATTTTGCACCATGAACATATTACATATACACACTTGAACTTGTCGGATTGTGATGCCATGCATAAGCGTGTAACGAAAGTGTAGGCTTCTTTTGGCTCCGTCTTATTTGGATAAACATTTTTATATTCATTATTTAATGGCGTGTCAAAATTATCACCTCATTACGATAGTTGGCAGTTCGCTGGCTGAGACCTGAGCAATGACACAGGTCCAATGTAGATGCTCTACTGAAGGACCGACTATAACCTCTGTCAGAAATGATTCTATGATTTATAATTATTTTGCCTGATGACAGCAAGTGACCAACTGTTGGCTATATAACCGCTCAGCTCATGAGAGTGGTTGGGTCAATGTCAATATCGTTGGCCATTTGCTACATTCCATCTAATTAAAATGTAGTGGCAACTGTTGTTCACCCAATAAACTTTGCTTAGGTCCTGCTTTGCCTCCAAGTGATATATTGCTCAATAATTCGCACAGCACAGAGATTTTCTCATACACTGACAGCCAAATGCCACTTGGCAGCAGATAAAAGGTGGCACGGACATACCCTCTGAAAAGGAGTAAATAATATAGGCCAATTATCGGATATAAAACTCCGATTGTCAGGTTTTTTTTCTTCAAGATTGAAACGTACTCTGCAAGTTTTCTGTAACTAATCGAGGTACAAAAATCATTGCGTGTCATTTTGCGATTGATCTTGGTTCTTTCGAGCACTTATCTATCCTGTTCAAAGCTAACTAATTTTTCACTGGTTTTTCAGCATGTGTTACTTGTTTTTCTTACATGCGGTGATCTTATAACTTGTGTTACCTGTTTTAGGTTATGCCCCAAGCCCCTACGAAGTATGAGCTGCCGTGCTGCTTATCACAGATCAGATAGAGGTGTGAAATAAGGACATTGTGCTGTGGCCAGTCTGTGGGTTCTACAAACTGTGTACTGAGTGTTGCAATTTACCATCAGTGGAATAGTTTCTGCAACACCTGTTGGTGAGCTCACCACCAGCACTTTGGTGATATCTTTGACTTACCATCTCGGTGCAAAATGCCAGTGCAGTGGATGGGCTGTGTGGTGAGTTTGGGAACTCATCACCTATTAACTATAGATATAGGCCCAATTTTCCTGCTAATGCCTCAGATGTTGACTGATGACTTGATAGTTAGGCCAATGATGTAAAAACCTGAAAATGCTTCTGTTTTTTCCATAACAATGGCTCCAATCAGGCTACTAGATCAAAATCAATTAGTGGAAATTTGCTTGATGAAAATAAAATGAGGATCTCACTCAAAAAGACATGTTTAATTATCTAATGGTTGGTCCTTGTGTTACTATATGTCACAAAAAAAGCCAAAATAATCTTGAAATATTTCACTGTAACTCCAGTCTCACTAGTTATGATGTGATAGGATTTATTTTCCAACCATGGGATGCAGTCTGAGTCAATGCGCTGGAGTTTTATTATTCAGTTCATAATACAGGGATATTAGTTGCTAAGGGCTTACCAAAATGGGTTGCTGTGTACTTTTTAGGAAATTTTATGCTCTGGGATTACAAATATTAGGTTATAGATCGCCTCTGTTCACAATCCCACAAGAATAACTATCAGAAGATTAGAAACCTATCACATGGTTAGAAATAAACATTCCCTGCCTTAAACATTGATGTTTCTTCAGACAGTGAGTGGTCAGCCTGGTCAGCATTTTATGGGCGAGCTGCCGGTGCCTGGGAGAAACAGACCTCTGAGTAGCTTCTGCAGTTTCAACTCGAGTTATTTATGGACAGCTAATAATATAATAAATGGCTGATGGTGGGATGGTGGGATCCTGAAATAAATTCTGTGTCCTCTCCTCTCCATGAATACAACATTATATAACATATAAAGGATTCGGGTTCTAACAGAAAGAAATGAGAATCCGTTCTAGTAATGGGGAAAAGATGTGTTTTCTCATAGAAGGAGAAAATTGTAGACAGTTTACAGCTGTGAATGACAATAATGCTTTAGTAGATCACCAGTCCCAACTGCGGAGCTCTTCAAGGAAGAGTTAAAGCATCTCATAATGCACCAAGCATCCATCGGAGGAGATACCCAAAGAGTGTTGGACGAGTGTGGAATTTGACAGTTAGACTTTTGTTGGTTGGCTAGGCTCAGTTTTTGTAGTAATGATTAATTTGGACAGTTTCAATGCAAACCCGTGTAGGCTACACTTTTTTTAGGACCAGACACACAGTTATGACTCATGATCTTTCCAGACATTTGAGGGGTTTTTTCAAAGCCGTAATTAGAAAAGAAGTGGTTAGGAATTTAGCTTTGTAAAAGCAGCCCCTATCTTAGTTTGTCTAGCCATTTCTGTGGTCAGCAATAACATTGCTGATCTAGATGGAGAAATCGCTATTAGGTATGATTATTTCAGCATAATGTGCTTTCACTCATTTGAGGTGTATTTCCCCAACAGCTGACAGCATGTCATTTTACCTTCCACCGGCTGACCCTTTCCCATGCACTGCTGCAGCCTGTCAGGGGAATGCACTGGTTTCCAGAATAGTCCTACTACAGGGCAGGCCAGAGTCTGACAGAGCAGACCTACTGTCGGCTTTGTGTCCAGTCCTATGCTGGTTGATATAATACACATAGCAGCAGCGTGTGAATAAGTGAAGAACTGATGTACCACCAGGATGTACGGCCGGCCGATGTTTTGCTAATAGCGATCGACCCTGTCATAGGACCAGTTTAACATTCTCAACTTTTCACTGGCTCTGTGCCCCTCGCAGCTGGGCAGTTTTTTTTAATCTTTTGCTGTGTTAGATAGCCACCAAGTAATCACCAGTAACTCTGCCCACATATAGCTATATCTATATACCATTCTAACGCCTACCCATCACTAATTGGAGTTCCAGATTTTATAAGAACCTGAACTGGCTCTCTCCCTCGATCTGACCCTGCAGTGGAATATGTCAACAACTGGCAGGTCACATCCAGGGTCATTAGTGGCTCACAAAAGTCTGAATGCAGTTCTTCTGCCAAGAGTCAAAGGGAATGACAGAAGCAAACATGGGTTGTTCTAACCTGAGCGATGAGTCACTCTAGATTGAGACCTGCTGCCATGAGTTAGTTATGCCTATAAACTAACCGCTGCCTGTGCATTAGAATGCTAACTCATACGGTGTATCCTCCGTCGGTGGAGGAGTAAGCGAACAGAGATGACAGTCTGCCGCATAATCTATGTATCCTCGCCGGACCCGGATCCCTTAGCCTTTATTGTTATGTCTGAAAGGGTGGGACACCCATTCCCAGATGAGCCACAGGATGCGTTTACTACTCGCTACCTACTTATCTCTTATACCAATTGACAAGCATTGTTCTAAGTTGATGGATGTGGTAACCACTGGTTTAATCGGGATCAGCGAATGAAATGACAGAGGATTAACTCACTAGTCATGTATCCTGGTCTACTCAGCCTAGCGGTCCTAAGTTGTTAAATGAACCACTGTGGCTGGACAAGTGGTCGCAAACAGAAATAGCTGCCATAAAGCCCCAAAAATGTATTGCATTATTTTCGCAGGACTGCAAACATGCAACCAGGCATTTATGCTGAGCAAAAGCCTGTCATTCATTTATACGGGAACATACTAAACCAAACTAATGCTAGTTCTGACTGCTGTATACTTGGATTTGCTTCATATGTAAGCGAGGAAGACTACTACTACATCGGGGTATACCATGCACCAAGATAGTGGTTACCCTCAGGTATCTGGTCTACGCTGCAGAACCACAGCAGCTATCAAGGCTTTATAACTGGTCAGCCAGTGGCCAGGCCTGAGATTCTTGAGGTACTGGAGGAGCTTATATTCAGAGGAGTTGTATTATTTTTCCAAGAGAACAAAATAAAAACTAGTAGTGAAGGATGGTGCAAAATGCTCTGAGTTTGTTCATATTTTACACAAAATAATTAAAGAAAATAAATTATAAGATAATATCGTACAAAATCGCAAATGGTGAAGTACACAAAATACAGCTGTAATGCCTTCGGTTGGCTGAAATAGTGGGAGGTGCTACTGACTCGCAGATTATGTCTAGTTTGATGGCTTTGTCGGCTGTTGATTAGATATGTCTACCATTCTAGATGCATAAAAACAGCTGCTACATCTATGCCACGCAAAAAGGAATTCGGCCGAGTGACTGAGCCTAGAATTTAAATTAATCTGATGAGTAAAAATTGTTCTAATGATAATGCATCTAAATTCATTACGGATAATTACTGATTGTCATTCTATAGCGATTGCTGGCTATTTTCATCGCATGGTGTACTGACCACCGTACTGTCAGTCAGGTACTGATCAAACTCATCAGGCTGAATGTCGTTGTAATCATGATCGTAAAGCTGTTGTAGCAGTGAGCAGCTCTGGGGAGCGGTACGCTGGAGACCCGGGCGTGTTCGTGGATTCATCGGCGGGGAAGGCTGGGAATAACTCTGGGGTGACACCGAGGTGGGAGGTGACATCTGAGTGTAGTATGAATCATAGTCAGTGTAATACTGAGTGGGATAGAATGTTTTATGCTGAGGAAACACAAAGCTATTAACGTAATCTACGGAGACTCCATCAGGCGATCCGTACGGCATGGCAGGCGTATAGAGAGAATTACTGCATGGTGCGGCTTCTTCCGTCTTAACGTAGGTCAAATCGAGTGGTGAAGGCTTAGTGGGTGTCGCCGGAGGAGTGAGACCAGCGGGAGAAGTCGGTGACATTCGAGCTGGGAAACTCAGACTAGAAGACATCTTGCCTTTTCCGATTTTGTTTTTTGGTCTGCGTCTGGGGCGGTATTTGTAGTCGGGGTATTGCTGCATATGCTGCACCCTCAGCTCCTCAGCCTTGTTGATAAAAGGCTGTCTTTCTTGAGCAGTCATCGCTTTCCAACGATCGCCTGTAAAAAATGAAGATGGATCTTATAATTCCTGATGGTTAATTATATAACTCATTGCATTTCACAGGCGATCACTACAGGCGATTCGAATAATGAGATCAGTATGGTGACAGCATAGAAAATGAAACACAAGCCAAGTAACACAGCATGAAAATTCGACTATTATATCACATTCTATAGATACGGCGCAGCGGGACTGAAAGGTACCTCAGTATCTACCCGATGTGTAGTACATGGCAATCGCAAATTGAATTATACTTTAAATTTAAAACAGTCTAGGAAGTCTATGTGTTCCTTTCACCGGGTCAGGGTGTAAGTTCATGACATGTAATTATTCAAAACACAATATAGTTTTATTCTGTGCATGTATCAAGTTCCAATTAAAAGTGTACTCCCACTTAAATCCATGCATATGCATTGATCAAACTATTACATATATGTAGACAAAAAACCCCAATCTAAAGGACAAATCATGTTATTTAAATTAAAATTGCGTTAAATTGGATTGCTGTTTTCACTAATGAAACTTATCACAGTTCAGATTTTCATGTCATCCGTCACTGCATGGAATTTCAGTCAGACGCCTTTCAGATTGTTCATCATATCGGGGCAGTCTTCACAGACTATCTACCGATTAGCCCTCTGCATCTAGGTTCATATTAATTGAAAAAATTGTATTGAGCATCTTGCTTGTTTTTACGGCTGTACATAATAACTATAACAAGGTAATTGGTTGAACTAGGCAGACAGCAAATATTCCCATAGTTTTGTATTACCGCTCGCTCGACTCGCTCGACGAGTGGAACCAGTGCCTGCCATGATATGGTGGTGTAATGAGAGTGCTCAGAAACCAGACACCTATACAGGTTTCTACCTAATAACCTTTCCCAAGCCAATTCACTTTTCCATGCCTGTCAAATGCTTGCCGATTTACCCACTCAATAGACAGATTGTAGGTGAGATACTTACCAAGCATTTTGCTAAGATCAGCGTTGTGTACGTCTGGATTCTCGTCAGCCATTTTCTTGCGCTCGTCTTTAGCCCAGACCATGAAAGCGTTCATGGGTCTCCTGATTCGTTGCTCAGACCTGCGTGGTTGTTGACGACCGTCCTGTATGTCCACCATATGAGGAGGCAACTGCGCCATGCCACCAGAGTAGAGATCGTATGGCATGCTGTATACTGGGTTACCTAACATATACTGTCTCTGCGCCATCCATGAGCTGTAGTTAGCCTGCATCGCCGTTGCCATGCTGTTCGGATTATCTAGAGTCATGGTAAAGGATATCCTGGTTTCACTAGATCTGATATAATGCTAACACAGTCCGGAGGCATCTGTCTTATATATAGCTCTTATCTCTGCACCAGTTAGCCAATCAGGAGCGAGCATGGTATAACTCACTCTTGAAACGCAGAGCACCGTACTGCAAGATTGCAATGGAATTTTATACTCTCGTTAATTCCACTTACTAGATATTGATGTGACTCATCATCGTATAGAGAAACTAAAGAACTCATAGCTACATTCTGGGTTTGGCTGTAATTTCCAGGTTGTGGCTATACACAAAAATACCTGTGGTATTGAATTCTAGAGATTTATGAACTGAGACAGAGGTAATCGCTTTGTTCTGTCTCCGGCTAATCCGCGCCGGATCCTTTAAGAGATCGTGGTAAACACTGGGCCGGGCCGGAAAGATGGTATCAAGTGAACAGACGGAGCCAGTCACTCACTGGGTGTGTAACAAATAAATGACATTTCGCATTCCGCTTATTCTGCAATAACTATAACTGTGCCTAGTTTTGTTTGTGATGAAAAATTTCTCTGCTGATAAAGAGGCCAAGCGCTTGTGACCCAAAGTGCCTGGTTCAGGGGTCAGTAAGCCAGCTGATCAGTTAATCATCGGACTGCATGCTAACAGCCTTGAATAGGACATTAACATTATTACAAACGAGAGTCGAAACTCTATTACCCACAACTCTAAATTATAAAAGTATGCGAGAGAAAGCGCTATCTTATTGGGACAAGATGGTCGCCAGAGGAAGGACCTTTTCCGCCCTTCGTACTCTCATATGGGTAGTTCATGAGGTGAACAGTTCATGAACTGCAACTTTAATTCGTTGCCAGTAGTAAAACAGGACTATTATAGCTGCCAGTAGGAGTTTTCATTACAGTTTCCGCAATCAGGTGTTGAGCAACTCAGATGAGCAGAATAATGGACTCGGTATATAGTATTACTGCATCAAGGAGAGACATAACATTCTGACTGTCATACTCAGTACACTGACTATTTGTTATGAATTGTTGTTTGTCCTATATAGATGACCTGAAGATAATTCAAAGATTCATTGGGAAAGTCCGCAATCTCAGCTACTCAATATGTATGTGCTCAGTTCTCTATAGATGCAAAATTCCTAGACACTCTAGCCGCGCTACTCCCAGCAGAAAGGCCTTTAGAGACCCCCCCCCCCCTTTCCTTCTCCTTTCCTTTTCTGACTACTGTCAGTGGTTTGCAGACCTACTTAGGCTTTGACTCAGCACTTCCCGAGGTGCCCATTAGGAAACTTTCTGCTTCAACCCTCTCCCTTCAGAAGGTAACTCTATGGGTGGGCTTCCTTTGTTTAACGTCGGCTTATTCTCTTGTAAAAAAGAACTTCTTGGTGTATTTGCCCTTGGCCCTAATGTTAATGAATGTTGCTATTGGGAACTCAGATATACAGGTGACCAAGAAAACCATTCCCTGCGTGTAGACTTTGTACCCTAACAGCCCTATATATCTACTTCTACTATAATGTACATTGCGCTGCCCCCACATTGACTGGCGCATTAACACTCATCGTCCATGTATGGGACCAAATGTATATAATAAACTGCATGCTATCCAGGGGCTCTACATTACCAGCTTGCATAGTGCATGAATTGGTTTTACTATGAGCTCGCCAACTTTCTTAGGATGAAACGATGAATAGTACACTGGGCTTATAATCAGGGGCCCTTATATAGTTTGATACATGATGTGAGTGCCACTTCGCGTTTCACATTCATAGAATTCAGATCGCTCAGGAGGCCGCC
>Ga0224501_10005101_pt1 | contig 10359 bp, 9 predicted proteins | sample SF_Oct11_sed_USG_4_FD_169105 | JGI IMG/M metagenome (GOLD analysis project Ga0224501, IMG submission 169105) | Sediment microbial communities from San Francisco Bay, California, United States - SF_Oct11_sed_USGS_8_1 | ecosystem: Environmental > Aquatic > Marine > Sediment | place: USA...
GGTCCTGGCAGTATATCCATGCTTTGTGCTGCGGATTTGGCACATAGATTCTCTGTTGTAACTGTATTGGAGAACGTAGTGACCATATTGGAAAATAGGGTTATGGAAGTTGGATTGGGCAGCAAGTTGGCATCTGTAAGATTTATTAACATACCAGTTCTTGATCTAACAGATGTCAAAAAGCTGACAAGGGCTTTGGTTGACGAATCAATAAAGGCAATAGCGGAGGATGGTGCGCATGCTATCGTCTTAGGGTGCACAGGGATGCTCGGGGTAGCAGATGATTTATCGGACGCCCTGAAGAAGAAAGGTTATGGAGTCCCGGTAATATATCCCGTGGCAGTCGCGGTAAAATATCTCGAGATGCTAATAGCCCTCGGTTTGAAGCAGAGCAAAAAAACATATATGCCTCCGCCGGATAAAGACAGGAATATATTGGGGAGGTTATGATGATAGATTAAGATGTAGATATAAAAAACATAATAGGTAGCTACTAAGATGGTGAAGGGACTGTCAGGGAAAGAAGGGAAAAACAAGAACTAATTGAAGAGGTGTTAACATGAGAAAGAATGAAGAAGTTTGGCCCTGGGAAGATAAGTATGGCGATTACGCACTGGTGCCTGTACCAAAGAAAGAGACCAGGTCTCTTCTTACCATGTTTTATACCTATACAGGTGTGTTGTGTTGTATCGCTGCGCTATGGGGAGGGTCAGTACTCGGTCTGCAGTTTTATCTCAAGGATGCGATATGGGTTGCGGTTGTGGGTTCGGCGATATTGGCAGTTATAGGAGGGCTTACGGCTCCAATTGGTGGAATTTCTAGATGCTCTACATATGTAAATTTGAGACCCGCATTTGGAAATGTAGGCTCGCAAGTGTGGGGGACAATTGTTTCTGGTATACCTGCCCTTGGTTGGTTCACTGTACAGACGTGGCTGTTTGGCATTATCATGAGCACCATTTTCCCCGAGGCACCATGGGCCACTGTGTTTTGGGCCTCAATATGGGGCGGCATATTAATGCTAATTACAGCCTACATCGGTTTTAGAGGTCTGGCATTTTTCAGTTATTTAGCGGTCCCTTTCTTTATGTTGCTCGCCGGCTTCGGAGTCATGATAGGCGTGCAACAGGGGGGCGGGTTCGCCGGACTTGCCAGTATCGCACCAGCAAGCCCAGTTCCCTTTGGTGTAGGTGTGACCGAAGTTGTCGGTATGTATGTTGTGGGAGCTATCATTACAGCCGATATCTGTCGGTTCGCGAAAAAGATTTGGCATGGTGCTGCAGCATGGGCAATTCAACTTATGATTTTGCAGGTTTACATGCTTTCAGGGGCAGCCGCGATAACCTTGGTAACAGGTGAGGCGAATATTGCTGGGGCGTTGCTTGCTGCCGGAGCCGGTATCGGTGCATTCCTGATGGCGATACTAGGGCAATGGTCAACCAATGACAATAATATCTATAGCACCTCCCTAGCCATTAACCTATGGGCACCCATTCAAAGGAAGTACATCGTCCTCATTGCCGGGGCAATAGGCGTAGCGCTAGCGGCACTGATCGCACGTGTTTGGGGGGCGGCTATGGAGCCCTTCATGGCATTTTTGACGCTCCTCGGAACGTTCCTGCCTGCGGCAGGTGGAGTTTTGATCGCTGACTTCTGGTTGTACCGCTGGTACAAAGGAGTGCCTCTTAGAGAGAGATACCAGTTCCAGCCAGGCACGAAATTTGGTAAGGTAAACTGGATTGGATGGTTTTCAGCTATTGTGGCAACGGTGCTAGGTAAATGGGTTATACCTGAAAGTTGGGGGATAATGTGCCTTACTTGCTTGATACTTGGAGTGGTGCTTTACATTGTAATTGCCATCGCATGCGACAAAGCTGGCGCAAAGATGGATCTGGGAGAACACACAATAGACAAGACAGGAGCGTGATATAAAATGGAATTCAAAAGATATGTAAAAATTTCCAGTGGCATAATTCTGATTTTTCCCATTGTGCTTTTGGTATTGGCAGCCGTGGCATGGTCTCAAAACGTCTTTACCGGGATTGTCTATCTGGCGATAGGTATAATCCAGTTGGTAGGTATGGCATTGATATTCCCGCGCATTAGCAAGGAAGAAGATTTATGGGAGCTTGGCAATAAATGCGTACAGCATAACTGGATTGTGCTCTCATTGGGGCTTACTGGATGTGCTATGTTTTTGGCTCCCTTCTTCACTGAAGGTGTAGGGACAGCAGTTCCATACGTAGCGTTCGCGGTTTGTCTAGTTACACTTTTGTGGAGCATTTTCAACCTCTACAAGGCAGTAAGAGAGGCCAAAGCACGACTGATTGTGTAAACCCACCCTTTTCTTGGGCACATGAGGGAATTTAATGAAAACGTTTGACGCCATAAAGGGGAGAAGAAGCGTAAGAAGCTACAAAGATGAAAAAATACCCATAGAAAAACTTGAGAAGATAATGGAGGCTGCCATCTGGTCTCCCTCCGCAAGCAATGCTCAAGCGTGGGAATTCATTGTGGTAGAGAATGACGCTGACATCAAAAAGATAAAAACTTTCTCACCGGGGATATTTGGGAACCCGGCAGCCATAATAATCGTCTGCCGGGACTTGAAAAGAGCATATGAGCTTTGCAGTGAGCTTGGCAGAGACACATTATCTCTGATGGATATCTCGATGGCCAGCCAGAACATCATGCTGGCTGGCCATGACCTTGGAATTGGTTCTTGTGCCGTAAGGTCTTTTGGCATAAGTGCCATAAAGAGGTTATTTGACCTGCCAGAGCACATAAATCCAGAACTGCTGATCACATTGGGCTATCCTGAAAAGATACCAAAACCGCCAAGAAGAAGGGGAGTTAGTGAAGTCGTCCACTGGCACAATAGATAAGGGTCAACTAAAAGGTGATTTTTTTAATCTGCTCGCCTTTCTGGTAACCTCGGCAAGAAACTGCGTTGAGGAACCAAAGCTATATGGCCCATTCAGATTGATCGACGGGGCGAGCAGACTAATTGAGATTCTTGAAGAGGCAGATATAGCAGATGAATTCCTGGTGGAGATAAGAAAGAAAATAGACGATAACAAGTATTCTGTAATGGGCGATAAAGACGAATTCATCAAGTTTCTCGATAATTTAATCCTGGATTTTGTTGATAAATTGAAAAGCACAGGAGGCTGATAACATGGTAGAGAGGGAAAAAGTTGAACCAGGTGTGATAAACATGTTCAAAGTGAATATGGGCGTCAAAAGTGGCGAGAAGCTACTTGTAATTACAGATGTGTCAACCAGCGAGGAGTGGGTAAAGAAGGAAAGCAAGCAACTTGCTGAAATGATGGAAAGGTCTCTCCTTGCCAAGATGGTGAGCGAGATAGCAGGTGAGAAGTTCCCAAGTTGCAAGGTGCAATTCTACGCCTATCCCTCTGTGGGAAGGCATGGCGCAGAGCCTGGAAAAGAAGTAGAAGAAAAATTGAAGGAAGCTGATGTAGCCATTGCTATAACGAGTTACTCACTTTCCCATACAGAAGCTCGAGAGAACGCTACTAAATCGGGCACGCGCATTGCCAGCATGCCCGTGTTTCTTCCCGAGATGTTCTATCCCGGAGGGCCGATGGCGACAGACTTCACCAAGGTACACGATGAATGCCAGAGGATAGCAAAACTGGTTGACCAAGCAAGAGAGGTCAAGGTAACATCCCTAGGTGGCACAGACCTAGGATTCAGCTTGGAAGGAAGAAAGGGGCTGATAGATGATGGCATATTTACAGAGAAAGGCGCCTTTGGGAATCTGCCTTCTGGCGAGGTTTTTTCCGTACCCCTAGAGGGGACGACGAGTGGAAATTTGGTTGTGGAAAAGGGATGGTATGCAAATCTGGAAGAAGATATGATTTTTGTTTTCAAAGACGGGCAGGTGAAAGAAGTTATTGGCGGAGGAAAGGTAGGAGATGAGTTCAGAGAGATGCTAGCCTGTGGAAAAAATGAGGAACCTTATCTCTCCCGCAGAAATTGCGCCGAACTGGGCATTGGCACGAATCCAAACGCAAGGCGTCCTGACAACGTACTTGAAGCAGAAAAAATAAGGGAAACAGTTCATATCGCCATAGGGGACAGTTCCCATATGGGTGGTAAGGTAACCGCAGACCTGCATCAGGACTTCATAGTTCCCAAACCAACACTGAAATTTGATGGCAAGGTAGTCATAGAGAACGGGAAAATCCTAATTTAGTTTGTCCACAAGTTTGCTAATGTATCGTGGGGAAAACTGCTAAATATTCTTTGAAAGACCAGGCTCTTGGTCAAATTTTGTGGAAGTAACCTGAGCAGGGGTTGCCCTTGTCTACTCAAGCTGGTCGTAGCTTGTTATATTCGGGGCATGTTGACCATGGCTGGAAACTTGGATCCTGTGGGCACTTTCTGGCTCCATAGGGCGGGAAGCAATCATGAGGAATCCATTGCTGACTTAGGACAACTAAAATCTCGTTTATTAGCTTAGTTGTGGAGCTAACTGTGCACAGGTATTATTTAAGAGACTCTTGACAAATTGTTTCTTTGTGATAAATTATTTATTTTAAAAGAGAATGTTAAGTTACATTACTCTCCCGAGGTTTTATCATACGCACTTCATATTTACATGGCGCACCATAAGTGCGCTTGGGAGGGCTATGTCATAAAAATGGTAAATAAGTAGTAAGAATCTAAAACATAAATTACAGAAATCCTCCCAAGCGGGAGGATTTTTCTTTATGTTAAGGAAACATGAATGGAGGCCAGAAGATGTAAATCGATGTTTAAGACTCAGCAAAAAGTTTAAGGAGGTTTTTTAGATGAAAAAGAAAGGAATATCAAAAATAGTGGTTGGTCTCTGTCTAGCGCTGGTATTAGCTTTAGCACTACCGCTCGTGAGTGGTTGCGCTCCTTCCCCGTCAGGGGTCTACAGGATTGGTGAAGCTGTGATAATTGAGCACCCCGACCTAATTTCTGACCAAGAGGGATTTCATAAGGCAATGGCCGAGGAGGGCTTTATTGAGGGAGAAAACGTTGAGTACATTTTCCTATGTGCTGAAGGTGATATGTCTACGGCCAAGACGATTGCCGATAGATTTGTGACGGAGAAGGTAGATTTAATTCATGCTATTACTACTCCGTTAGCTCAAACCTGTGTTCAGGCTGCTATGGGCACTGAGATACCGGTAGTTTTCAGCACTTGTACTGACCCTATTGGTGCTGGTCTGGTATCTACCTGGGATACTCCTCGCCCTGAGGATGTAACCGGGGTTAGCGATATGGCTGATATAAAGATTCAGATGGAGATGATCAGGGAGATTAGCCCTGATTTCAAGGTGCTTGGCGTCATCTACAACGCGGGGGAAGAGAACTCAGTTCAGCAAATAAATGAATTAAAAGGGATTCTCTCAGATGTTGGCATTGAAAAGCTTATAGAGGCTAACTGCCCAACAACTGCTGAAGTGGTAACGGCAGCAAAGTCTCTTGTGGGAAGATGTGATGTAGTGTGGATTCCTACGGATAACACCGCAGTGTCGGGTCTTCCATCTATAGTTACTGTCTGTGAAGAGAATAAGATACCTTTCTTTGGTTCCACAGGAGCCATGGTTGAGGGAGGTGCCATTGCTGCTCGAGGTGCTAACTATTCTTGGATAGGTGAGGAGGCAGGGAGGTATGCTGCCAGCATACTAAAGGGGGAAAGTGCTAGCGATATTCCGGTGGTGAAATGCTCTGGGGAAGCTCAAGTTCTGGTGGTTAACCCTGGTGCAGCGGAAAGGATGGGTATAACTATCCCACAATCGGTCATAGATAAGGCAGCCCAAGTGGTTCAGTAGCTATGAAATGAAGGTAAAACCTTATCTAGAACATTTTGCCAGAGAATCCTATGTTGAAGAGGAATCAGTGGTGGGGCAGGGGGAACTCTTGGACTGCTCTCTGGGAACTAACCCTTTTGGAGTTTCATCAAGGGTTCTGGAGATTGCCAGAGAGTATGATTGGTCAAAGGTTTGCCGCTACCCCGATCCCACCTATAAAGATTTAGCGAGGCAAATCTGCATGCTCTGGGTAGAGCATGCAGATTTAAAGCTAGAACAAATTCAAATTAGTCACGGGGCATCGGCTGTTTTAGAGAGATTGAACAAAATGTTCGTAGGGCCTGGGTCTGAAGTGCTGGGTTATTGCCCTCAGTTCACAGAATATATAACCGAGGTAGAGGTTTGTGGGGGCAAATATCAGGCAGTTGTGTTAAATCCCGAGGAGGACTTTAAATTCTATGTTGAAAGACTGCTTGCCAGGATAGGTGAAGAATATTGCCTAATATACATTGATAACCCTAATAATCCCACTGGACAAGTTGTTGACCTAGAGGAAATAGAGAAGGTTATTCAGCAAGCCAAGACAAAGGATGTCACAGTGGTGATAGACGAAGCCTATGGTGATTATATAGGAAGAGAAAACTCAGCGGTTAATTTAATCAATAAATACAACAATTTAGTAGTGGTTCGTTCTTTCTCAAAGGGTTTTGGACTTGCTGGTCTGAGGGTAGGATACGGAGTGTTTTCATCTGAATTGAGCAGATACTATCAAAAGATTAATCTTCCTTTCTCTGTTTCCTCGGTAGGCTGCTATCTAGCCAGGGAAGCTCTTTTAGACCAGGAGTTCATTCGCGATTGTCGTGTAGCAGTTCAAAGGGAGAAGGGAAGGTTGATACAGGGGCTAAAAGGGAGAGGTTACCTTATCAGTGAGACTTGGGAATCTTGCCCCATCTTTGTTTTAGGTCACAAAGATAGAGGCATTAATTTAAGGGAGGAGTTGCTAAATAAGGGGATACTAACTGTAGCTGGGACGAACTTCAGGAATCTGGGGAATAACTATGTTAGAGTCAATATTCCTGCTAGGGCGGAGGAGTTCTTAAGTCGTTTATGAGCCATTGCTATTGACAAATTCGAGGCTGGTATGTAAGATAGTCAACCAAACTAAATAAAGGGAAAGGCTGAGAACAGGACTAGTATAGTCTAAGGCGGAGTTCAGAGAGTCGGGTAAGGTGTGAGCCGATACTTGCGCCAGATTAGAATGGACCTGGGAGCCACAAACCGAAAGGCTGTGAAGCTCGAGTAGGTTTCGTCGGCAGGGGCACCGTTACAAGCCTAAGGTATTGAGGCAAAAGGGGATAGTTTACCTCGGTATCTGGAAGAGATGGTTAGAATCCTTTTCCCTTATATTGAGGATTGACCAAAAAGGGTGGCACCGCGAAGGTTGAAGCCTCTCGCCCCTCGGCGAGAGGCTTCTTATTATAGGAGGTTTGATTATGTTTAGTGTATGGCAAACTTGGCGCCGGCTTTGCCGGCGCATGGAAACAACGATTTAAGAGCAAAATAGCGGGCAGGCTTTAAATCTATGAAAGGAGATTAAAGGAAATGAGGAAAATTCGTCTGTTTAATATTGCTATGATATCTGTTATATGCCTTGTCTTTCTTGCTTTAACACCCGGCTGTGCTGTGAAGCCAGGGAAGACATATAAAGTTGGCGAATGCCAAATAGTTGACCATCCTGATCTGAATGCTGACCGGGAAGGATTTCATCAGGGCATGGCAGAGAAGGGATTTGTCGAAGGGGAGAATGTTGAGTATATTTTCCTGAATGCCGAGGGTGATATGTCTGTAGCGCACACAATAGCGTCGGGGTTTGTTACGGAGAAGGTAGACTTAATCCACGCTATTTCTACCCCGATAGCTCAGGCCTGTGTTGCTGCTGCCGAGGGAACAGGCATCCCCGTAGTTTTCAGCACTGTTTCCAATCCGGTTCTCGCTGGCCTGGTAGATAGCTGGGAAAATCCTGGCCCTCATAATGTAGCTGGGGTCAGCGATAGGCTCAACACTGACAATACACTGGACATGATTAAGGCAATCTGTCCTGATTTTAAGCTAATGGGCATAGTCTATGATGCTGGAGAGGCAAATGCCTGTGCCACAGTGGCTCAGATGACAGAAAGTCTTTCCCAAGCTGGCTTTGCTCGGCCTGTGGAGGCTAATTGCCCCACATCGGCAGAGGTTAAGACGGCTGCCGAATCCCTCGTAGGAAGGTGTGATGTCATGTGGTGGCCTGATAGCAATACTGTAGCCCAGGGGTGTACTGCCTTGGTTAGCGTTTGTGAGGAGAACCAGATACCTCTGTTTGGCCCTACAGGATGGTCAGTGGAGCCTGAATATGGTTGCATTGGCGCTTGTGGAGTCAGCGACTACACTGCAATAGGAATTGAGGCAGGATACATTGCCGCTAGGGTTTTGCTTGGAGAAGACCCGGCCAATATCCCAGTTACAACTCCGGCAGCAGAACAGTTGCCCGTGCTAAATCCAGCAGCAGCGGAGAGAATGGGTGTGACCATTCCACAGTGGCTACTGGATAAGGCGAGAAAAGTAGTAACAGAATAGCGTGTTTGACAAACTATTTTTCTGTGATAAACTGCTCAACGAGGAAAGCGTATGCCGGGTTATATTGCCCCCCAAGGAGTTTATCATATGAACTTCATATTTATAGGGCGCACTTTAAGTGCGCTTGGGGGGAAATCTGTGCTACGAAGGATGTAAGTAGTAAGAATCTGAAGTATAGCTTAAGTAAGAATCCTCCCAAGCGGGAGGATTCTTATTTCCAAGGGGGAATAGATGTCACCAGCTACAATACAGGGCATTCTAACTAGCTCTCTCTCCGACGGCTTAATATACGCCTTTGTTGCTGTAGGTGTATTTATAACCTTTCGGGTGCTTGCTTTCCCTGATCTTACTGTGGATGGCAGCTTTGTTACTGGTGGCTCTATTGCCGCTCTTATGATTGTAGGTGGTTATAATCCATTTTTAGCCACAATAGCTGCTATTGGTGGTGGACTAGCTTGTGGTGCCGTAACTGGACTACTTAATACTAAGTTGAGGATAAGTGCTCTTCTCGCTGGCATACTTATGATGGTTGGCTTGTATTCTGTCAACCTGAGGATTATGAGTGGGGCCAATATCCCACTATTGCGGCAGATAACTATCTTTAAGAGCATTGCCAATTTTTTTGGAACTACGAAAAGCGTTATTTTGGTCATTGGCATCCTCGCTGTATTGGCCCTCATCGTTTTTATGATATTGAACTGGTTTCTGCGCACCGAGCTTGGTCTGGCATTGAGGGCGTCAGGTGATAATGAGCAGATGATAAGGGGTTTGGGTTCAGATACCGATAAGAATACAATAATAGGTTGTTCTATTTCCAATGGCCTTGTTGCTCTTTCTGGTGCCTTAGTAGCCCAGAACCAGGGATTTTGCGATGTCAACATGGGGATAGGTATGATTGTAATGGGCCTGGCAGCAGTGATAATCGGGGGAGCGCTATTTCATCCCCGTGGTGTTGCCTCAATGCTGCTGGCGGCTCTTGGTGGCACCTTTGTCTATCGCCTGTTCATAACTATTGCTCTCAGGCTTGGTCTGGCTCCAGGAGATTTGAAATTGATTACGGCAGTGCTAGTAGTTATAGCTCTAGGTATCCCGTATATACAGAAGAAGGCGCGGCGTGAGTGGGTGCCGCCAGCGGTGAGATTTTAGGGAGGCATTTCTATGGATACAGGGAAGGATCAAAGTTTACTTCAACTCAGGAATGTGAGGAAGATATTTGCCAGAGGCACTATAGATGAAGTGACGGCTTTGGATGGTATCAGTCTTGATGTTTATCCTGAGGAGTTCGTTACTGTAATTGGCAGTAATGGCGCGGGAAAATCTACTCTGCTCAATATTATCGCTGGTGTTTTCCCACCGGAAACAGGGGGTAAGCTTATCATCAATGGCGACGATCTTACTGAGCTTAGTGAGTATAAGCATGCCGCATATGTGGGTAGGGTGTGGCAAGATCCCGGTGTGGGAACTGCGGGCAAGCTAACTATTGAGGAAAACCTCTCCTTGGCTTTATTGCGTGGGATTCCAAGGGGGTTAAGGCCGTCACTTAATAAGGGGCGCCGCGAGCTATTTCGCTCGGCATTGGCTCCACTTGGATTGGAGTTGGAAGATAGGTTGAGTACACTGGCAGGCACGCTCTCTGGAGGGCAAAGGCAAGCTCTAGCTCTAGTCATGGCCACTATAAGTAAACCGGCTCTGCTATTGCTTGATGAACATATAGCTACATTGGACCCTAGGACAGCTCAAACAGTGCTTAATCTAAGCGATATGATTGTGCAACGCGAAAGGATGACCACTATCATGGTTACCCATAACATGGAGCTTGCTCTGAGGTATGGCAATAGGCTGATTATGATGCATAAGGGCAGGATTATAGTGGATATAGGGCAGCAGGATAAGCAAGCCCTCACGATTAATGACTTGGTAACTGCCTTTGAGC
>Ga0224501_10005102_pt1 | contig 10358 bp, 4 predicted proteins | sample SF_Oct11_sed_USG_4_FD_169105 | JGI IMG/M metagenome (GOLD analysis project Ga0224501, IMG submission 169105) | Sediment microbial communities from San Francisco Bay, California, United States - SF_Oct11_sed_USGS_8_1 | ecosystem: Environmental > Aquatic > Marine > Sediment | place: USA...
ATAAAATAGAATTTCTGATTTATATGGACTTAAATGTAAAAAAGACCCACGGTCTTATTGAATTTGTCCATGTAAAATTAACTTTTCAAAACAAATCGAAATAAAACTATGTGATGATTGGAAAACGGGATTGTAAACTTGCGCTTATCTAGAGGTAGGGCTCAGTCAGCCTGACCCATACATCATCACAACTTCCTAACTATATGGTTTTTTCTCCTTAAGGTTTATATCCGAGGGAACCCGAGTGATTTTGATAGTTGGCAGAGTCAGGGCGCTGACGGGTGGTCGTACGCTGATTGTCTCCCTTATTTCCGTAAAGCTCAGTGTCATTCGTCAGGTTCGGATGACTATCGGGGTGGCGACGGGCCGCTTCATGTATGTAGAGGTAGGTAGATTAAACCGGATTACCCAATAGAGTTATCTCCCCCTCCTAGAGGATAACTCTATGTCTGTATGATTTAGACTGATAGGCATGTAGTCAGTCTTGCACACATGCAATATTATGAAGATAGCTAGACTCTCGTTCTGATGCCCTCATGTTTTCCAATTGTTTTCTTTTTATCCATCTCTGCATACTCCTAAGGTCAACATATTCAAATGGGGAAAAAACGAATCGAGAATCAGGACCCCGATGAAAACCTGCAGACAGTTGCACTCCATGGCACGCTGTGGCGAATTGAAAATCACTGTGGTTACATCGCGCTGCACCTATGCCATCTTATGCCTTATAGCAAAGGTTTCAGCGACTAGGGCTTCTACACGGACACATGGCTATGCCCATCAATTATAACAGACCTTCTAAGGCTGAGGCTTGCTCGACGAATTATGTGAGGAGTTGACACTCATAATGGGGGCCCGACGCGATAAGAACCTGAACCCAGGAGCTGTTTTTCACCAGCTAAGCACTGTAGCCCCTGAACTATCCTGCTATATTAGGTGAATGGATATATAGCCTCTTTCCTCGGCAATCACTACCCTCATATGGGAGGAGTGAGGTGAATGCGTCTGTTTGTAGAAATCGTTCACAATCCATTACACGATGCATTCTTGGAAGCGAGCGCTCAGGCAGGATACCCCCTAACTAAGGATGTTAACGGATACCAACAGGAGGGCTGCGGCATGTTTGACATGACCATACACAACGGGAAACGATGGAGCGCGAGCAGAGCCTACCTCCGTCCAGCGCTTGATAGGTAGTTTAAAGAGCCATTGGTGTGAAAGTTAAATCTTCTTGAATACAGCCACTCTGACTCTGCTCATGGAAAATTCGGCCTCAGGTTTTGACGGCAGAGGGAAGGGGGGACGAGTAGGGAGAGAATTTTATTCAGCAATAAAGATATCTGAGTTCGGAGTCGTCGCCTATATAGAAGTTCCACATACATGAAAAACCTATATGGCACATGTTGCTTTTCAATTGTGTTTGGGTGAAGCGATCATTCAAGTTATTCAGTTGGTAAATTGTGTCTCTCGTTAAGTGAGGGGGCACATCTCTGCATATTACATACATAGCGGGAAAGGAATAACTCTGATTACTTATTCGTAACAAGGCTTTATATAGCACTAATAATTGTCTTTAGGTCAAACCTGACTATTGAGAGTAAAGCTTTGACCACTCGGATCATCTTTGATGGTAAACGAGCTGTTGGCGTGGAGTACACGCAGAATGGACAGACCCATAAGATCTATGCCAACAAAGAGGTAAGCTTAGAGGGATACTGAAGTTCCTTTTAGATTTCAGTTGAACTGTCATTGATGGTATCTGGTATTGTCTTTGTAGGGTTATGGTTCATGGTTGGTCGTGAGCATCTGAGTTTACTATTATTTTGGGAGCCCCCACAGTGGCCTTGACAACTATGGGCAGTCTATTTATCCTTTTGATTTTGCTGAAAATTGCCTGGGAGGTGTCTACATGTGTCGAGATGACACCCGTGAAGTCATTTATCTATCAGATCACCCATTTAAATTGTATGATCCAAAATCCAACACGAATGCTGGCGTAGCGCAATGCATCAGCTACATATCAACTTTGCGGAATGGCAAAATTTGCCAGCAAATATTTGAAAGTACATTCGCGCCCTATCTCGTTGGTCAGTATTGACAATTTCTTACCACATTACCGCTGCTTTCCTGCAGTTCGCGCTCATTGAGACGTAAGTATTACGCACTGGAACTGTTTGCACTGGGATATGTCTGTGCATCACACAGGTGTAAGTACGGCGCTAATAATGCTTCACAGCGATTGGTTAGGTTGCTTTTTATTTAAGTGTAACTGGTGATCTGAGTTTACCGCATGACACTTGTTGAGTGTGCAGCATCCTTTGGTCGAAAAGTTTACCCTCCAAGCCTGAATTAACAGGGTTACAGCACTATACCTATACACCAAGCCAGGCCTAGGGAAACATGGGCAAGTGTACTTGTTCCATCAATTGGGTTTTTGACGACATGAATCTATTACACTGCAAGCGAGTTGATGGACAGAAGGGGTTTTTGTGTTTGGGCCATGTCGGTTAAATTGTCACCCCTGAAGATTAAAGGTTGGATGACGAGGCAAACTTTTTTGGCTTGTCAGAATCAGTGTGTCTCAAAACTTTCCCAAGTCCAATAAAAGTTCATACTGGGCAGGCGATGTAATTAAAACAAAACGGTTAAATGTTGGAGTTCTCAAATGAGCTTTCATTCAGTTGAAATTTTCTCGCATGGCGTCAATTGTCAAAAGACATCGCAACGGGTCCACATTATTGTATTTGTGTCCCTGCGCGATGGGTAGCCAAAGTCCAACTTCTAGAACTTTGTCACACTTCTGACTACTGGGATAGAAGTATGAGTGTGAAATAGACCCAAAAACAAAAACAAACACCCATGAATTCACTGAGTCCTAACTCTAGTCAACCTCGCAATCAAAGTGAGTGACACTGACTTGGTGACCGAGTGAATTTACTCACCGAAAACGGTCCTCCACTTTCAGTCAGTGTTTGTAATAGTAACTAAAAGCCAAACAAGAGCTCCTATTGTGTAGACAGGCCAACGGTATGTTTGCAACCTAGTCTCATTCCATGTGGCTGTCTGACGCTGTAATCTGTACGGTTTTTTACCAGTTGAAGCCATGGCGTCAACTCTTATCCTTTAGCACGATAGTTATGGCAGTCACGTGCATTACTGGGGATTCCCGGCAATATCAACTAAACATGGCTTTCTTTACACTCGCTTTTGGCAAGCTGGAGCAAGTTCTGTCACTCTGGACCTATACATTGGGCTTGTGTACAACCTCAGAAATGTGTCAGTGGTGATGGGGTGCCCCAATTATTGGGATACCTTCTGAAAGGCCTGATAAAAAATGACAAATTTTTAGCGCCTGGCCGTTGACTTGTCATCAAGATCGCCGATATTATACGTCATATAAATGGCCGATTAGGCTCCGCCTTTTTAAAACCGATTTTCAGGGGGAGCCAATTTTGCCATATTTAACACGCTGATTCTGATTTGCCTCATCATCCAACCTTTAACAAAATGCAGTTAGTTGAGTGGCGCTTCTTGCTAAGCCGTAACAATGGCAGTGAGGGTGTAATACGAGGAAAACACTGCATACACTGTAGTATGTATTCATGCAATGGAGTGGATGATTGGTGCTGATGTGTCGACTGCTAGAGCTTGATCCGTAAATTGCTAGTAACTCTGGAAATGTAGACGATTCTTATCCAACTACCCATCGCTACCCGGACCTGTTCTCAGTCACACCTTATCCTGCGTACTCCATTGAGCATTTCTCTTGTTCTACTTCTAGCTTGCAGGTTTGCAGGTTACCTCGCCCTCACATTGGTCTGAGAACAGTCTCGAATGCTTCTACTCCTGCATGCTTGCCCCGTTGAGAGCTCAACCTTCGGTGCCTACTATTCACATGTGTCACCCCACCTCATCTATGAATGTTTCTGCTATCACAACTGACAGCCCGCCTCATCTAAAAAATTTCCTACTGTTCACAAACAGCACCTCACTCCATTGATAAATGTCACCCCCACCATATGAAAGAAGATCTGCTTCTTTCTTCTTCACCTGACCTTTACCTCTTAACCATCCTGCTCCTCTTGAAATACTACCTCGGTTTTTCCTTAGTCTCTTTTGGCACATTTCTTGTTTACCATACACTGCGTACCTAACCGGGTACTCTGCCTGTTACAGGTGATATTAAGCGGAGGGTCGCTGAATTCGCCTCAGCTGCTGATGTTGTCGGGTGTTGGTCCCGCAGATCACTTGAGAAGTGTGGGTGTAGAGTGCACGCATAATCTACCAGGCGTTGGTAGCAACCTACAGGATCATCTCGAGGTGAGGTCATTTTATGGCTAGGTATCCTGACAGAGGGTGGTTTCTTGTGACTATCAGTATCCACTGTTGAAAATGTGTTAGGATTCAAAATTTAGAATCAGTGAGGGGATGGCTCCAGACCTGATCACGCCCGGCTCCCACTGTGAGTTCTTAGCTCATCGCTCCAGAACAAACCTCAAGCTTAGGTTTGTCAGAAAGAATAGGCGTTTGTGGACAAGCTAACGTTTTGCTCGATTAGACAAGCTACCCGAATGCTTAAGGATAAGGTAACCCGGGGCTAATTTTGCGATAGCGAGAGAGGTACGTTGACTCACCGTCACTGTTGTTCGGACAAATTAATGCCTTTGATTTTCACTTTTTAATTGGATGCCAACGCGTATTTTCGCGTCCGCATGATTTCATTCTATTTGGTTAACGCGTGGGCCACCCGAATTGAAATAAAGATAGAGCCCTTTCTTATCCAATGCGTTAGGGCTATGTTAGCTTGTCCAAAAACGCCTAATGGCTAGAATAATAAAATTAAACAGATAAATGAATCGACAGCCCGACCTGTTTATCCCAATGCATGTACGACACCGGATGACTAACGTACCAACTTCCAGGTGACCTCATTTGTTACTAGGTATATGTCAAGCATAAATGCAAGAAGCCTGTGACACTGTACCCAGCCCAGTGGAAGTTTCCCCATCAGATGATCGGCATTGGACTCAAGTGGTTCCTGACTCGCACTGGATGGGCTTCCACTACTCACATTGAGTCTGGAGGTTTCATTAGGTAGGGTTTACAGTTTACAACTGACTGATGTCTCTCAATCGGAAAGATGCGATTGAATGTCCAGGTTAGGTGTATTTGGCTTTTTCTGGTTGATTACCTAACAAAGTGTCCCAGTGAAAATTCTAATAAATGTTTGTGTGTTTTTACAGGACATCTGCTGACCAGTCATATCCCAACATTCAGTGGCATTTTCTGCCATCGACGGTCAGTGATCATGGAAGAAAGTCAGCTGAATGCCATTCTTATCAGGTATCTTGAGAACTACTTCAGCTTTGTTCACATTTGTGGAGAAAGTGCCCAGATATAGTATCGTCTCCCGCTCTTGGGTCGTGATTTTTTATCAAGCCTTGCTCCTCAATGTCTTATCTTTGTCTCGGTCCGATAGGGAAGCAACTATGCTGGTGGATTGCAAGTGACCAGAACTGTTTTAGTTGCTCCTGCTGACACTGACTTGGGCTACGCTTTCAGTCGAATTTAAAAAGTCAACAAAACTGGTCAAAATGAACTGGAATCATGACCGTTGGTCATTAGTGCTTAGTTTATTTCGATTAAAAGCGGTTTATTCCAGTTCAGAACCCTAATTTCCCAGTGTTTTGGACGGTTTTAAAGAAAAGAAGACAACTCTGCGGTTGAATCTGAGCGACTCATTCTCATAGCGGTTAGTTGAGTGGAAAATCATCTGTGCTGGCTGTGCCATTAACAAGACCACATGGAATTTCAGTGGTGAGTTATTTCATCGGTTGGTTATACATAGATTGATCTATCTGATTGTTGTAGTTGCACGCTGGCACGCAGAGGGAGCTGAGCAGAGGAACTGTTCGTCTGGCCAGTGCTGACCCCACCGCTGAGCCTCTGCTGGATCCTAACTATCTAAGTCACCCCCAGGATATTATAGATTTCCGACAATGCGTTCGATTGACTCAGGAAGTACTGAACCAACCCGCCTTCAGCCAATTTAGTGATGGTGAGTGGCATGATTTGGTGTGGTTCTAAGTCTACCCAACCCATGGGCATTATCTTTCATTCCATACTTTAGAATAACTCCATGACCCCTTTTAACCATTTACGTTCAAATTGAAACAAAATCGACTCAGTTCTTTGAACCGATTTCTACACCTCTGATATTCCCCATTATTTTGTTAGGCGAGCTCGCTCCAGGTGCTGACTGTCAGACGGATAAACAAATTGATGAGTTTGTTCGCCAAATGTCGGACACTGCTTACCATCCATCATGTACCTGTAAAATGGGACAAGATGACATGTCTGTCACAGACAGCCAAGGTAATAACTAATAGTAAGACAGCTTGAAAGTTTAGTTTTTCTCTTGTACGATGTATTCACTCATTTGTGAAGCTGCTGGGTTAGATACTTGTTTTTTGTCGGTTACGGCTTAGTGTGGAGCGCCATCAGCGAAAGGGTCAGTACCAATGCTCCACCTCGTTGTGATGTTTGCCTTTGTTTTGAGCCAGGATTATTGTGAGGAACTCATACTTACTGGGCTCCTGCCATGACCAGGATTTAAAGCCAGGCTCTCATGATCACCATTACTCAAATTCTCCCATTTACAGGCAGAGTCCACGGTTTGTCTGGCCTCAGGGTCGTAGATGCCTCCCTGATGCCTAGTGTCACCAACGGTAACCTGAACGCACCTGTCATCATGATGGCTGAGAAAATCTCAGATGCCATTCGAGGCATGCCAGCTCTGCCGCGCTCTACCGCCCCAGTGTGGAAGCCGAAACACCCAGAGAGACAGAGAGATGGCCAGACTATGGTTCCTCTGCCACATTACACCGCATCTACCGCTTGAGATCTGATGTAATAATATTCCTGCAACACTTGGGGATTGCTTGACACTCGTGGATTGCTGTCCGCATTAACTGAGCAACTTCCACTTGCACGTCCATGTTGCACAACGTCATCTTAGATGTAGCAGCATCATGTAATCCTACTAACGCGGATACGATATTGACTTTAAATCCATCGCCTGTGCACCACCCACTATGTGGCCACAGATTTAAATAATTTTGAACCCCCAAACGTAATAATTGGGAAGTGAAAGACTTTTTAGTATAGAGTTCCTGATGCTGTTGCTGTGTAGTTCGGTGCTTTTGATTATTATTTAGCTTTACCAGTTTGGTGCTGTGACAATCAATTTCATGTGTCTTAAATATTATAATTACCAGTACCAGTCTTGCATTTGACCAGGAGCTTTTATGTCTCCCGTGGAGAATTTCATTGTTAAGATCCCAATACAGTTAAAGTTAATAATGAAAAAGGCACCTTATCCCCCTATCTTGAGTTGCAGGAAAGTGTTATACTCTACTTAGCCAACTAAAAAGTAACCGGCATCTACGTAGAAATAGGAAAGAATGGAACAAAATGTTGTCCAATGCTCTGCGGTAGAAGAAAGATTTGAGTATCATAAACCAAATGACACCCGGCACAGACTGAAAGTGATGTCATTTCTTTGGAACATTCAGCTTAATATTAGTTATCAGAGCTACAGCAGTTCTTATTGTAAGACGTCAAAGTTTTTATATAATGAACAGAGGAGGTCAGACCCACAATGGGAGTCCGTTGTGGACAGGATTGGAACATTGGCTCTTATGGTTGCGAGCCTAGTGCTCTACCTCTGAGCTATTCCTCTACCTCAGCTACAGCAGTGAGACTGTGCCAGCATCACTAATTTCTCATATTTCTGTCACGTGAGCACAGCGTGACACATTTCAGAAGTATACATTGAAGCCCTTGCGTAATGCTTACAAACTACTTCCTGAGTGGCGTAGCCAAGGACACCACATAATACTTCCTGTTAACGCCTAATCTTTGAGTATCATATTGAGTTTTGGAGCTGATCGATGTTCCTTTGCATCTAGATCGAAATAATACCCAGATTAAATAGTTTTTAATACACTGACGCATGGACATGATATATTTGATATAGGTATTTTGGTTTGGTAATGTTTGACTGTTGGTTAGTTTTATGTTACTGGTCGCATTGATTACATACCCGTGCAGTTCCCAACTTTCCAAACAAGCCTAACCATACGATTATCTCCAAATGTGGGACCTTCTAATTAAAGGAATGCATTGGAATCCGACTATTCTGTCTTGAATTTTGAATCTCGAAGCCAAGAAAGCCAGCTTTCTTTGAGTGTCTTTTGATCGAGAATTTCTGCCACCGAATGAGTAAGTGAGAAATATATTTCGCTTGAAATAAGCAGACAATTTTACCACAAAAGTTCATATTCAGACCTAATTAGTCATCAGCTTTTATATTTCAAGAAGCACCAATAACGCTATACCTGGAAAGGAGACAGACGTATCCACTATGAGAATGAGCTCCTCGATCGCATAATTCCTAGTTTTACCACTCTAACAAACCTTTTTCCCCAAAATGCATATAATGAGGATTTTTCCTGGTTGAGCCATCGGATCCCATAGGAAACTGAATCAATAGGGTTAGATTGAGAGGGACTTCTCGTTATCCCTCCTCTTAACATTATTGGGTCCAGTTTCAGTTTCCTGCAAACTAAAGGAGTGATAAGTATACGATTAGTGTCACAATACAAAACAGGAAATACATGAATATTTGCAATGCAGAGAGGAGGCTTGTTGGAGCGGTAGGAGCTAGGAATTATATGGAGAGTTTACACTCGCAATGGGTAATCAGCAGAACTAGGACTTACACTCAGAATCTTTCAATCTTGAACCATCAGCCAAGCGCTTTGGATTTGATTTAAAAAAAAATTAACATGGATAACAAATAAGACCATGGGTATTTTTTACATTACGGTCCATGGAACCCAGAGATTCTAGTTAATCAAACAAAAGCCGGTACCAGAAACAGAGTGTAGTCGACAGTCCAGGTGGAAATCTAGCGCAACAGAAAAACCAAAACACTCTAGCTATTGAGCTATTTCACTCCTACTATCCCATGCACCTCTCAGGATATGAAAGATGAAGCTAGTGCATGTACTGCAAACAACAACAAAACTTGATATCTGCTCAAGTGACACATAATTCGCACAAATGCAGCCTGCTTGATATCTGATATCCTGGTATCCTGCATGATTTTAATGTCAATAATAGGAAGCCAATCATCTATTCAAAAATAACAACATTAACAGTAGTATCTCTCAGTACACCTGGTTGTAGGAAGCTGTGTCTCGTGGGAGGCCCTTTCATATTTTGTTCCAACAACAGGAAGTGAGATTAATTACTTCATCATAAGTGAAAATCACTTTATTGTTGTAAAAATAAAGATTGAGGAGTGAAGCCGCCTGACCGCCTATATAGCTTAACAAACAAGGCTGTTTTTAGTCTATACTTTTCGAATAGCTATACAGTCTGAGCAGTTTGGATAACTAACTTTTAAGTTATTTTCAGTCGATTTTTGTCATCTCAACTGTTTCTTCCTTGCTTACTGCACGACGTTCTGATCGACCAATCAAATTTTGTGTTAAAGACCTAGCAACAAGGCTGACTAAAATGGAATAAGGTTTAAAAATTCTCCAATCATTATTATGACGAGGCAAGAATCATCAATTGACGGCTAGGCTACTAGGGGTAACTCTATCCCTAGCAGCTAAGGATAGGGTATCCCTGGCTGTTAATGATTCAGTAACAGGGTAATAAAAATGGTTTTCACAACTCTATATTTTGATCTTGCTAACTTACACACCAAATGTTCAATTCTCCTATAGCTGTCAATTCCATCACGCGACGAGAGACTGCTCGCTGCACGCGATCAATGAGCTTTGCCTGATGACCTGCGGAGAGTGAGCAGTAGATGGCTACCTCTACATCTAATAAATAAAATAAGGCCAAGCCACTGAGATGATCAAGAAGTAATAGAAATAGCCCAGTAGCTGTAGGTAGTGAGGCTTGGTAAATACTAAATGGTTTGCTGTAGGTCTACTGAGTGCATTGCAAATAATTCCTGTTCTCTATAATAGCATTGATCTAATGTGTCACCACTCATTTATCCGACCCAGAAACTATAATTGAACTCATTAATCTAAAGAGGGGGATAATGGAAGGGCACTTTCAATCTACATCTCTCACCCGTACCGGTACAATCGCTTGCTGTATAGGGACTGTTTCCTCTGTGTTAAGATTAATGGAGTCTCAGGTGAGTTCGTTTTATATCTGAGTTATTGTGTTTGTTCATGAACACCTAAAAATTAAGGTTGTCCCTTACCTGATGGCCTCTCTCCCTCTCTCCCTCTCTCCCTCTCTCCCTCTCTCCCTCTCTCCCTCTC
>Ga0224501_10005103_pt1 | contig 10357 bp, 5 predicted proteins | sample SF_Oct11_sed_USG_4_FD_169105 | JGI IMG/M metagenome (GOLD analysis project Ga0224501, IMG submission 169105) | Sediment microbial communities from San Francisco Bay, California, United States - SF_Oct11_sed_USGS_8_1 | ecosystem: Environmental > Aquatic > Marine > Sediment | place: USA...
TTGAATATATCAAGAAGTGTATGATATTGTTGTCCTTTTGATGAATTGCGATGGGAATGACTGGGTCAGTGGCCATTGCCAATGTAAACAGTTGTACAAAATACATGTAGCTGGGCGGTGTGCGCCGATACAAATTTATAAAGTTGTGCGCTGGGGGGGGGGGCAGCTCCGAACTTCCCCAAACAAAGCTGAACTATAACCCATTTCATTTAACAGCGATATTGGTTGGTGTATAGTATGGGAATGGAGTACGGTATGAAGTATGGAGAGAGAGAGAGAGCATTAGGATTTTTATTGCGGTTGGGTTCAGGTCCCAAACTTGGTGACCAATGCTACAGTTTATTCATCAACCATTCGCCTCCCTTTCTGCTTTCCCATTGACTACTTGTTCCGTTGAATGCAATTTGCTCTCTGTACAAGCCCATACTACACCTTGCCAACTTGTACTGGCAATGGTGTAATTGAGATAGTGGGCCACTCTCTCCTCACGGCCTTCACCTTCCCCAGCTCTAAAGACAAGTGGTCTTGAACCCAGGATTTTCAGCACGTATGGACGTGCTCTAACGACTCACATGCAACGCCTCCCTAATGTGGAAGACTGTTCGTGTTGCTTCTATCAATCAAGATAGTTATCACAGCCAGTAGGAGACTGCGATCACAAAAGCGTTTTCTATAACTCTGTTGCTATCCAAAAGCGTGTGCGCTGGACTGTCCATGCGACTGGTATATAGTTTGTGCGTGGTATTGTATGTACAATTATTTTGCCAGCTGACCCAAAAACTTCCAGGGGCGCAAGAAAGCGTAGCTGTAGGATATGGAAAACCAAATTGCTCGAATGCCTGCAGCTATGTGAAAAAGATGACCGCAACACTTCCCATTTCATGATGGATGATGATTTAGTGACAGGAACTAGCTAGCCAAGGTCCTGTCACTAATTCAGTTGCACCTGGCCACTGATTGCGCGACAAGAAGGTTGCTTTCCTTAAAGTGATTGAATTAACTGAAATTATTATGCATAAGAAACTAGAACTGTTTTCCGTTATGCTAGAAAAATTTACTTCAAATTACTCCCGGTGGCTCATTATAGGATGCACTCAACTTTCTATGGTATTTGGTGTGCCGTCATTGCTTTGTGTTACGAGCTGCTACATTATTTACTATCAACGGTATCGGTTCACTTTGTTACTTTGCCACTATGGATGCAAGGCAGCAAGGCTCAGTGCCAAGCCGAAGGAGGCAAATTGACGACAGACTGCCACGACCCTCGAGAGTTCCCACTGGTGACCCTGCAGAGGGGAAAGCTAGTAAAAGCAGAAGAGTTGGTTTGGTCCTTAGAGTACGGGCGGACTGAGAAAGCATTATTCTACCTTAACACTATATAATAGAGTGCATCACTCGGGCTTACGTTACACGTAGTGAAACAAAATCACTGCAACATTGCATAGTTTTACAACATGCCAGCTCTCTTATGTCACCTTTTAGTATTATAGTCTTTGTTTGCACTGACGTCTTATCACACCATCAAAATTTTGCCATATAAATGTTGGTCATTGGCCACCTTCTTTAAATATGATAAAAATGACTGTATTAGTACACGCAATGCGCTTGTAATCATTGATGCCAGGCACTGGTCACCATGAGACTATCAACAATCATCCATAAAGCTATCTTCCTTATGTGTATGCGGGTGCAAGAAAGCAGCGTAGAAAACGCTGAATCAGAAGACTTATTATATGCCAATTTCAACAAACTCCTGATACTGGTCCGGATACTGAAGAAGGTGACTGAATTTAAGCAAGTACTCTACTTGTGAGCTGACTTTCATCATTTTTTTGGTAAAGTGATAGTGATGTTTTCTGTTCTCCAAACTCCAAAACACGTGTGTTCAGCATTTCGCCACGCTCCTGAAATGCGATTTTTTTAGAAATCCTCGAAGCTCACAGACAACTACATTATTAGAAGAATCTCTGTCATTGTGTTGATGTCAATGCCTGAAGGTATGGAATGGCTTTCAGCAGGATCTACTGCTTTTTGAGGCGTAATGGTCGGGTGCTGTTGTTGCAGTCTTGACATTCCCAAGAGAATTGTGTCATACTTTGGCATGCAGCTGCCTGCAACTGGATGACCATGTTTTGTGCAAAGATAAATGGCATATGGCCTGAGTGGAAGCCATTATAGGTCCAATCATACATGCAGTGCTGTCAGGTGCCAAATTTGATATCTATAGGTCTACACTATAAAGCCTCCAACCAATGAGCAAGTAGTCCATCAAATACAGAACCTATTCAATCCATTCTAGGAAGCGAAATTTTCAGTTGAATTGACAACTTGCCGTGTTCCATCTTCGGAGCCCAACACTCTATGTTGTGGGTGACTGTGGACATCAGAAGCATGTGTCATTAGGTGCACTGCATTCCGGACTCATTACACACAACATTTGTTAGTCATAGCCGGTGGATTGGAACCGGTTCCGGTTTGTATACAAAGCAGACACACGACACAAATAATAGTGTGAAAAATGAACACCAAGGCTATCCCATCATATTGGTTTTATATTCTTTTATTGTACTGCAGTTCTCTGCAAGTTGGCACAAGCAGAGCAACAAACTCAGGGCTGCAGAAAATAATCCTCGAATTCATGCAGTTAGTAAAGTAAAGTATGAAAATGCGCCTCAGTCAATATACAGTGAAACTCGGTTAACTCGACCTCGGACAACTCGAAAATTTGCTTAACTCAATCCAAGCTGCGTGGTCCCTGCCTGGGTAATGATAATTTGCTGGATATATCTCAAACTTTTAGTCATAACTGGAACTGATAAACTGCAGTTAGTGCCATCAAATTACCTTGTCTGTGGTTGGATGTGTTTATATTCTTGTGTAACAAGCTTAATTTCATTGTTTTCTTTGCATATGAGAAGAAAATCTGGCAAATTTTAGAAAGTTCAGCCAGGAAATGGAATACACTAGAGCGAAATGGACTCGCTACGGTGGCCACATGGCTAAACCAAAGGGAGAGCATGGGTCATAACTCAAACCTCTTGGTGGCCCCCTGCAATTCGAGTTATCCAAGTTTCATTCTACTATATATGTGACCACATGAACTCTGTCACGTTTTATTTTCAACAGGGAAGTATTTTAACAAGAGCATATTAGGAAAAGTGATTTATCGCATGAATGCCAATTTTAGTAACATAATTGCGAGCAAAGGAAGAGCTCTGCTCCCCCTCATTAAACAATAGAGAGTAAATCGTATTCAAATAAATGAGTTCTAGTTGGCTGTCAACAGACCGATGGAGAAGGTAATATTTTTTGACTATTGCCCAAAAGTTATATTCGCTAACAGCATTGCTTGCCCTTGGGAACAAACTCAGCATCGCAAAGAGCCACCTCAAAAGATGGAGAATAAAAGCATAGACCAATACTACATCCAACTAGTGCTGAAACTGTTTTCAAACGACAGGTAGTTGTTACAAAGATGGTACACCTTGTGGTCGAACACGTAGAGTACAATCAAGCGCTTTCAGACAGGATAATATAAGTCTGCATTCGAGTTTCAAAGCCATATCCAGTATTGCGGAATTGGATCTTTAAATGAAAAGCAACAAGTGGTTTCCAAGAGGCTAATCCGATTACAGTCAGTCGAGCTTAGGAAAACTCGCAGAGTGAACAAATAGATACATATTTCTTGTAAGGAAGATATTTCGAGAACCTCATTGAATTCAAAGCAAACGCCTCCATTTCCCATACCACACAGACAGCCAGCTTTGAGCTACCGGATGAAATGGCTAAATGTTTACAACTCTGCATATCCCTTAACAATGAAAGCAGTGGTCAATAGTTCTGGCTGAAAAACAACCTCTTTGAGAATGCATACTGGTCTACAAGATACAACAGCCTCTTCCCACACGGTCATCGGCAAAGGGATAATTTTTACCGTTACTGGTCTACTGGGTAATGGAAACACCTCAACATTCTCGGATACGAACACCAATCTCATTCGATTTCCAACTGGGCGTGGCAGGTCAGCTTATGATGACTCATTCCCATGCAGTTATGCTGATTCAGTCATGCATTTAGGTTTGTTTACCAAACAGCGCACAACTCTGACCTGGTGCTGTTTGTTTCAGCTTTGGTATTTACCGATAACCGATCAATAGTTTTCGAACTGACGTTCGATCGCTACTTTCGCGCGTAAATCTAACTGGTTGCTCAACTGTATTTCAGAAATGAGTGAAACTATTCGAATTACTCAGGAAATCACATAGTTGGCACTCAGCTGCGCTGGCGAGCCGCAAACAGTTATTATGGAAACTTCAAACTACGCCCTCACTCTTATTCAAGGCAGACTGTTACCTGACTAGACTTTAGGTCACAAACCTATTAACTTTTTCTATTGTTTGTGGTATTGAATTCAGATATTACCATAATTTCACAAAACTTGAACTGCGTTATGTCATCTAACACCATCTCAAAAAAATTGCAGTTGATCAGATGGAACCATGGAGTGAATGACCAAGCAAATTCAAATAGCTCATCATCCACCCTTGGTCTGGACATCGCAGTTGGCAATCATCACGAAGTTCCTGCATTTGTGAGTACATTGTAGGGTTATTACAGTAACTATAGACCGGGCTCTACGAGCCGGCAAGTGACTCATTATTATTGTCGCCTGTATTTACCTATGCGATTGGAGAGTCGCACAATCTAGATGCCAGTGTTTGTATTGTGATTGTATAACAGAATTGCGCGCCTAATCAGGTCGGTTTTGAGTTTAGTGATAGACATTCATTCATCGTTGACACACCACGCTGGTGCGTAGAGTTGTAGACTTTCGATTACGTTGTGCTCATTCTGGTGACTAGTGCAAACTTTCGGCAGTGATCCTACTACTGCATGCGGAACGGATTATCTCGAGAATTGAAACTAGTAGCATAGAGTTGACCACCGACGGTTGATACTTGGCAGTAAGCTTATTATATTTTCATCACTATTAGTTCCTAGTAGAATGAGTAAACTCATTTTAACTGCGCTACCAAGAGCCGGCTGCGGTTATAATGATAGGCCTCTCTTTGGCGGGCTTTACAAATCATTTGTACGCTTGAATGAATTTAGAATCTCACAATCCGTGTATGCGTTAGTCATTGAGTCGTAAGGCTGTCATTCGTGTGGTACGGACACTGAACTACGCTTACATATATTGAGTGGACTAAACAAGTGCTTACAGGTAGCTGTACCATCACTTTAGGCAACAGGTGCTACCGTTGCAGCGAGTCTGCAACACGTAGTTGACTATATGTATTACTGCGTTGTGAGTTTGACAGAGTAAAGTTTGTAGGGGTGTGTTCATGCCTGATATATCTAGTGCACCTGTCATCTATCTCTCGATAGTGTATTTGTCATACAACTCTTGATAATTGGATGCAAAAGGTTTTGAGAGAGGTGCTTTGCCTAGGGGACTGAGCGATTCTTTCGAACTGTCCTTCGCTGCAGAGTGTGCATTTACTGATACTGTTGACCTCCCAGTTGCGGTATTGTGACATGAATCATTGTTGAGAGCTTGTTATGGTCAAGTCTGCATCTGTAAATGTTGAGCCGCCAAGCAATGACTGTTAACTCACTTTACTCTCATGCAGTTTTTCATTGATGCTTCGATTCTCAAGACAAGTCCCAAATGCATCTGCTTGGGGAATCGGTTTAATTGAGAATTGATCAGTGATTGATCAGGTGGTCAGCTTTCAACCAATTTATGCCAGGTCTAGAAGGGGTAGTGGTAGACTTACTGATCCATGTCAAAACTCCTTAAACCTAATGCGGTGATAAGGAATTTGACTTGCCTTAGCAAACATGACTGTGGCGCGCTTTTCAATAGTGTAGCGCTGGTTAGTCGACCGCAAGAGAACACTCATGTTTCTTGTTCGCGTAACCATTCACCTGCGTGTTGCGGTTGGGCTGTCCCGTACAACTACTTGCTGTCTACTCAGACACATGTTCCTCGGGTACTTGTTCATGGTGCTAGTATTAGAATTGTTGCATGCCGACAAAACACTCGAGGTATGCATAGATTGTTGCATTACGAAATTCAGAGTTTGTATTGGTTAGACTATTGGATAAATATCACTATGACTGTCATTGCAAGGATCACAGAAGTAGATATTCTCTGATCAGTTAGACACCTATAGAGAGAAACGCTTCATTGGATATTTGTGCATACAGATTTCAGAGAAGAATCAACAGAGATTGTACAGTTTTACTGTATGCAAGCATGCAATGGGGTGTATTGTATATGCACCTTTCAGACATCAGTATGTTCTCTCATATGGTCAATGACTGAAGCATTCGTTAGTAGGACACTTCCTGAAGAACCTTTAGCATGGGTAGGAATGAGAAAGACCAACATAAGCACAACTTCGTTAGCTTCCTTTCTGAAACTTAGTTATCTGGGCGCGAACAGAAATTGACACTATATGAGAATGATTCACTCACGGCTTGCAGTGACTGAATGAGTGTTTTCAATGAAAAAAAGACAATCCCAAGATAAGGTACCACTAGTTACCCCTCAAAAGTTCCCAAACTGTTACGGGTTGCGATCCGGGACCGATAAAGTTAATGCGTAGAACAGTTGGTATGGAACGCTTTGCTTGAATGCATTTTCCATAGTACCTGAGTAGTTAAGAAATACAGTTTTCTGCTGCGCTCGATTGCACTCGGTGATGACTTGTTTACTACAGCCCTGGAGCGGTGAATTCCTACTCCATATAATCGCTAGAAATTAAGTTTAAAATTGTAAGATTGAAAATCTCATTGGATAACTTGAAAAGAAATTATGTGGGAATAGCCAGAGTATAATACACCTAGGTGCATGTTTTCTTGCTGCTGAAGCACCTGGGAAAGCGTTGGGGCTGACTCAGGTCAGGTGATTGGGACGCTAGGTTGTCTATTATGCGGCTTATCTGCTTAATTTGCGTGAGTCACCTATTACTCCATCACTAAAACCCACTGTTGTATGAATAATTCCACCAAAGAATATGTCATAGAAATTATGGAACAATACGAGTTTTGTATCAGGTATTGACATTCTGTCTTTTGAGTGTAAGCTCAATTAGATGAGAACTGAAAATGAATATAGAACAAGAATGCATGATACACTTCCTCAATAGTAAGGGTAGGATATGAATGAGTACTAATGTTGAGCACTTGCATAAGCGGCGAGGGAGGGTTACTGACTTCTGCTGTTTCCATTGAATCAGCTGGCTGGTTTCAGGCATGGTCTGATCTGAAATACCTACTGCCAAGACAGACCACCAACTTGCCAGTCATTAGGTCATTGTCATAAACCCCATTAATACTGTGTTTGACAGTCTGCTATAGCGGTCCCATTTCCGAAACAAGCGGATTTTGATGGATGGCAACCCTTTTGGCCTCTTTGTCATTTTACGACAAGACTTCTTATAACAATGGTGAAAGCTTCCGCACTGTTTGTTTGCCAGCCTAGTTTGACACCTTAGGATTAGAGGATGAGCATAGCTCCTGTCTATTAATTTGAGAACTTAATCCTTTCTCAAGGATAATATTATAATGCTGGCGCGATGCTATCACTTTCCTTTTGTATTTACCATGAAGGGTGAATTATCATGGAGATTCATCCTAGAGTTGAGTTGGGAGATACACCGGGTTCTACCGCTGTCTATAGCGACACTCGATTTAGCTGTTGTCTATGGTCACACTGGAGTTGGCTGTTGTCTATAGTCACACTGAATAGGACCGTTTTATTCAGTCGCATTGTATTTGGCTGTTCTCTATAGCCACACTGGACCGCCGTGACAGTAAGAGGCATCCTAACAATCAAGGGACTAACTGCCTAGTTTTAGGTTGGGTTCATCACTGTGTTCCTATTGTACAAGTTTATAGTAGGAAAACACGGTTACAGCTAATGAAGCTTCATTTTACAGCTTAGTGTCAAATTAACAGCAAACACAGATTGCTCAGTCACGGCTAGTGACTGAATCACTCTTCACACCCTGACTGTAATGACGAGTACATTAGGTAACCTTCAGTCGCATTCCTTTCATTGATTCAGACTTTATCAATAAGGTAATTGATAGTTAAGAATCTTGCCTTTCTATAAGAACTTAGTCATAGTCTATATATTGCCCACGTGCTTATGACTTATGCGCTGGTAAAGGATTACCAAGCAATACACTTCGCAGTAAACAGAATTAACTAATGGAGATGAAATACTGTTATAGTTCAGGGCATATGATTGATGAGTTACACTAGTAGTGTTTACCATCTCTCGGTATCTGACCAGGCTAGGAATGGATAGCAAATTGGGATTTTCGGTCTCTGTTATGTATTGGGGTTGGCTGGTAGCCATCTATACCAAGCCCACTACCATATAAAGGACCTTGTGATGATAGATTCAGTTGCCAAGCTGGGCGATATTTTTTATCACATGTACATATTTTGATGCGGTGAATTCGTTGAATAACCTTTCACCTGGCAGTGGTCTAGAAGTAATTTGGCACAGGGCAAACTCACTTTTGCAATAAAGTTAACTTCATTTCCGCTCCAACCTGTGCACACGCAACAACAGTTAGGTTGTGCACTGCGCAGTCCAATGGTGTGAGTTATTAATCTTACGAAAGCTAAAACATTATCACTAAATCGCCTTTATCCCACAATAAACCCAATGAATCGGAATAAGATCTGGAACGGCTTTGGAACTTCCTGCTTGTTTAACTTGAATATTTACGTATAAACATTCTCCTGATCTATCAATCAACCTACTGAGTTCATATTCAGGTTACTTAGTCTCTCCCACCACCCTATTTCATAATAAATACCCAAAACTCATTCATTATAAAGGCGATGATTCAGTGTTTAGAAAACACATTCCAAATCATTGGCCCATGCATGGATATGCAATAAGGAACAGAAATAAATCTATGGGAAGAGTGACATGAACACATGGTGATGATTCTGTGCACCGTGAGAGGTTTTGTCTTCCGACCACGTACGAATTACCCTTAGAAGGCAACATTGTTAGCTCGCTATGGCGATTGTATATTGTACACTGTACATCATCAGGTTCCACAGAAGGGCTTTCATCCAAGTAGGGAAAAACTGAGGACTGAGGCAGCAAAGGGCAGCTTTGACAGAGAGTCCTACATGTGTATTTCCTGGTTTTTACAGGTGCGTCTAATTGATAACTGCAACAACATCGAAACCATTCCAGTGACGAACATTCCCACTATAGTAGACAACCGAACATGAAGTATACAAGAAGGAAACAAAAGAAGCAAAGAATGGTGAGTGTGGCGAGAGAGCCAGCTGATAGAATCCTCCAGACCTGAAACAACCAACTGCTGCGGGGTGGCGTTTTTTTCTTCCGTTGGTAAACGGTGTGCCGGTTTTCAGTCAATGATTGATAAGGCAGTTCGAGGAACTCATCGAAACAAAGGAATGCGTTATGGCCTTGAGTACACGGACCATGGTCATAGCAGCCAGTGGGAGTTACATGTAGCTGGGATAGTAGGTATTGGGAGTAACAAGTGTCCACCCGAGAAGAAACACATAATGAAAATGAAACATTGCACTGTTTGTATTGGATTATGGGCAGAGTCAGCCGGTGTTGGGAGTACTGTATTCGGGCATCAGATAATGTTTTCCACCAGCAACACAAGACTAGTTTCTACCTGAGTGGGTTGGTGACACCGTTGTTTTCCATGGACTTTGCGCTTATATTGACATTGATTGATTTTCTTAAATTCCATGATCGATTTATTGTGATAATCGCTGGCTTCAATTTGAGCGTAGCCAGCTATTTACGATTTGACCTAGACCTGACAATGTTACTAGGTCAAACTCCATAACCCCATTATTAAAGTCTGAGGCTAGGACGACATTTTTTAGCTACACACCGGGCAATATTTTAGTGTCCATCGGATATTTGGGGTGATTTATTGATGCAGGGTTGTCAAATCTCTGAGAGTTTTGTGCCTTATACATAAATTATGTTGATCAGGGTCCATGTGACAGGTTTCCCACTATTTTGGAGATAATGTCTGACCAGTCAACCAACGGCGGTACAGAACAGAGTTTAACATTTCATGGAATAACAGGCTTCTGTTACCAGCACTGTTGTTACAGGGGTTCATTCTACATGAGGGTAAAATGGTTTGAATCACGTGACATGCCCACCATTTTGGTGAAGTTGCCGGGTTGGATACTGGTTTGTTTAGCATGCTTAACATGGAGCACCATGAGTGGGATTGTATCCATGCTCCAAAGTTTGAGTCGTTGAAAGAAAAAGAGTAGAAATACATAGGGACGTGTCTGCACCCCGAACATGACAAGG
>Ga0224501_10005104_pt1 | contig 10356 bp, 9 predicted proteins | sample SF_Oct11_sed_USG_4_FD_169105 | JGI IMG/M metagenome (GOLD analysis project Ga0224501, IMG submission 169105) | Sediment microbial communities from San Francisco Bay, California, United States - SF_Oct11_sed_USGS_8_1 | ecosystem: Environmental > Aquatic > Marine > Sediment | place: USA...
GATAAAAATTATATATATATATATATATATAGATATATATATATATATATATATATATAATGTAAATTGAAGAAATCCAACGCAAAAATCTGTTGGACGTGTACAGAATGAAAACAGACCCAGGGTCATTATGAACAAGTAAATAATTTGAATCACTTCAAAGTTTTTTTTCAAATCACCTTACTGCACTGTTGGCATTTTATTTGTGATCTTTTCTCGGCCAAAAGTATCCGTACTCCACCATTGACCATTTTCATATGTTCCGTCGAGGTAAAGTGCTCCAGTAGGCCACCAGAATAGTCCACATACTGACAGGGGATGCATTCAGTCGGCCCGTTCAGACCACAAACAGTTTCCATATGCTGCTGTGACTTTATATGTGCAACTAAGTCTGTGTGTTTCACTGCCGAATATCCACAACAGGAGCAGCTACAACGGTTAAACGGTCAGAAACATCAAGTAGCTTGGAATAGGGAGAAAATCTATACGTCAATTAGACTTATTGGTCATCTTTTTGCACAATATAAACCATTGTCATTATTTTCTCATATGACGTCTTCACTGTTATAGTACAGCTGCCGAGTTAGATACATGAGCATGGAGCACCATATGTGGCTTAATATCAACGCTCCACCTCAAAGTGAGCTCTACCACTGCATTATCCAGCTATCCCAATAGACATCCATGTACCTGTATTCGCAATGTCTCAGAAGCTGCTTGTGATATTTGGTATATAGTCTGGCAGCATCTGTCAGGTTCTTTGGGTTGATGTTTGCCCTGTGTCTCCGGCAGACTAGATGAGCCACCTTTAAATTCAGCAAAGAAACCATCACACTCATTTCTAGTACACTAACTGGTAATGTTGATGTTACGGAGGATAGCCAATAAACAATTTGTGATCGAAACTTACTGACATGTTAGGTTTCTGCCTACAATACAGTTGGTAGAGCAGTCCGATTTTCTATGGGCATACAGTCATTAGCTAAATTCAGCTATTTGCAATTGGCCATCGGCTTCCCACATGTTGAGTATAAAAGCTTGGTATCTAGTGTGATCTAGAAGACCAGTTCCCCAGTTATAAATGTTACAGTTGACAACGCAGGGTGTACTTAACTTTGGTAAAGATTCTCATGTGTAACTCTGAGTTATTCATGGGCCAACAATCCCATCAAATTTTGAAAAGCTACTGATGGTGAGAAGCTTTTTTTATCCCAAACCTCTTTTGAATGGAGATAAAACAGCCACAAAGTTTAACAAACTCAGCTTGAGTAACACAGAGTGGAACGCTGACTCACCATAGTTTCAGTTCGAGCAAATGTCTTTTTACACAGGGTACATGTCAGATCACTGCCCATTTCCATTTTGGTGGTATCACAGTCAGATTCAGTCACTTCCTTCACAACTGGTGGCTCTTCAGGGTGAGTTATACACCTGCAAAGCATGGCCAAAAGCGTCTTCACTTGTTTTCAGATTCTGAAGCTTACTATGAATAAATGAGCCCAATACTCAGCTCAAATGGATGCTTAGATATAGCCCCATCCAATGCGCATACTTGGAGCCCTCGGCGATGGTTCAGAACGTCGACGAAACGGAATTGGCCTCGAGATAGGTAATTAACATAGAGCTGTTGATGTTTGCATTGATTTCTGGGCGTACGCGCTGATGTTTGGAAAATCCTCTTGCAAGTGTATTTACCTGTAATTACACAAGTCTATATAGAGAAAATGTTCAACATGAATACAGAAAGAGGCTTTCAGAGTGTGGTTTTTCCCCTCTGTCAACGAGAGTTAGTGCCATTATTGCAAAATGATAGAGGCCCGAATGCAGCGGCCTCTATTTAGGGCTAGGGAAAACTGGCAAAGCACTTTTTATATCTTACTTTTTTTTAGTAATTAAATCCCATTTTATTTCTATTTGGGCCATAGTTATTCGAGTGACCGATATTCGCTTTTTGGAAAAAGACCACTTGCTATCGCTGCAATAAATACGGAATTGCCTCCCTTTAAAAATGGGGACCACTATCCCGAAAGTGCGTCTACCATCAACCGTGTCATAACCCCTTTGAGTGGGGACCATGTGGATGCTGAGATCATGTGTGTAATCATACAGGGAAGATAATTCGCATTATGGTCTATGCGCCTATACAGTAGGAGTTACTTGCCATTTTACCAGTAATAATGTAGAGCATGGATTAAAGATCTGTGTAGATGCCTAGATGATGTTACTAGCTTACAACTACGGTGTTACAACTTACACGCAATAATTCTTTGCATATGCTACCTTTTCATTGAGAGCATTCGTGGTCCGCATGTTGACATATCAACCAAAGTCTATCATCAACATTGATTTAACGCCAGCCTTTCCATGATGAATTTTGTCCTAGGATCAGCGGGTAATAGTCCTGACTAGTTTTGTAAATAAAAGAACTTAATTGCAACTAACAGACCAACTGCCGATCACATGTCTCCTAAGTCTATGTTCCTGAGAGCATCTGCCAAAAATGTGTCCATGTTGGACATGTATTGCAGTAGAATAAATCCAATTAGCTAATATCTGTGGCATTTGAGCGACGCCCCTATAAACATGAATACAGCGGGTATTACAGAGCCTACATCATGCAGTAGTACATGGGCTCCATTGGCACTGCAACAGGCTTTCCAAACATCTATTACTCACTGAACCTGGGACAACATTTACCATGGAAAGGCTGTCCCAAGATTAATAATGATGATGGATTTTGGTTTATATCTCTGCATGCGAACCGTGGATGCTCCCAATGAAAATGTTGCATGTGCAAAGAACTATTGCTTGTAAGCTGTAACACCGAAGTTGTAAGCTAGTAATCTGATCTAGACATTTACACAGAGCTATAATCTATACTCCACATTAGAGAGTTTGCAGAGTTGCGTACCCCTTTACGGAACCGTAATTTTACCAATTCCACCTACGAGTTGTATAATGACTCGCTTGGCGAGCCATTCGCTCACCATTCACTGACTCAGTGAAAACATTGCTCACGTTGGATCAGTATTACTAGTGATTCAATGCAAAACATGCGTGCCAATGTATGAATATGTCTGGTATATTAATTCGTAACACCAGTGATACAAACTGCAGCAGATTTACTTGATTGAACTAGAAAGAGGAAAACGCATTACATATTATCGTACGAATGCACGGAAACTCGTTTGCATCTGCGCGTCAATGGCGCCAAGTCGGGGCCATTTTTGGTTTATGTATACAGAAACGCAACTTCGCATACATCATAATGTGAATTATCTTCTCTATATGATTATACGGACATGATCTCAGTATCCACATAGTCCCCTACTTAATAAGGCCCTCTGACTGTAACAGGACCTGTGTGGTATGCCATTCCAAGCCCACACGAAGAATCATCCCTATCACCTAAGTCCTGAAAAGGTCATCGCTAATTTGAAAACCATCTGATGGCTGTTTGTGTTGACGACCTTGTGAGATCCGTTTACGTGGACCTGGGCTCGGGTGGCGATTTGATGAGATCCGTTGTTGTGGTGTCTTGTGAAGAGCTCAGTGCAACCAGTGATTTGTTGCACCAGCTGACGCTGATTCATCATATGTTTCGCGCTCCCACCCAAAAATAGCGTTCTATCTGCTATAAAAGGATGGTGTATGGTCTGCATAAGGCAGATAGTCTGCGACAGGGCGTTGTCGCCAATCAGTTTATATAAGGCGTTGTCGCCAATCAGTTTATACAAGGCGGCGTCGCCAATCAGTTTATATAAGGCGTTGTCGCCAATCAGTTTATACAGGGCGTTGTCACCAATCAGTTTATACAGGGCGTTGTCACCAATCAGTTTATACAGGGCGTTGTCGCCCATCAGTTTATACAAGGCGTTGTCGCCAATCAGTTTATACAAGGCGTCGTCGCCAATCAGTTTATATAAGCCGTTGTCGCCAATCAGTTTATACAGGGCGTTGTCGCCAATCAGTTTATACAGGGCGTTGTCGCCAATCAGTTTATACAGGGCGTTGTCGCCCATCAGTTTATACAGGGCGTTGTCGCCCATCAGTTTATACAAGGCGTTGTCGCCAATCAGTTTATACAGGGCATTGTCCAATCTCTGTTTTATGTCGCTGATTGCAGGTTCGAGCCTCAATGCCGGCGGGGTCTTTTTCTGGCACGGGCCTTTAGCAGGCCTCTCACTCCAAAATTTCTAGTACGAGTTAGGATCACCACGAGAAAAAATGGAAGTCCCAACCAGTGTGAAAGGGTCAAGGTCACTCCACAATTGTAAAAGATCCACGTCTCCCTTATCACTAAGAGTAGCCCAATTATTGGCGGGTGATGTGTAAACTGGCTTCTGTTGACGGACTCCCAACCTAAAGCGATGACACTGGCCCACACGTGGTGCTCCGTGCCACGCCGTAACTGGTGAAAAACAAGTATCAAACCTGGCGGCTTTGACAGACGCTAGAGAGAGGGATAGAGTGAACATAATTTGAATGAGCTAATGACAAACCTGGGGCTTTTAGGTTCTTGTTCCTTTGGTGTTTGTCCAGGCATAGAGACTGTTGAGCTTGGTTTCCATTTACCTCCAGTATGATTGGGAGGCGGTATATTGGGTGGCCACTTCCCGCCTGGAATGAGACCGCTTAGGAGTTAAGTTAGAGCACTGACGCCGAGATCTGGATTGGAATGAAGTGCTAAAAGGTTCATTCACACAGTCTTTATTTACCACACAAGGATACTTACATATCATCAAACAGGTTAGCTCAGCGGGAAATTGAGGCAGCTAGATGCGCTCTCGGTTTTTTATTATCTGAAGTCACTTTTAGCGGAATGTAATAGAAAATGCATGATTTACAGCTAGATGACCACTGTCCATATATAAATAGAAATACACGCGGAACTGAGTTAAAAGCACCCGAGTGTGAGCCTCACGAGTCTATTGCTATGCCCGCGACAGACCTGTGAATCCGACGGGAAGGTAGTTTGTGGAGCTATTATCCTCATCAGAATCACTTTCCTCTGCCTGGATCCTTGAAATTATATGAGTAATTGGCAAGCCTCCCCTAAAACATTGAATCAGCTGTGATGCACTGATTGTCTAACCAAAACCGATTGACAGTTTGGGTGATTTCTAGTGCACAGAGGAAGGCAACTCCGCATTTAGTTTTATTGCTTGTATACGTCTGGAGTAGTCGAGCTTGTTGTAGTAAGCGCGTTTCGAAATTCAACCACTACTACCTACCTGCCAACTGACAGCTTTTCAACACATGTGTCGCCAATCTCCACCTCTACTAACGGGCATATAAGATGATCAGACGTCTCAGTCAGTGAACCCGACGCATTGGTCGAGATGAGGTTGAGGGAAGTCCAAAATTCGTCGTCATGTGCTGATTCCATCATGGGTACTGATCACACTGCTGCTGGAACTGATAAAAAAGATATGAAAATCACCCATCAAGTGACAGCACCATACACAGTTATTCGAACATGAATTTCCTACACTGGAAACCAGACAGAAACAGAATTACGCAAAGTGTGTGAGGAGGATCATGAAGGTGATTTGATGATTAGCCATCATTGCCCTGCCTGCTGTTAAAAGGATGTGAAGAGCATATCACCTGAAGAAGTTATTGAGTTGTTCATCTCTAAAAACAAATGTAGAGCACCATACAGCTTCCAACTGACACCATCCACGACACGTACATAGTATTATTATTAATCTGCTCCACTTGACTGGATTAAAAATGTATTTTACTGATTTCAATTCAAATGCTTTGGACTTGAAGTTTGATTCAGTCGTAAACTGTCTACGACGCGGTCCCTGGACCCCCTTGACGACACACCGCTGAACATAGGGTACATACATCACATGGTTTCGAAGATACGATATGAGGTACCTGGTTTCGAGAGTACAGGGTACATAGTAACATACGAACATAGTTTCAAGTCAAGGGTACGGTACATAATTTGGAGAGTACCGAGTACAGGGTACGTATTACGTAGTCTCGCTACCCTGAAACGATTTTATGACTCGCTCAGTCACCGATTGATAGTGATACATCGCACAAAACAAACCTGACGAGTGATGGTGGTAAATCATAAAATGATAAAAGGGGGCCCTATTGAAATGTCCCACTCCCAGACTAGACTAGTCTGGCTCTAGTCTCTAGACTCTAGACTAGTCTAGAGCAGGGTGTACTGTATTAGTCTAGTGTATACAAATACAATACATACCATAGTTATAGTACTGTCTACAGTCTACTCTACTGACAGTGACAGACTACTCACTACTACTATTAGTAGTAGTACTAGTAGTAGTACTACTGTGTTCAATTATTATAATTATATAAGTGGATGAACGTGTAAATTTTCCCAGCCAGAGGCGTTGAAAGCAGTTCCTGGGCCTGGCCAAACAACTCCAGTTCAGAATTCTCATCATCCATGATTCCCGACTCGTCCGCTCGGAACTTTTTCCGGGGTAAAACCAAACCTTTCTTGAATCACCGACGTGACCACGACGTTCCGTGGCAATCCGGACCAGGACCGAAGTGTTTGCGCGCTAATTTGCGTCACACGACGAACGTCCAATAGAAACAGCAATGGCTAAAACCGCTCCCCCTGGCGTTGAATGTGCGGATCGTCCATCTTTCCATCTTTTCTTTCCTGACGCTAGCCATGGAAGGAGGCAAAAAGTTGACGGAGCTGAGGGTAGTCGATTTGAGGGTTATTCTGGAACAACGGGGGTTAGAAAAAACAGGAATCAAATCCGTGCTTACCGAACGGCTTTCGAAGGTACGATGCTTGTCACAAGTGCAATTTGCAGGCTGTGTGAGTTCGTTCAATCTGGTCTGGAGTGGATAATTTTTTTGAACGAAGTAAAGTTGGACTTGCAGAAAACTGAGAAGAAATCGGCCAGGGTTACTTAGTTATTACGATCCACTGCCGGTTAGTGTTATGGTTTGTAGTTGATGTTGAGAAATTGTACGGGGGGGACCAATTAATTATTTAAAATTAAATTAATGCTGTTGAGTTGATGCCTTGTAGAGCCTTGCAGACGAGGGTCATGACCCACTGACGTTTCTGTTCACGCTGGACGAGTCCGATGCCAAGAGTGGTTCAATGTCAGGTAATAGTGATCGTCTTTAGGCGCAGCTTGTAATTGGTTATTCGGACGTAATAAATATGTATGCCCCAACCCTTGTGAAATTACAATGATGCCCTTAGCTTAATGATTGAGTCACTTCAACCCAATTCATGTCCTTTTATCATTTTATGCCCTCTAGATTGCAACCTTCAAGATGACTCTTTGGCTGACTCTGCAGACTCGGTTGATGTTGAAGCGGAACTGGGTGTGAAGAGTGAGGTGGTGGAGTCGGAATGTTTGCCCGACAATGATGTTGCTGCTACTTCCAGCACAGGTATAGGTAAGCACACTGTTGGACATTCTTGTAAAATTAGCTCCCATGCCCATGCAGTAACATTCCTAAGTTTATGGGTATAGCCCTGCACATCAACAGGCATCTACAGACCAGAATGGAATGTGATCACTTCTATAGATTCGGACAGGAGACGGTATACTGAAGGCAACAACATATTCATTCTGAAGTTCTTGATAGCTGGATTGAGGAAACCAAGTCCTTCATCATCATGTAGTTGAAGAGGTGGCGTAGTGGATAACCCACTTGACCTAGAATCAGCGGTCCCCGTTTCGAATCCCGGTTGGGGCACCACTTTCGCCCGTCATCGGTATGAAGGAGGCCCCACCCATATTTATCTGTTTGTGGGGTACACGAGTAGAACGACTCCCAATGAATCGATCTTGAGAAACGCCGCGTCAAAAACGCAGTAGGTCAATCTTCGGCATACCCCCCCCCCCACACTGGTCAAGAGTGCGAAAGAAGGTCGTAGTTGTCTAAGTCCTGATTATGCCCCACTTGTGGTTGAGACTCCCTGCTTGTCTAATGCGAACTCTTTCCGATCTTGCAAATTCTAGACGACACTATAGAAACCGAATCAGAAAAGCCTATTGTGGATCACGTCAAGTGCGATGCAGTTGAAGAGAGGCCCGCTACAGATGTCAGATCTCCGACCTCTACAGACATCAAGTTAGAAGAAGAAAAACCGGTCATACAAACTGCGGATGAGGTCCTCAAATCATCTGAAGAGGATATAGACCAAGAGGAGCAGTTTGTGGTGCACGTGGATGAGTCCGATACCAATCTCGACTATGATCTAGGTGATAAAACTGAAGAGCGCGACGCGCCTACTCCAACCAAAGACGAAAGCATGGATGTTGATGCCAGTGATATTGTGCAGAGCAGTGATGCAGATGTATCGCAAGAGAAATCCCTGGGGGATAGCAAGACGAGCGAGCAGACCACTAATGTCACCCCAGCCAAGAGGTTTGTTAACCAATGGTGTAGAGCTCGGTCAGTTTACAATCGTTTCGCTCACTAGTGTCCGTTATTCTATCCGAGTACTCTTGTGTGTCAAGTGTATTGTCTTCTGATTCTCTCCTGATGGCAACTATTGGACCGACCTCTCTCGTCTGGAACAACACAACAGCATGGACAAGATGAGAGAATTGGGGAGTGCAATATACGTCATCTCCAGTACAGCATACACGAGCAGCTTACAACAAAATTCCGAAGTGTTCTATGGTGTACAATGTAGCGATTTGAGAGAGGTCAAGATGCTAGCAGACAACTCATTGGAGCCGAATAATAGCAGCAAACAGAACCAGACGAAAGCGGCCATGGCTAACCTTCTACAAAAGCATCCCATCAAACTTGTGCACATATTTTTTCAATTTGAACAAAAAAGTGTTTTAGCAGTATTTGTTCCAAAATGTCTGGTGGCATCTTGACCTAAAAAAAAGTAGCGAAGTATATTCTCCCTGCATTTTGGTAACCTGGTTTCGTGTTGCTTGTAGCTCCAGTGATACAAAGGCTAGAGATCTCAACAAGAAAGACAATAAAGGTGTGTAGTGACTTTAATCTATCGTTGGACAGTCCATGTATGAAGATTTTTGTTGTTTTTATCAAGGGCATCACTGTTATGTTTTAGACAACCTAGCAACCTCACAAAACCTGTGGATAAGTGGCTTGTCATCCACAACAAGAGCTACTGACCTAAAGTCTGTATTCAGCAAGTTTGGAAAGGTGAGTTTTGAGCATCAGTATGAGAGGTTTTTTTAGTTGTTCATGAGCAACTGATGACAACAATTCATCTACATTGTTTGACACATTACATGAAAACAACTTGTCGACTTCTGAGCGCTTGTGAGTGAAATTGCATGATGATGAGGAAGATTCTGTTGTTTATGACAAACTTCATCCCGGTGATTGTAGGTTGTAGGCGCTAAAGTTGTCACCAATGCCAACAAACCCGGCGCTAAATGCTATGGGTATGTCACAATGTCCAGTGCAGATGAGGCCACAAAATGCATACAGCATCTGCACAAGACAGACTTGCACGGAAAATCTATATCTGTGGAAAGAGCGAAGGGTGATCCCGCTGCCCAGGCCAGAGCATCTGCGTCAAAGAAGCCTGTTGTTGCTGATGGTAAGCAGGTGTAGTGATTCTGTCTAGGCCAGTGTTGTGGTGCTTCTCTGTCTTTTCAAAGGAGTGTTACGGTTGCTAATCTGTGTACCAGTTCCTACCACCTTGTGACTACTCGGTCTGTTTTGATGGTGGTGCAACTGCATGTGGGTTATGTCGAATGCTCCTTGTAGACAAGAAAAAAGATGACTCTGGTAACAAAACTGCTTCCCCAGGAGTCAAAGAATCCGGCTCAAAGGATGGTTGGTAGTTTTTGTCCGGGTATATTGATATGTCTAAAAAATTTAATGCCATCTGGTGGGTATGCATGCAGCAGTGTTGGCTATGGTGGTAGCTGGGCTTTGCTGCCATGATTCTCAGCGAGCTATGTGATGACCAAACTCTATCTACATTGTTTGATGTGATAATGAGAACAACTTGTCGACTTCTGAGCGAGCTCACTGATTCACAACCGCATTGTCTCCTCACTAACTGATGCCTCTGATTTTTATACCGCACATGTTTTGATGTTACAGATGGACGAAGTCGGACGATCCGTACCACAACCGATGGTCAGTGTTTTTATTCATTCTAAGGTGTTGGTGGGTGTCAAGGCGCCCTTCGCGAGCTAATGATGACTCAACTTTATCTACATTGTTTGATGCAAAACATGAGAACAGCTTGTCGACTTCTGAATGCTTAAATTGGTTAATGGGAAAAGTCCTAGTCTGTCGGTGGAACTGTTATTATCTACAAGTTGTGGGGTGTTGTAGAAAAATTGAGAGACCGGCGTCGTAGCAGACCAGCGACTACCTCCAAAAAGG
>Ga0224501_10005105_pt1 | contig 10356 bp, 9 predicted proteins | sample SF_Oct11_sed_USG_4_FD_169105 | JGI IMG/M metagenome (GOLD analysis project Ga0224501, IMG submission 169105) | Sediment microbial communities from San Francisco Bay, California, United States - SF_Oct11_sed_USGS_8_1 | ecosystem: Environmental > Aquatic > Marine > Sediment | place: USA...
ATCAGCAAATCCCAGGGGGCGGCCGACTTCAGCAGCGAGGAGGCGGAGCATATTGAGCGCAAGTCCAGGGCCTATCACCCCTGGCCCGGCTGCTATGCCTTCCTGGAGGGCCGCCGGCTGGGGCTGATCAGGATGGAGATATGCGGACAGATACCCGGCACCGCCCCGGGGGTGCTGAACCGGGACGGGACAGTGAACTGCGCCACCGGCGCGGTCAGACTGCTGGAGGTGCGCCCGGAGGGCAGGCAGGCCATGAACGTTGCATCCTTTCTGAACGGCCATCCCCAGGCCACCGGCAAGCCTCTCTTGCCCACGCCATCATAAGCGCTGCGCCGCGGATCAAAGCCACTTGCGGGCCAGCGGGCCCAGGCTGGAGTTGAAGAACTCCAGCAGCCGGGACGGCTTGTTGAGATCCGCCATGCGCCTCCAGCGCTCGAACTCACCCATTCCCCCCAGTTCCGGCCATTTGCGCAGCTGCCGGCGCTCCAGATCAAAGCCCAGCTTGGCCGCCGCCTCGTAGGCCAGCCAGTGGCACCAGCCCCGGGCGAAGGTGTGGAACGGCGATCTTTCGGAAAGATCGGGCAGGCCGTATCGCGTGGAGATATCCGCCACAGCCAGTTGCGCCACCATGTACACCACGAATGTCTGGCGGGTCATGCGCTTGAGCAGGAAGTAGCTCCCCCCCCGGTACAATACCGGGTAGGCATAACGCAGGAAGTCATCGATAAACTCAGGGGGAGCCAGGTCCGCATCCGTCTGCATGTCTCGCAGCGTGCGCCAGTCGCTCCACTGAACATCCTCCCCCGGAGGAGGGTTCATCCGGTAGTTTTGCAAAAACACGCGCAAGGGGGGAACCAGCGGCGCTGGGTCCATCCCTTCGGCCACAAGCTTGCCCCGACAGAACTCGCACTCATCCCCCAGCCCCGGCACGGGTTGCAGATCCCGTCCGGGAAACCGGCAGACAAAACACCGCCTGGCCTCGCTGAAGCAGGGCTTGCAGACATGCTTGTCGTGGTCGTTATAAAACGGCTCCTCCTGGGGAATGATCTCCGCGCAGAGATAGCATATCATGGTGCGCTCCCCCCGCCCGCTCCCTTTCCGGCCGGCAGCCCCCCCGCCGCCGGTTTGTTTGGCCCGGCGCTGGATTCAAGCCATTGTATCGCCTCATCCAGGCTGGTGATCCTCCCCTCCAGTTGTTCTTCAAAGGCTGCGTGCAACACCTCCCCCATGACCGGACCTTCAGTGAACCCCTTTTCCTTCAGGTGTCGTCCCTTGAGGATGGGCTCCGGCGGCCCTGCCCAGACCCCCAGACGGCGGGCCTGCTCCTCCAGCCACTCCCCTGCCGGGTAGGGAGGAGCGCCGGCCTGAGCAGGACTGCGGCACAGGTGCAGGGCATGAAAGCGGGCCGTATCCAGCCGCAGCAGAAAGGGCAGGGACTCACGCAGGGCCAGTCGCCGCACCTTGCCATCGGCGGGCAGAATACCAGGCGCGGCAAGGGGCGCTGCGCGTAGTTTTTCATACGCCGCCCCGTGTAGGGAGTATAGCCGCCCCGGGGTATCCAGGTCGGTAATCACCCGGATAACAGCCTTTATCATGCTGGTCGAGTTGGTAAGCCGGGACAGGAATCCGCCCACCATCCGGTCCGCTTCGCCCCTTTGTTCCGGGGGCAGGGACTCGATATGCGGGCTGGGCCCCATCAGGTGACACAGCGCGGCATACATCAGCACCAGATCATGCTCCTCGTCCCCCTCCCGGCGCAGGGCCGCCCGATCCATTGCTGCCAAGCTCACCCGCCAGGGTGTCACCCCTGATGGGGCTCCCTGTGGGGCCGGGTAGTCATGCAGGGCCTTCAACTCGGGAAAATAATGCATCAGCCCCAGGTCCTGGGCGTACTCCAGACCCGCGGAAGGGTGGGGTGACAGCAGAAGCAGCTTCCTGAATTCCTCCCAGATGCGCTCCTTGGGCAGCTCATGCAGGTCCTGCCGGCGACATATTTCCAGCGTCTCGGGAGCTATCTTCATGCCAAACCGGCCGGCAAACTGCATGGCCCGCAGCACACGGAGCGGGTCCTCCCCAAAGGCCTCGCCGACATGCCGCAATATGCCGCTCTCCAGATCCTGCCGCCCCTTGAAGGGATCAATCAGCTTTTTTTCCAAAAAGGCATATCCCATGGAGTTGATTGTGAAATCCCTGCGCGAGGCGGCCTCGCGGTAGGCCATCCGGGGATCGGTCCGCACCCAGAACCCCTTGTGCCCCTTGCCCACATTGCTTTCCCGCCTGGGTACGCTCACGTCATATTCAGCCTCTTCGGTGCGCAGCTTGAGCACCCCGAAGTGCCGCCCCACCGAATGCACGCCGCCAAACCTCCTGAGCACAGAGCGCACTCGGGGCAGCGGCAGGCCGAACACCTCCATGTCGAAGTCCTTCCCATGGGGTATACCCATCAGCATGTCGCGCACCCAGCCCCCCACCAGCACCGGACGTCCACCCTTTTCCCGCAGGGCTTCGCCGATACTGTATACCTCGGGAATCATCTGCATTCCTGGTTGTCCTGATATCAAAGGCATGACGGCTGGATATTTTTTTTTACTTTCAGGCCCTCGGGCCCGTGGGTTTCATGGTTTTTTCAGTTAAACAGGGCCCGTTTTACTCCCCGGAAATAAACAATACACAGCGCGCAACTCCCGGTCTGGAGCCTGTTTCAACCTTTACTGTTCCAATATCGTCTTTTGAGTACCGATTGTAAAACTCCCCTTCATTCTCGTTGAGCCGGAAAAAAGCCTTGATTTTTGTAATACAATGGATATAATTATTCTATTGCTTATCCCGACACAGGCTGCTAGTTGTATTTTAGAGCCTACAAGGGAAGGCAATTTATTGTTTTTTTCATTGGACAACAAACCTCAACCCTGAGGGTGCCATAAAACCGGAAAGCCGGAAAACCTGTCTGGAAAGGCCGACTTCTGACATGGCAAAAGGGTTGATTTCTCAAAACTGGAGCAATTCCATGAAAAAAGAAATATCGTCACTGACGGGTGAGCAGGCTGACGCTTTAATAAGCGGGACATGGGGCCGTTCTCAGGAACGCGACCGGCAGATGTTGATTTTTATGATGAACACCGGCTTAAAAATCAACGAGTTTGTCAATCTTAACATCGAGGATGTCTACACGGGAAAAAGGGTCAAGAAGACCTTGATGATCCCCGGCGAGGGCAAAAAAAGCGAACGCAAGGTGCCCATGAACCGGGAAGCCCGCGAAGCCATTGCCGTGATTCTGGACTACAACCGCTGCCAGGAGATTGAATTAGGCCCACAGGACCCTCTGATAATCAGCCGGCAGAGAAACAAGAAGGACGGTTCCCTGCGTATTACTCCGCGCCAGGTACAGAGGATCGTGAAAAGCCTGCGCGAGGATGCCCGGCTGGGCTTCAAGACCACCCCGCAGACCCTCAGGCACACCTTTGCCAAGAACCTGCTGGATCAGGGCCAGGACCTGAAAACCCTGCAAAAGCTGCTAGGTCACCGTTCCATAAAAACGACCCGTGATCTCTATGAGAGTATGGGAGGGAACTGACCGGTCATAGGTAGCTTTCTCAAAACGGCTGGTGACCGGGAATACCTGTATCTTTAGGAAAGGGGCCATTGCCACCTTTCACGCACCCGAGGCAGTTCAGGCGTATTCATTTGATACGTTTGATTTATCAGGTTCAGGATATACGGCATATCCCGGTGGTCAGCGGCATTGTTTTTGAGCCCGGCTCGATGACAAAAGCCAGTGAGCCCCTGCCAGGACTGGCAGGGGTTTATGCTTTCGTGCTCGGGTTAGCACTTCCCGGCCCCGCTGTTCTCCAGACACCCCATCATCCTGCCGTTGCGACTGCTTCCTTATCGTTGTTAGAATTTAAGTAGGGGGCTTCCCTTGTGCAGGGGGGCGTCCCGACCCGGCGGTGAGTCGGGCAAAATAAGCAGGCGAGAGTTGTCCTGGAATTATCTAGCGAGGGCTGCCATGAAGGTCGAAAACCTCAAATGCTGGCACTGCGGAAGCAGTCTTGACGATATTCCACAGCCTATTGGCCGCCGCGAGGAATGCCAGAGCTGCGGATCCTGGCTGCACGTCTGCCAGCAGTGCGAATTTCATGATCCTGCCGCCAGCAATTCATGCCGGGAACCCATGGCGGGAGACATCAGGGACAAGGAGTCCGCCAACTATTGTGATTATTTCCGCCCCCGTGGGGGGCTTACCGCCATGTCTGATCCAGCGGCGGCCATGGCCAGGCAACGCCTCAATGCCATTTTCGAAGGAGGCGCCAAGACTGGCTCAGCCAGGGCGGGGCAGGAAGCACCCGCCCCCGGTACCGCGGCAGACCGGTCAGAGGCTGATGACGCCAGGAAAAAACTCCAGGCGGTCTTTGGCAAGGACTGATCAGGTAGTATCTTCCCATGTTTTGCCGGCAGCCGCCTGATCAGGAGTTGCGGGGAGGAACTGACCCTAAGGCCGAACCAAGCTGTCCTTTAAATAATACTTCCATTACCATCAACACAAAAAAAAAGCCCCGCCAGTTCGGCAGGGCCTTTTCTTCGTCCGCGCCCCCAAGAAGAGGCGAGGTTTATATCAGTCCAGCGTGACTTCGATGATATCGCTCTTGAAGTGGCTGTCCTTGTCGGTATTGTTGTGCAGTGAAATACCCATGATGTACTTCTTTTTCTTATCGGCAAACTGCACGTCATTAGCGGCATCGGCGGTCTTGAGGGGACGTGATATCTCCAGGGTCCACTTGCCGTCCTTCCATACACCCTTGGCGGTAATATCACCCCGTGAGCCAGCAGGCTTTTCCAGAATGTCGGCCGGGGCCGTGTTGCCGCCGGAAAAGGGCTTGGTGTTGCTTTTCAGCATGACGTTGCCGGAACCACTGGCGGGTGAGAACTTGGGCTTTCCACCCTCCAGATTGGGCTTGTTGCCTCCGCTGGTGGCTTTATCCGGAACGAAGGGAGTGTTCACTCCATCCACATTCTGAGGTTTTTCGCCCATATGCAGGTCATCCATGTAACCCAGGGGGTTGGTAGTATTGGAGCCCCAGACCCACAGATCTGCCACTTCCTTGGGTGAGTTGGTGTTCATCGCGGCGGCCTTGCCCCCCATGGCCTCATGGCAAACCTGGCGGCAGCCCTTCTTGTCAAACTTGTCAACATTGATATCCCAGAAGATGTTGACCGCGTCCTGGTTGCCTTTCTGACGCTTCCAACCGCCGGCGTTCTCTAAAGCGCGGTTCATGCTCTCATCCTTGTCCGGCCACTGCAGCAGGATGTACAGATTCTTGCCATCGTGAATCATCTTGGCATCCATCATGACCTCGCCTTCCAGGTCCACCTTCACCCGGCGGCCTTTGTTCCATGCCTTGTCGGCTTCGCCGTCAATCTTGGGCGCCTCTGTTACTTTGGGCACCTTGAATTTTGACTTCTTGGCGAAAACGCTGTTGACCGGCAGCAGCAGCAGCATTGCGGAGACAGCGATCAGCATTGTGGTTATTTTATTGATCTTCATAAAGCTCTCCTTATGGTTTGTTCTCGTTGGCTTCCGGGGTTTACAGACAGCGGGCCGGCTTGTTGCCGGCCCGCCTTGCTTGAATACATTCAGACCGTTAGTTGCTAATGCTGATCAGAAGTTCATACAGGTCGCGCATGTCAGTGTTGGACATGAGTGGCCAGCGGACTTCCTTTTCAACCATTTTGGCATGAATGGCTGGGGAGTGATTCCAGATGGCCGTGAACACCTGGAACGGACCTGAAAACGTGGATTTCTTCAGATCGGGCCCGGTGGTGGCGGACGTGGAACTGTCGATACTGTGACAGGTGTCGCATTTCTTTTCATTGAACACCTTACGTCCGTTATCGGCTTTTCCGGGTAGATCGTTGAAGTTGAAAAAGTAAATATAGCTTATCAGGTCGTTCATTTCCTCAGGCTGGAACTTGGGGAAACTCACGTTCTCCTTCTTCATCTCATCCCACATATTGGTGCTGTGATTCCACATCTGGCTGAGAATCTGGGATTGTGTACCCCTCAGGTTGGAATCAGCAAAGTCTGGCGCAGCCTTATTGGTCTTCCCAGAAGAATGGCATTTGGTGCAATTTCTGTTCTTGAACAGTTCCTTGCCCTGCACGGGGTTCCCCATACGCACCATCCGGTGCTCCAGTTTTTCGCTATTGCCCTTGGCCCTGATGAAAGCAAGAATATCCACCACGTCCCGCTCCATGAATTCCGGGGTAGGGACGCCGTTTTCCTTTTGCTTGGCCTGCATCTTGGGGCCGCTGTTCCAGATTCCGGCTGTGATGTACGGCGCGGCGAACAGTGTCTGGTACTTGTCCAGTTCCGGGCCGATATCACCGCCCCGGCCACCCACCGCATGGCAGCGCACGCAGCCTTTTTCCAGGTACAGCCTCTCTCCCAGTTCGGCGTTTGGCTGGCCTTCGAAATACTTGAGGAAGTATATGAACTGCACCAGCTTGCGGCCCTGGTCCTCGGTAAGCTCGGTCCATTTCATGCCATGCTTAACATAGGCCTCCTGCATGCGGGGCAGGTGGTTCCACAGACTGCTGGTGATATCGGAAAAACTGTTTACGTTGATTTCTCCCAGGTCAGAACCAATGGTCCCTCCAATTCCTTGCACCGAATGACACTTGGGGCAGCCCAGTGAGAAAAATACCTCCTGACCTTCCAGAGGGTTCTCAGGCAGGTACCAGTCTTCACCCTCAGTGGCGCTCAGGGGTGAAACAAAAACCCCAGCGGCAATTAGCAGGGTCAGGATCATAGTCAGCAGTGTTTTTTTCATTTCAAATCCCTGTTGGGTAAAATCTGATTGCAGTTTATTTTTTCTCTTCTTCCCTTCCCAGCGTAATGCCCCAGAAGACGTAGTTGAACAGGCTCAGCAGGAACAGGAATATGGGAACCGCGATAAGGGAAATAGCGATGGAAGCGCTAAATACGTCCTGCCATACCCATGAGTTATAGATGAGCCTGGCAACCCATCCGATGATGGAAAGGGCAAACATGGAAAACCCGATAACCAGCGCTAACTGGAGTTTTTTTACCAGTGGGCTATCCGGCTCAGCAGCGTGATGTATTTTACTCATGTTTCAATCCGTCGTTTTGTTTTTGCCGAAAAGTTATATCGTCATGCCCGGCTCGTGGCCGGGCGCCGTTTTTAATCCAACCGTCCCTTGCCAGGCGTGTAGCGCCGCAGCCTTTCCAGCACGATATTCTCCGTATCATCGCGTCCTTCACGGACCTCGGTGATGGAGACCATGGGAAAGAGTTTGCTGAACAGTACGTACACCAGGGCAAAGAGCGCGAAGCATCCCACCATGATCCCGATTTCGATGATCGAGGGGGCATAGTGCCCATGCTCGTACTGGTGCAGGCGCGGATTGGCCAGCGTGGGGATGATGATGATGAAGCGCTCCAGCCACATCCCTATGCATATGAAGACAGAGGCTATTACCGTTCCTTTGATGGTGCGGAACCTGTTTATGGCCAGTATGGGCAACGGTATGAAAAAGCACGATATGACCATGGCCCAGAAATATGGTGAGTACGGGCCTCCCCACTTGCTCATGAAGACCCTCATTTCATCGGGCTCGTTGCCATAGAAGGCCGTCAGGTACTCCGCTCCGGTGAAGTAGAACCATAGAATGGTCATCACCAGCATGATCAGGCCCAGGTAGTTGAAGTGGATGGGCTGCAGGTAGTCCTCCAGTTTCAGCACCTTGCGCAGCACGGCCATCACGATCAGCAGCATGGCTGTGCCCGAGAAGATGGCACCCACCACAAAGTAGGGCCCGAAGATCGTACTGTGCCACATGGGCTGCACGGTCATGGAGAACACAAAGGAGACCACCGTGTGCACCGATACGGCCACCGGAACAACCAGCACGGCCATCATGGCCAGTGCGCGTTCCAACACATGGTGTTGCCTTTCCGTGCCGATCCATCCCAGGGCCAGGGTTCCATACAGGACCTTGCGCCAGCCGCCATCGCAATTGTCGCGCAGGATGGCCATGTCTGGGATCATGGGAATGTACAGATACACCGAGCTTGCTGTGAGATACGCCGTGATGCTGGTGGCGTCCCACAAAAGGGGCGACTGGTACCTTCCATACAGGAACATGTTGAGAATCCTGTCCGGGCGGCCCAGGTCGATGAGGATGTTCATTCCACCGATACCCAGCACCGCCACGGTGATGACCTCGGCAATGCGGGTTACCGGCCGGCGCCACTCCGCCTGGCTCAGCCGCAGGATGGCTGAAATCAGCGTACCGGCATGGCTGATACCGATAAAGAACACAAAGTTGATGATGTAAAACGCCCAGGAAACCGGGAAGTTCATCCCGGTGACGCCAAGGCCGGAGTTGAACTGCACTATGTAGCTGATCAATCCCCACAGCACCAGTGTCACCAGCACCGCGACTAAAATGTAGTAGTTTTTCGTAGTCTCGAAGATGGGCTTCATCAAAACGGCGTCATCTTCTTTTCGCCAATCAGTCCGGGCCATATCACTTGCGCTCCGTTAAAAATACAACCTTGGGTTTAGTTCCCAGATCCTTCAGTAACGTGAAGGCCCTGGGGCTAGCCGTCAACTGGGCGGCCTTGCTCTCCGGGTTATCCAGATCTCCGAATGTGATTGCCTTTGAAGGACATACATCCGAACAGGCCGTGGTAAACTCGCCCTCCCTGACGCTCCTGCCTTCCAGTGCGGCCTTGTCCTTGAGTTTCATCAACCTGTGATGGCAGAAGGTGCACTTCTCCACCACGCCCTTGGGCCGGACGGAAACATCGGGATTGGTGCGGCGCTTACTGGATTCAGGCTGCCATTCGTAATATGGATACCAGTTGAAATACTTTGCGGTGTACGGGCAGCCGGCCACACAGAACCGGCAGCCGATGCAGCGTCCGTAAACCTGCCCAACGATACCCTCATCGTTGATATAGGTAGCCCGTACCGGGCACACCTTAATGCAAGGCGGGTTATCGCATTGCAGACAGGGCCGCGGAAGGAACTGGGTTTCCGCATTGGGAAACTCTCCATGGGTCTCGGACAACATGTGCATCCATGAGATGGCCCTGCTCTTGCGGAATTCCTCGTGCTCGATGAACGGCACATTGTTTTCTTCCTGGCAGGCCACCACACAAGCCTGACAGGCCGTGCATTTGTCCAGGTCAATTACCATACCCCAGCGTGGCATTATCTTCTCCCTGTCAAGCTTTCATCAACCGCACCCGGGCCTGGTTCCAGGCCTGATATCCACGGGATGGGTCATCTGAAAAAGCAATTACTGTGTTTGGGTTTGCTCCCCGGTCCTTGGCCCACCGTCCATAGGCGGTATGGCCCTGCCCAAAGGGGATGTTCAATATTCCTGGCTGAGCACCTTTAAGTATCTTGGCCTTTACAACTATCCGGCCTTTCGGTGATTCCAGGTGCACCATGTCACCATCGGTAATTCTGTGCTGCGCCGCGTCGGTGGGGCTGATTTCCACCCAGCTTTCCCAGCCGCTGTTGACCTGCACCGAAGCATTCTGCTGCAGCCAGGGCTGGTTGGCGCCCCTGCCGCCGGGCATTGAGCCCAGCTTGTAGGAATTGAGCACAAACGGATAGGCCTTGGTATCTCCCTGCGGTTCCTGGTTTTCGTAATGCGGCAGGAACAACTGATCGCCCTTGGCCTGTATGCCGAGCTTTTGTGCGTACTGCTGGATCTGTGCATCTGAGTTTCCGCCGGCCTTTTTGGCCATATCCTTGCGGAGAGTCTGGGAATAGAACTCAAACTTGCCCGAGGGCGTTTTGAAAAGCTGCCGGGGGCCCGTGAAGGTATCCTGTGAATCCCACCAGGCACCCTTGCGGTTAAGCTCTTCCCAGAAATCATCGTATGACTCAAAGATCTCCCTTCTCAGTCCCTGGCGGCTCAGCAGGCTCTGGAAGGCTTCCCGCTGTTCATCCATGATGATGTTCCCACGGCCGGACTCGAAGAGCCCCATGGCCTTTTCATAAAGGAGTTCATCCATGGTTTCCCAGGGGAAGGCGGCCTCCATTGATTCTCCCAGTCCCTTGGCCAGCGTCATCAACACCACCTCGGTTTGTCGGGTGTCATGAATGGGCTTGATGGCGGGGCGCCCCAGGGTGAAGGACGTGAATCCGGCGATATGCGCGGTCATGTCGGCCTGCCAGCGCTCCAGGAAGGTGGAGTCGGGCAGCACCAGGTCTGCCTGCATCGTTGTTTCATCCAGGAACGGCGAGAAGCTGACGATGAACGGCACCTTGTCCAGTGCGGCCTTCCACTTATCGCTGTTGGTCTGTGAGAACAGCGGAT
>Ga0224501_10005106_pt1 | contig 10356 bp, 6 predicted proteins | sample SF_Oct11_sed_USG_4_FD_169105 | JGI IMG/M metagenome (GOLD analysis project Ga0224501, IMG submission 169105) | Sediment microbial communities from San Francisco Bay, California, United States - SF_Oct11_sed_USGS_8_1 | ecosystem: Environmental > Aquatic > Marine > Sediment | place: USA...
TGTGTTCTGGTGAGTTCCGGTGAGTTCCGGTGAGTTCCGGTGAGTTCCGGTGAGTTCCGGTGAGTTCCGGTGAGTTCCGGTGAGTTCCGGTGAGTTCCGGTGAGTTCCGGTGAGTAACCATATCTGGTGAGTATGAGCAGGCAGCGAGGCAATATGACTGCTGATTACATGAGGTCCTGCTGGTATGTGTGGTATCTGTGGATTATGACATCATATCCTGTCTGTCTGCACGCGCTCAGCACTCCACTCTGATGTCACTTCCTGTCTGTATGAGAATATATCAGTATCGTGATAACAAGAACCTCTACAGAGCTTCTACCTTTATTATATTTCTGTAAATACATGTAGCGCCCGAAAAAAATAATAAACAAGAATGAATAAATAAGTATAATAATTTGGATAAATACATGTAGCCCCTGCATGTGGGATATGCTTCATAGTACCAGCTTTATTTTATGTGACCATTTGTATTGAAGTTGTTTTACAACCTTGTGACCTGATAACAGAAATATAAAAAACACAAAAAGATACAAAACAAAGAAAAAACACAAATTATAAGTTTTTATAAGCAAGCGATCCTATGGAGTTCCGTTGATATATTTATCCAATACACGTAGCCCCTGCGGGGCATGTTACCACTTTTACACTGTAACTGCCTTTACTTTTATCAATCTTCTCATGGTTCACCAACAAAATAAAATATATCTACCGGATACTATTTTGGCTTTACGGAGTCGTTCTCTCTCGAGCAAGGTCTCCATTAGCCATGTGGAGAAGTGGCTAGTAGAGAGCTAACTTGTACCAGCAACAGTGTAGCTAGGATCCTCCATCTTTTCTCACCAACTTCACCTTCCCCAACTCTGAGAAGAATTGGGTACCCATAGTTACTGCTGGGTGAAATGAGAGAGTTTTGGTAAATCTCCTCTCAGGAGTTTTTTTTAACCCAGAGCCTTCAGTGCCAGTGGCTAGTGGTCTAACCAATCAACCAATCAGCAACAGCGACTCCTGGATGTATGAAGACATTTATCATAATGTATATGACTGTACAAAGGTAGCAGGGTCTACATCCCGCCATTAACCGATTACCCAGATCACCTGGCTACAGTAGTATCCATGAGAAGAAGTTGTCTTACCCATGAGATGTGTGCGAATCCTAACCAAAGTGGTAGTCCACCGGCCATGTCTGAATGTACTGTCTGTACAGTGACTTCTATAAAGACCACAGTTCTAGACAGAAAAATATAAAATTTAACGAAATTGTCAATTCTATTCATGATCTTTCTATTATAGCACCTGCCTGTCATTGGTTTGGTATAGGGTCATTGGACTTATTCTAAAGCACCTGCTCTATGTTGCCACTCAAGCGAAAGTTGTGTGTATAGTTGGGATGTTAGGATTGCGACGTTTATCCTTTGGCGGGTAGATATGCTCCTTGGCACGGATTTCAAGCATTTCATTTCAAATCACCAAGCTAAATATGGAGCTAACAGTAAAGATTATGTTTTGTTTATACTCCCAATATTCCCTGTACGGGGTCATGGAGTTTGCTCTCTGGTTAACGAGGACACTTTGTTGGAGCTCAGGAGTAAATTAACGTCGGATGCGTTTCCTGTCACCACCGGTGACTTTTCTGGGATTTGAACCCACGACTCGCTGCGCGCAAATCGTGTATTCTAACCATTAAGCCACAGCCTCTCGCTAGTTTTAGAATACACATGTAGTAAATATAGATGAAGGGTGTCCCATAGCCAATGGCCGCCTGGGAAAGAGGCTGACGGAGAGACAGATTATCTCATTATTTTTGTATTAAAAACTCTCTCTGTTCACCCAGCATAGAAAGGTTACCCGACTCTCTTCAGAGCTGGGGAAGGTGAAGGCGGTGAGGAAGGGGGCAGCACCCCGATCTTAATTACATCAGTCATTGCTGTTGCAAAATGGCTGTCGAACAATCATCTTTATCTATGGTAAAGAAAGGTAAGGCTGGTAACTCCCAGCCGCCAATTCAGTATTTTTTCCAGCCATCATCTGTCCATGGAGGGACGCTCCTCGCTGTCCACAGGCTGTGTGGCGCCATTGAGGGGAGATTGAGCCATTTTCCTCCACGCTGATTCAGGAGGGGTTAACAAAGTGTGATCAGCCAAGAAAAAATCTCTTGAAATATTCCGCCATGGCTGGGAATCGAACCCGGGCCACGGGGGATGATAGACAGTGAGATTCGTCCATTCTCCAACTGAGCTATGATAACCGGGACGGGACCACAGAGAGGACAGTGAGATTCATTCATTCTCCCACTGAGCTATCATAAGCGGGTCACGGGGATGATAGCCAGTGAGATTCATTCATTCTCCAACTGAGCTATCATAACCGGGACCACGGAGAGGATAATGAGATTCATTCATTCTCCCGCTGAGGTATTGTGACTCACACACACATTCAGCGTTATATAGCGCAATAAAACTTGACGCTGAGGCATCAGGGTCAGGATGGCTCTAGGCACAAAAAAGTCTTCATTTCACTAAAACCTTGTAACATCTTCTGAATCAGCCAGTGCTCTGGAAGAGTGAAGCTGGTCTTAGGCATAGTCAGCTTCTACTATCCCAACCCTGCTAAGCCTGCAACTTCATTGCTATGGTATAGTCGGAATAATCGACTGACGCAGAGACAATAACAACAACTCCAACCCATCTCTGTCTCGCTGCCCATCACGACGTGGGTGTCATCACCTATCGTGAGTCACTCGGTGACTGCGGTCAGCTGACCCCCTCTGCCCCGAGGCTCTATTGTCTAGCCGGAGGACATAACCCTGTGGCTAGATTAGTGTATGGCGCTACAAACTCCGCTGCCCACCGAGTGGGTTTAGCTATCGGGTCAAGTGGCCGATACATTATTCCAAATTCAATTCCTACGCATTCAACATGAATGGTGCCTATTATAATGCAGTTATTCGGTATAAACATAGAAAAACATTGTAGTGTTTTATTGTGTGTGTATGTAGCAGTAATATACTGGTTAATTCAATAAAGGGTTAGAATAGGCAGCCGTAAAGCCTTCAATATTAAATATTAGGTGGCGTTACGTGTTTAGTTACAGGTCAGCATAGAAACATAAAGCGGATTGTTTGGCTCTCACAGGTGAGATCTCTAGGGATAGCTCAGTGATAGAGCATTATGGGATAGTGGGATAGCTCAGTGGTAGAGCACTATATGGGATAGCGGGATAGCTCAGTGGATAGAGCACTATGGGATAGTGGGGTAGCTCAGTGGTAGAGCACTATGGGATAGTGGGATAGCTCAGTGGTAGAGCATTATGGGATAGTGGGATAGCTCAGTGGGAGAGCATTATGCGATAGTGGGATAGCTCAGTGAGTAGAGCATTATGGGATAGTGGGATAGCTCAGTGGTAGAGCATTATGGGATAGTGGGAAAGCTCAGTGGATAGAGCACTATGGGATAGTGGGATAACTCAGTGGTAGAACTCTGAGCTCGCAGCAGTGATAACATGGGTTCAAATCCTGCTCAAGGTAGACTCCCATTGTGACCATGAGCTCCTCGCAATAATTCTAGCACAAAACAAAAAATTAATATGTCTCACTATGTGATGGAGCATTGATACTGGACCGCTGGGGGTGCAAAGTTGTAGCTTCACCATAACAGTCTTTCTTCTTGATGACTCCCAGCTGTCAGGAGTGGTGCAGGTACCCGCAGGTGCCCTGGATAGCTGTCAGGAGTGGTGCAGGTACCCGCAGGTGCCCTGGATAGCTGTCAGGAGTGGTGCGAGTACCCGCAGGTGCCCTGGATAGCTCTCAGGAATGGTGCGGGTACCCGCAGGTGCCCTGGATAGCTGTCAGGAATGGTGCGGAAATTGGCCTACTGAGTCTTAGGCTCAGCATTCCCCAGAGTGCGTCATTTTGTTTGCACCCGCATGCCCATAGAGAAGGTAACTCTATGGGAGGGCCTCCTTTAGTTAACATCGGAATCTGAAACCGATGAGGGTGCTGCAATAGAAAAACATTTTTTAGCCCGGACTGGGAATCGAACCCGAGACTCCGGGTCCAACGCAGTGACGAACCTTTAGAAGTCCGGAGAGGGGAATTAAACTCACACACACGCGCGCGCGCGCACACACACACGAAGATTCACAGGTTCATAGCTCCAATACCAGTAAACTACCACTGTGTCCCCACTCGATTGAGTCAAATTGTGGTGCCAAACAAAGCAAGCCCACCTTCTACATTGAGCAAACCATAGGCCATCTTGTAAAAAATCGTATAAAAAAATGATGTAGTTGCCTGAAGCATTGGCTGTACCCGAGGTGTATGGACATCGCCTTAAAACATTATAATAATTATTATAATGTTTTATGTGTTTGTAGCATGGCTACAGGTTTGCTGCCCGCGCACTACGGTGCACCAAGACATTACAGTCTGCCATCCATAGAGCCACAGAAACCTAAGCTGGTAGTGGGACACTGCGACAGATTTAATCTCTTTTACGTGAGAGAACCTAGCATGGATCGACGACGCCAGAGTTTTGCATTCATGAGGTGAAGGTCATTGTAGATTATCTTTGTGCCACCATCCTAGCACTGCCGTGAAAGGCTAGGTCAGGAACAGATGGCTTTTAGAGGAAAGTGTTGGCTAAGCGGCCAGCACATTCAGCACTAATTGAACCAGGTGCTCCGGTTCGATTAAAGTTTGTGCGTCTCTTGGTCCCTCCTTCTCCATCGTCAATTTCAGATTGGGCAGTGAATGCAGGCGCTAGGCTTATCCATAAAACACCAACAAGTTGAAGGGCTATCTAATGAGGCAATAGTTCCCTAATAAGGTAATAATTACCTAATAAGGCATCGGCTCCTTATTGGTAGATATCGGAAGGTGAAGGACGATGTAGTAAGGCTGGACGGGATGTCAGTCCCCGACTCAATGAGAGGAAGAGGAATCCGCCCTCTCCTGTCTAGGGAGGTACTAAACCATTTCACCCAGCAAGATAAATACATCGACATCAGGTGCCCTGTCACTCGAGGATTTGTGGAGAAAAATCGGTATGCCCAGTATATCAGGAACCTGGCTTATAAAGCACCTGCCAGGAGCTACACCTGGGCGCCGTAACTGTCAGCAAAATAACAACAGCAAAACATCCACAACTCTGAACAGTAACACTGCCTTTTTGAATTTTATGTAGAAATAGTTTGATGAACTCCTTTAGTACGCAATACATAGCATTTAATATAAACCATATATCAATTTCTCAAAAGCTCTCTCTGTCCACCCAGCAGAGAATGGATACCTGACTCTCTTCAGAGCTGGCGAAGTGAAGGCGGCGGAGAGAGGAGGGGCATGCTACCTCAGTTACACCGTTGTCAGTACAAGTTGACGCTCTAACAGCCATGCACTACTACAAATAGCTATTGGCTAAGGGAAAACCTTTTGAGATCAATTCACATCTAGCATCGACTATACTCCCCGCCTGAGTTTTCACCCAGTGACCGTGGATAGGTGGATTTGTTTGATTTGTTTGATTTGATTTGATTTGATTTGATTTGATTTGATTTGATTTGATTTTACACGGATAGCTTTAATAAGACTAGAAATCTTTTTTATATTAAGGTCCATGAAGCGAAGAAAGCATTTATCAAAGACTTTGGTCCAGTAAACAGAGTTCATTTGACAGTCCTGGTCAGCGTTGAAAATAGATGGATAGGTGAAATACCATCCAGTCACTTTGCCGCCACTGCGTGTTTAATTGGCGATGATTGATTGGGAGGTCCAGCTCTTCATTCATTGCGAATCTCCCATGACCTGAATGTGATAATTAAGCTTATTGCATCATTGAGTATTTCAGGATTTCTTGGTATACCCATTCGGAGTAATTACGCGAACTGAAACGAAACTAAAACTACGAAAACCCTTTCACTCTCTGCCTGTGAGTTATTCACGGAATGTTTCTACCTCCCACATAGGAGCAGTCGTGGCTCAGTGTTTGAATAAGCGATATGCACGCGGTGAGTCGTGGGTTCAAATCCCAAAAAAATCAATGGTGGTGGGCATACGATCTTAATTCGCTCCTGAGCTCTAACCAATTCTCCCTGTTAACCAGGGAGCAAACTCCATGACCGCGTACAGGGAATATCGGGAGTATAAACTTCGCAACCCCGTACAGGGATTAATAATGAAGTTTCTGCCTCCCACATCCGAGAGGATCACGGCAATTGTTTCTCTGGCCGGGCAGTGACACAGTCACTGCGTCTCCAACCAGTTAATAATTACGTGATTGAGTTCAAACACGGGGTGGTGTAGTGTAAGTGCTGGTCTGTGCCACGTGCCATATCTTCATGTTGGTAAAACTCATGTTTCAGTGGTTTAAATGTTCTAAAAGCACAGCTGTGTATCAACAAGGCGGTTCTTTGTGCTTCGTGGTTTACTCATCTCATCAAGAAGTTACGACATGATCAATGCACTAACTAATTCTTACTGTTACAAGTGTAGAGCATATTGCGGTCATCACACTAGCTGGCCACATGTATTATGCTTATCTGTGCCGCATTCTCTCATAAAACCTTTATACTGAAAACGACATAAAACTTAGAAAAGAAAGCACTAATTATTCTTTTGGTTTCTACGGTTTATAACTCGGAAATTGCATAGTACGACACCAAAAGACATATTGAGACGTATTATTATCGTCGGCAGCGTTTTTGTTTCACGCTGCCAGTACAGCGTGTGACTAGAGAGTGACAGAACGTTGCTCTCGACAGAATCAATACTCGACTCTTTGTGAGAAATGTGGAGGATTAAAATTTTCTCGATCTCCTTGAAGCTAGACAATGAAATCATAAGTACGTTTGATTTGATACTAAAATTGTAATAATATATTAATTAATAAGAGCGGCTTAAGAAGTGACGTCTATAAAAATCGAACAGCAAAAAGTTCAAAATTTTATTTCAACCTCTGAATGGCCCTAGCCCGCGCTGTTCACTGTCCTCCGATGGCTCCCGTTTATGCTCCACATTATTAAACTCTGTACGCGGTCATGGAGTTTGCTCCCTGGTTAACAGGGAGACTTTGTCGGAGCGAATTAAGGTAGAATGCCCTTCCTGTCACCACCTTCGAATCGACTTATCGTTGTGAGCAAATCGTGTATTCTAACCACTCGGTCATTCATGGCTGTTCACTGTATCTTTGTGGACCATTGTGGCAAATAATACACAGCCCTGGCTTAATTCAAAAGGTTCTATGGTGCATTGCATCGGCAATGTTTCCTAGATAGTGGGGCGGTCCCATAGTAATCACATAATAGATGTAGCTATGTAGTCTATAACTTCAAAGTTTCCTATGGTCCATGAGAATCAAGTGTATATTGGCAGTGAGCCAATTGGTAAGAGTCTCCGCAACCATGATAGCTCAGTGGGAGTATGAATGTACCTCACTGTCTGTCCTCTCCATAGCACTGGTCGTGATAGCTCAGTGGGAGTATCAATGTACCTCACTGTCTGTCCTCTCCAGGGCCCTGGTCATGATAGCTCAGTGGGAGAATGAATGTATCTCACTGTCTGTCCTCTCCATGGCCCGGGACATGCTAGCTCAGTGGGAGAATGAATGTATCTCACTGTCTGTCCTCTCCGTGGCTCTGGTCATGATAGCTCAGTGGGAGTATGAATGTATCTCACTGTCTGTCCTCTCCAGGGCCCTGGTCATGATAGATCAGTGAGAGTATGAATGTAACTCACTGTCTGTCCTCTCCATGGCTCTGGTCATGACAGCTCAGTGGGAGTATGAATGTATCTCACTGTCTGTCCTCTCCAGGGCCCTGGTCATGATAGCTCAGTGGGAGTATGAATGTATCTCACTGTCTGTCCTCTCCAGGGCTCTGGTCATGATAGCTCAGGTATTTCCAGAGATTTTTCCCTGGCTGATCACACACACATGGAGAGAAGATGGGCACCGCCAAGTCATCACAAGCCCATTGGAAGGATATGAGGAATACGAAGCAATACAGTTTGTTCTGTGCTCAGGTCTCCCTGACGATCAACACGGACATGGGCCAAGAAAAAAGACTCTCTGCCTTAGTAATTTTATTCATATAAAATAAAATAATCCTATTTTCTCGTAACAAAGCGTATTCCTTTATTTAGTTTCTCTCCGGGCTGTTAATAGTGGTAACACTATTGTCGGAAAATGTCTCCTGTCAACAATCAATAGTTTATTCACAATAGTATTAGCTAGTTGAACAAAGATTAGCGCATCCAAATATCACAGCGGGTTCTACATATTTTTATACCACTTATTCTGTTTGGCTCTGTGATTAATTCAGGTAAAGTTTTGCAGGACGGAATCAGCTGGAGATCAGATTGTAAAATAAAATGGTGTCGCAAGTTACAGGTTTAGGTTCAAGCCTCCTAAATTCTGCCACGGACAGGAGGGGAGTTCAGGCCGGCACAGCGCAACGAGAGTCCCAAAGTCAGTTCATCGATATTAATGTAAAAAGACTCATAAGTTGTTCATCTAAAATATGATTAAAGGTCAGAGCAAACATTTGAAATCATAGCCTGGTTAAAAGATGCGGGTGACGGCGGCAGTAGAAGCATCCTTGCTAAGCATCGGGACTCCAAGAGAGCACAATAGATAATGAAATAGGACTCGACCTAGTTTGTAGAAATATGTGGCATGGATTAATTTAAATAAGGTCATAGGCTGTTTAGGTCCATGTAAATTTTATTGAGTCAAATGAAAACCATTGCCAGAAAAAAGGGTCCAGGGCAAAATTCATGAACACAGAAGGTGGCTATGAACATAGGAGGTGACTATGAACACAGGAAACGGTTATGAACACAGAAGTTGGATATGAACACAGGAGGTGACTATGAACACAGGAAGTGGCTATGGACATAGGAGGTGGCTATGAACACAGGAGGTGGCTATGAACATAAGAGGTGGGCTATGAACACAGGAGGTGGCTATGAACACGGGAGGTGGGCTATGGACACAGGAGGTAGGCTATGAACATAGGAGGCAGGCATAAATCCAGTTAGGAGGCGGCTCGCCGATGTGGGTAGTGTTAGATGGTGTTAGATGGTGGCTTTTGTGATCAGCAGTGTCACAGCATTTGGCAGTGACTGACACGTCTCACAATACAGGGGCAGATCAGGAGAGCAGGAGATCAGGGGAATCAGTTATAAGCTGATTGGGTATAATCACTGGAGATTGAAACAATAAGTGATGGACGTATTAAGGTGAGCCGGGGGTTAATCTTAGTGACACTATACAATACAGGACTGTAATCACGACGTTAAGCCCCTAAACAATACAGTGTCTAGTATAATACTCGGTAGGCGCGAGGCATCACTGCGAAGCCGTCTAGATGCGGATAAAGGAATGATGGGTTGTCATTATCAATAGAGAAGAAGCCGTTGTCACCGAACAAGATGAAATTATTTCACATTTCTCAACCCGATGACCCGTTCTGCTGGTAACTGATAATTTTTCTCTGGTGGTGTTAATTTTTCTACCTACTTATAAATTTTTTCACACACAGCCGTAGTGTTCTTCAAAGATGTTTTATAGATATACCTGGCAAAGTCGTCATATTGCCACATGCATGGTTACACCATTGAGGCACAAGTCGGCTCTCTAATAGCCATTTTTCCACACGGCCCTTGGCCATAGAGGGCAATCTTTACCTTTTTATATATATATGATTTATGCAATCTTAAAACCTTTCTTCGTGGTAATTGGTAGTATTACTTGTATGTTTCCCTTTAGTTTTGACCTGGACTGTCTTTTGTCACCTGCTTCTGTTGACTAATTAGAATCTCTAAATTTCCATGGAAATTAATAAAACAATCTATTTAAATTATTTCTGTAAAATAAAGTTACCAAACTAAAACCAGTTAGATAAGCTAAGGGATAGATTAGTGCGGAACAGCTACTCATCCAGAAAACTTTACTCAATAACCCTGAGTTTACACTGAATACTCGGATAGCGGAATGGTTCAGTGATAGAGCACTTGGGCTCACAACTAGGCTCAAATCCTGATCATAACGAACTCCCGTTGTTAGTTTGAACCCATTTTTATCAAAATTATAACAAACAAGCTTCACTATGAGGTGGAGGGTTGTTACTGACTCACTGGTGGCGCTCCATGCTAAGCCGTAACAAAAAAACATGTCAGTAGTCCTAACAGCTTCACCAGGAAAGTGAAAATGCCACACAAGTAAGAAAAGGTGACGTGGTGCTTTAAACTGAATACTCCAAGGGGGCTGTTGTGATACTGGTGGGGCTGCTGTGATACTGGTGGGGCTGCTGTGATATTGGTGGGGCTGCTGTGATATTAGTGGGGCTGCTGTGATACTGGTGGGG